>OLVP01000622.1_pt1 | contig 28531 bp, 27 predicted proteins | sample 1673281 | NCBI WGS metagenome assembly OLVP01 (sample SAMEA3178940, study PRJEB25190) | human gut metagenome | biome: human gut; feature: human-associated habitat; material: faeces | place: Austria | collected 2013
AGGTCTGTAGAGATAGCTGGGGTATGCATTGATTTGACCGAAAAAGAGTTTGATAGCCAAGTGTCCGTTTAGCATAGCAGAGTGAAATATTTTACTGCATTTATTCGCCGGAACCCAACAGCCAAGACTTTCCAAATTATTATCCGGTTGTACATAAGGAGATCATAATAGTGCATATAATTAGACTTAAAGGTCATTTTCGGAGGCTATTTTTACTCTTAACGAATCCCGTATAGCTTTAATTGCTTGCGGACGCTTAAGATAGTTGTTGTTACCGGTAATAGTTGCAGCAAGTTCTTCTGGCGAGGCAGTCGTAATCAAGTTGAGATACGACATAGCCCGAGAGGTCCCTACATAAAAAATATTTCGCTTTCTATCATTTTCAAAAGTTTCGCTATCAATGTCAATGCATATGACTGCCATTGCCTCAAGACCTTTGAATTTGCGAACGGTTGTGAACAATATTGTATTTTATTTTAAGAGACTGATATTTGAGAGATTTATAATTTGTACTTCTCTTTTTCCGGCTTTTTGAGATGTCTATATCACCCCAACTATGTTTTATATGCCTCAGAGCATGACAGTGGCGGTGAAATTGTACTATTCAATGCTCTCTGGGTAGATTGCATCGTCAAAGTATTTCGTTTTTTTATACCCAGAAAACCGGATACGAGATAATCAGGTAAGTAAATATCTTAAAATATCGCAGAATATCTACCGAACAAAAATGAGGGACAGAGGCGTAACCTCCGTCCCTCATTTATTTGGACCGCAGATCATTTCTGCCGCCTGCGGAAGTCCTCCTCGATGGCGTCCTTCCAGCGCTCGTCCAGGGGCGCGCTGCACCGAACGGCGGCCACCGCCTGACCCACCACCTCGTAGTTAAGGCGGGTGCCCACGCTGTCGCAGTGGTAGTTCACCGCCCGGTCGGGAGCGATACCCAGGTGGCCCGCCGTCTCCACCGCGTCGATGTTGGCACCCAGGAAGAGAAACTCCCAGCCATACTTCTCCTTCTGGCGCTGGATCATCTCCTTGACCCGCCGGGCGGAGTAGCGGCGGCTGGCGTTCTCCATGCCATCGGTGGTGATGACGAACAGGGTGTTCTCCGGCACATCCTCGGGGCGGGCGTACTTGTGGATGTTGCCGATGTGGTGGATGGCTCCGCCCACGGCATCCAGCAGCGCCGTGCAGCCGAGGGTGAAATACTCCTTCTCGGTCATGGGCGGCACATCCTCCAGCGGCAGGCGGTCGTGGATGACCACGCTCTCGTTGTCAAAGAGTACGGTGGAGACCAGCGCCTCGCCCGCTTCCTTTTTCTGCTTGGCGATCATGGAGTTGAATCCACCGATCGTGTCTGTCTCCAGCCCCGACATGGAGCCGCTGCGGTCCAGGATAAAAACCAATTCTGTTGTATGCTTCATAAAAAAACCTCCTGTGATTTGTTATCTCTATGGTAGCAAATCACAGGAGAGCAGTGGTCGCTTTTCAAGCGACATTTTTATGCGCCGAGCAAGCTCTGATCAAAGGCGAACAGAGCCTCGTTGATTTCAAAGACGTTGTAGTTTCCATGCTCCACGAAATACTCCACGATAATGTCAAACTTGTTGGAATGGGAGAGCGCGAACCCCGCCTTCATGAGCATATCCTTCATTTCCGCAAGCGGCAGCTCAAGGGCAATGGCAAATGCAATGACCGTGGGCTTGGAAGGTTTGTAGGACTTGTCCGAACGGATCTTAGAGAAGAGCTTCCGATCAATATTTGCCTTCTTATAGCACTGTGCGTCCGTCATGCCGCGCTCATCAATCTTCCGCAGAAGCATCTCTGAAAAGCTCTCGTCGATCTGTCCCAGTGCATCATCAAGGGTTGCCGCCTTTTTAGGGGCAACTGCCGCAGAGAAGGGAGGTGTGAGCTGTTCGATTGCAATTTCACGAACGGATGCCTCGCAAGGCATCGGCTCTTCCATCCGGAAGGTGTTCATTCTGCGCAGACGCTCGGAACGACTATCGGTATGTTCGTCCACATAGCGGTCATCTATGTACGCTGCAATATCAGCAAACAGCTTGCCGCTGATCTGATAGGCTTTACGGTCAAAAATGACAATGTATACTGTCATTTCGTTTTCAAGAAGGAAACTGCTGATGGTGTCAATTGCAACTTTAAGAGCCTGATCCTTCGGATAGCCGAAAATGCCGGAGGAGATCAAGGGGAATGCAACCGATTCGCAGCCGTATTCCTTCGCCAGCATGAGCGAAGTCTGATAGCAGGAGATCAACAGTTCACGTTCACCATGCTGTCCATCGTACCAGCGCGGACCGACAGCGTGGATAATATATTTGCAGGGCAGCTTGTAGCCCTTTGTGATTTTTGCCTCCCCGGCTTCGCAGCCGCGGAGCGTTTCACATTCTGCCAGCAGCTCCGGTCCTGCAGCACGATGAATGCAGCCGTCCACACCGCCGCCACCCAGCAGCGACTCGTTGGCAGCGTTGACGATGGCATCAACCTTCATTTTCGTAATGTCGTTTCTCACAACTTGGAGCGGCATAATTTTCACATCCTCTTGATTTCCGTTTGAATCTATTGTAGTAAAACCGGTTTTACTACAGGCACAATAACATTGCTTCCATGTTACAAAATCATTGCGGGTATCCTACTGATTTAAGCATAGTTCTTCTGTTTATTATCAGTTTACTCTAAAAGATAAATAAAGGCAACACCGCACAATTAAAGCTGCGGCGCTTTGCGGAAATTTTATGTCCTGACTTTGTTGCGATTTCACGGTAATACATCAAGTATTACCGCAAAACCGCGCCTTGTCAGCACGCAAAATTTGCTCGCAAATCGCTCTTGTTCAATTATGCGGTATTGCCTAAAATCAAACATTATGCTGATTGCTTTATTTTCTTCCTTTATTCAGGGTGCTCCTTCTAAAGCAACCCCAACGGAGTATGATTTTGTGGTCAGAGTGGCAGAAAGTGAGTTCTATTCGCGATAGGGTAAAAAACTAAAACAGATACAATAAAAATAAGGAATTATTTTAATCAGGGAGGACAGAAATTGAAGTGTACCCCATCTGTTAGATAGTATATCATACTGTCTAACAAATAGGGTGCAGTTCATTTTGCTGGACTTTTTCGACAGGCTGAAAGGAGAAACTGCGATTGCAGTTTCTCCTTTTTATGTCGGCGGCAGGGGAAATGATAACTTTTACAATATACTTGCACATGCTCACCCGGACAGCTCCCGAATCTCCTCCTGAATGAGTTTTCCGGCAGCGGTAGCAAGCTGGTCCATCCGCTGGATACGGACCAGATCCTGCCCATAGATCGTCCGTGCGTCGGGGGCGCTGGTGTTCTCACCCATAAAGACGGCAGCGACCCGGACGCCCTGCTGCCGCAAAGCACGAACCTCCTCGGCGGTGTCCTGTACGCCTGCCTCGCCATCGTAGCTGCGGCTGAGCGGTACCTTGCCGGTGGGGAGAATTTTGCGGCTGTCATCCGGGCTGGCATCGGTCAGCAGGATCAGCAGATGCCGATCTGCCGGAGCGGTATCCAGAAGCTTTCCTGCCATGCGCAGCGCCAGTCCGTCCCGATTCCAGCCGGCGGCAAAGTAATTGAAAATTTTTCTTTCCGCGTTTTTCTCGCTGAAATCCTTGAGAATCCGCACGACCGTATAACCGCGCAGACTGCAGAAGCTGCTGACGCGGACCGGAATTCCACAGGTAGCCAGACTGCGGGCCAGAATGTAGCCTTGCGCTGCGATAGTCTCCTGACAGTGCAGGCGCGAGGCTGAACCGTCCAGCAGCAGATCCACCGTGAAGCCGGGATTGTTTTCCTCCTCGCTGCGGAGAAATACCTTTCCGTCCTTCAGTACCGGAAGCCGCCAGATGCGCTGACTATCGACATGTCCCTGTCGGGCGGAAACGGCATCCGGCTGCTGCTGCACCTGCATGCAGTTGCGGATGTGCTCGGTCAGCCGCAGAATGGAGCTTTGATACAGGTCATTGTTTTTGAGGAAATCTGCGCGGTTCCGTTCGGCCTGCTCGGCCGCCTGATCGAAAAGGTGCTGCACATCGGCACGCATGGTTTTGCCTTGCGCCGTCTCACCGCGGGTAAACCAGAGGTGACAGCCGAGATGGTTTCCGGTGCAGAGCCGCTGTTCAATCAGCGCCAGCTCCCGCGGGGGATACAGACTGCGGCCGAAACAGCCTTCCACATAATCCCGGTCCTCGTTTTCGCGGTCGCCGGATTCCAGCTGCGCGCGAAGCGCATTGGACGCCCGCACCATGCCGTTTTCTCCGGCCGCCGCAGAGCGGTCAATGGCCAGATCGTCGGTGCGGACCATTTCGGTCGTGAACAGCTTGGTCAGCAGCGGCACCCATCGCTCCCCGAAATGGAGGGTGAACGGCTTTTTTGCATGGGCAGTGCCGTCAAAGCGCAGATATTTCCGGAAGGCTGTCTGTACTGCCTCTGTCAGTTCCTCACCGCTCAGCGTGCCGGGGCAGGCAAGCGCCGCCGACAGACCTTTTTCCCAAGGCGCCAGCACAGGCGGCTTTTGTCTGAGCACAGCTTTCCAGCGGGCGGATTGAAGCGCGTATACCAGCTGGTTTTTCGCCATCCACTCCTGTCGGGAAAGCTGGTATTCCGAGGCAAAAAAGGCAGCGGCATGCGCCTGCCGCAGTCCCGCCAGCGCGGGGCGCTCCGGCAGCTCTTTTTCGTAGACGGCATTTTCCAATGCCAGCCATGCCAGATCGTCATACATGGCCTGATGAGCGTCACCCGCCCACGAGGCAAACAGCTTTTTTGGCAGATCTTCTCCGAACCACTTGTGCACCAGACCGATCACGCAGTTCATGTAAAGATCGGGCTGACCGTCCGAACGCATCGCCAGAAACTGCGGTTCAAACCGATAATCTCCGCAGGCGGTCCAGATCTGATTGATAGCCCGCCGCTGACGGGCACTGTAAGCAGAAGTTTCCATATCAGTCGGTAAACAGGCGGGCACGGTCCAGCTTGGCCGGAATGCGGGCGGCGATGATGTCCCGGATCAAACCCTGCTCATAGCTGTCGAACGCCTTGTTTGTGATGCCCATATCGAGCGCGGTTCCAGCGCTGAGTCCCTTTTGAATCAGCCGCAGCGCATCCAGCATGCCGCGGAGATCGAGTGCCCTGGAGGAAATCTCGGCATTCTCGCACTTTCTCTGCAAATCCAGAAACAGCTGTATAAATTGTTCGCGATATTTCTTTTCCAGGGTGGGAAATTCCTCGGTCAGCAGCCGTTCCAGATTATCGCCGTCAATGGCGGGCACCTGAATGACAGCGAAACGGCTGGTCAGCGCCTCATTCAGCTCACGAGTACCGGCGTAGCCGTAGTTCATGGTGCCGATGAACCGCGCGGCCGGATCGACATCCAATCGGTCATAACCCGGTACGTCAATCGAACGTCGGAAATCCAGCGTGGCGTGCAGCACCGCCAGAGCTTCGTTTTTCGCCATGTTGATCTCGTCCAAAATACCGAAGCCGCCATAGCGTGCGCAGAGATACACCGGACCCGGACGGAAGGTGACCTGTCCGTTTGCAAAGGTATCCATGCCGATCAGGCTGGCAGCATCCATATTCACATGGAAGGACACATCCCAGCTGGGCCGCGCAAAAACCTGTGCCAGATTTTCCGCCAGCACATTTTTACCCGTAGCCTTGCTGCCGGCAAGCAGCAGATTTTCTCCGCACAAAAGGGCGGCAACAGCGGCTTCCCAGACTTCTTTTCCGTAATAGTGATACCGCGATCTGGGCACGCGGCTGCGCAGCTCCGGCGGTGTGGGATAGGTTTTCCGGTATTCCAGAATGCCGTCCCGCAGATCTTTGCTGATCTGCTCCTGCTCTAAAAAATCCAACAAAATTGCGTACTTCCTTTCTGCCGGGTGCGCAGCGAATACGCGCCTTTTCTGCCCTCATAATAGCACGCAGATTGGCGAAAATCAACAGCGGGCAGCCGGTCTTCTCGATAAGCTCTGCCTTTGTCAAGGTAGAGCCTTTGTTGCGGAATGACCATTCTCATCTCATGATTTCCCGTTTCTTTTTCTCTACATACGCCGGAAACCCGGCTGCGGCCTAATGCGCAACCGGGTTTCTGGGCAGAATGTTTAGGATTCTTCGTTTCTTGCGGATTCAATATTCTGCAGAAGCTGTTTCTGCGTATCATCGAACAGCAGGCGCTTGTTATGCGCGAAATATGCATCGCACCCGAAGTTCTGGATAAACCACGAGGTAAACCAGTTTGCGGTCAGTTCGGTAGCGAACAGCACCAGCTCCTGCGAGTCCGGAATGGCGGCATCGAGAAAGGCAAATGCGTTTGCCAGTTCGGCATCGGTCTTGTCTGCGGCGGCTGCGCGTGCGTCCACATCGGCGGAGAAAAGCGCCTTCAGGCGGTCAAACTGCTGATCCTCGGGTACTTTTTCAAGCATGAGCGTCTGCCGGTAGGCATCCAGACGCTCCACCTCGAGGGAGGCGACATAGAGCGCGTCCTTGTCGGACGAGCCGCCGTTTCGCTTGTCTGCAAGCGCGGCACGTTTTTCATCCGGCAGGGAAGCGATGGCTTTTTCGCCTTCGCGGATGGCGAGCAGGTCGGCGTGAAGCGCATCGGTCAGCGCATCCAGACGGTACGCGTCACGGGCACCGTCCGCCAGCCGGCTCAGCAGCAGACCGAGTACGCCCAGCTTTTCGTCAAACGGCGCATCCCGCAGTTCGGAAGCGCGAACCGGTTCCCAGGTGCCGGAAAGCAGCTCATCCACGCGGTAAACCTGCTTGTATTTGTCATAAAGCTGCAGATAATTTGCAAAATCACTTGCCACCTGCGGCAGCTGCAAATACTGCTCCACAACCTGACGATCAACCGGAATACCCAGCGACTCGTACACCTGCATCAGCTCGGACAAATCCTCCCAGCCGCGTGCGGTGACAAACTGCAGTCCGTCGGCGGTGGTCTCTATGCGGTAAAAATGCTCGCGCCGGATTTCAAGATAGGACAGGATGGCACCATGGATGCCGCGTCGGTACGCGTACTCCTTCCACACACCGAAATCCTCTTCGATGTCGATTTTTTTAACGCGGTCGAGTGTTACCACGTCAAATTCCCGCACGGATTTGTTGTATTCCGGCGGATTTCCCGCTGCTACGACCACCCATCCGGCAGGCAGCTGCTGGTTGCCGAAGGTCTTGCACTGCAGAAACTGCAGCATCATCGGCGTGAGCGTCTCGGAAATACAGTTGATCTCATCGAGGAACAGAATGCCTTCTTTTACGCCTGTGCGTTCCATTTCGCGGTACACCGAAGCGATAATCTCGCTCATTGTGTAGGCGGTGACCGTGCGTTCCTCGCCGCCGAGCACCACCTTGTCGATGAACGGCAGACCGAGCGCAGACTGGCGCGTGTGGTGCGTCAGCGTGTAGGAGACAAGGCCGACGTCGGTCTCCTCGGCAATCTGCTGCATGATCTGCGTTTTGCCGATGCCCGGAGGTCCCATCAGCAGGATTGGCCGCTGCCGAATCGGCGGAATGCGATACGCGCCGAATTCATCGGTCGCGAGATACGCCTTGAGTGCGTTTTTGATTTCGTTTTTTGCTCTCTTTATGTTCATGATGGTTCCTCGAATCACTCAAATTGATCCAGAAAATTATGTTTACCGTTCGCATCGCGCCAGCCGAGCAGCTTGGCGGTATCGACGTTCTTGACCGCGTTGAAGATATTCGCTTCGATCTGCGGGTTGTTTGCCGCGAGAGACGCGATCAGCTGCTTGATTTCCGCGCGTTTGGTGTCGCTTTCCAGCTTTTTTGCCGGACAGTCGCATGGCAGAAAGGTCAGACCGCAATATTCCGCCCAGTCGAGGACGCTCTGCTCACGCGTGAAATACAGCGGACGGATCAGCTCCATGCCCTCGTAATTCTTGGCCTTGACGCGCGGCAGCATGGCCTGCACCTGACCGCCGTAGATCAGTCCCATCAGCACGGTGCCGATGGCATCATCATAGTGATGACCGAGCGCGATTTTATTGCAGCCGCGCTTGCGTGCTTCGGTGTACAGATAGCCGCGGCGCATCTTTGCGCACAGGAAGCACGGATGCTCGGCAGAATGCACCCCTGCCACGCGCAGTACATCGGTATCGAAAATTTCAAGCGGAATGTCCAGCCGTTTCGCGTTTTCCTCGAGGTGCTTGCGGCCCTCCGGCGCATAGCCCGGGTCCATTGCAAGGAACACGAGGTCAAAATCCACCGTGTGCTGCAAATCCTGCAGCAGCAGTGCCAGCAGCATGGAATCCTTGCCGCCCGAGATGCACACCGCAACCTTATCGCTCGGTTTTACCAGTCCATATGCTTTTACCGCGTCCACGAACGGCTTGCGCAGTGTACGCACAAATTCGCTTTGCAGCGTTCTTTTTATCTCTTTTGCAGTCATTTTGCGCCCTTCTTATGCTGAAAATGATAGGTGATACGGGCAAGAATACTATCCGGCGCGAAATGCCGCGCCAGTGTCATGGCCTTCATGGCTGCACCCGGAACGACAACTACCTTGCCTGCAAACAGGCCGTCAACAGCTTCGCGTGCCACACGCTCTGCCGACAGACCGGAGAGCGAAAACCGCACGCCTGCGACCTTGTTGAACTCGGTGTCCACCGGTCCCGGACAGAGGGCGCACACACGCACCGGAGAGCCGGCGCGGCGCAGCTCCTCGCGCAAGGCTTCTGTCAGGCGCAGAACATAGTTTTTGGTGGCGTAATAGGTCGCCATCAGCGGTCCCGGCAAAAATCCCGCCGAGGATGACACGTTGAGAATATAGCCGCGTCCGCGCTGCACAAAATCCCGCACAGCCAGCTTGGTGAGAATGTGTACGGCACGCACGTTGGTGTCGATCATGCGCAGTTCCTCATCCAGATCGGCGGTGACAAACTCGCCGAACAGGCCGAAACCCGCGTTGTTGATCACGACCTCCAGTTCCTCGCTCTGTACCGCTTCGTACAGCAGGCGGCATTCCTGCTCGTCCGACACGTCCGCCGCGATGATGCGGCACGGCACCGGAAGCTCTGCCGCCAGTTCGCGCAGGCGTTCCTCTCTGCGGGCGCACAGGATCAGCTCGTAGCCGCGTGCCGCCAGCAGGCGCGCCATTTCGCGTCCCAGTCCAGAGGACGCACCCGTGATGAGTGCTTTCATGCAAATTCCCTCCGTTTTGCTCTGATATTCATATACTATATAGTATCATGATGCGTTGTCCGCGTCAATTCATGCCGTTCGTCACATTCTGTACAAATTTGCGGCCGGTTACGGGTTTACCCCGATTTCGCTTTTCAATAAGATGGGAGAATGGTATAATAATGATGAAGTATGACAGCTTATTTTTACAATGGATAATTTTTCGCCAGAAGCCGAAGATAGGAGGGGCGAATATGAAAAATAAAGAAGCAGACACCGAATTGGAATCCAGACTGCTGGAAATTCTGGTGCACCCGTGCCGTATTGAGGACATCCGGCGCGAGCTGCCGAATGCAGGCAAAAACAATCTCAAAAACGCGCTGGATGCGCTCGTTGCGGACGGCAGGGTGATGAAAAACAAGAAAAACCGCTTTGCGGTCTCTGCGCACTACGGCTGTGCGGCCGGAACCTATCTGGCTACCGAGCGGGCATTCGCGTTTGTCGCGCCGGATTATCCGGAGGGCGAAGCCAAGCCGGATGATCTGTTCATCCCGCCGAATGCGTCCGGCGGTGCGTGGCACGGCGACCGCGTGCTCGTCAAGGTGAGTGAGCGCAAGAACAACCGCGGTCGCAAGGAAGCAACCGTTATCCGCGTGCTGGGACGCGCCGGCAAGGAGCTGACCGGCGAACTCGTGCAGCGCGGCAAGGCATTTTTCGTGCAGCCGATCTCGAAAAAGTATCCGGAGATTGCGGTGGACAAGCATGACCTCGGCGAAGCCGCCGTTGGTGACTGCGTGGCTGTTTCGATCTCGCATTACGGCGATGAGCAGTTTATGCCGCAGGGCGTTGTCCGCGCGGATTTGGGCGAAAGCGGTACGATGGAGGCCGCTATCGCGGCTGTTCTGCACGAAAACGGCGTGTATGACGTATTTCCGAACGAGGTGCTCGAGCAGGCGCTCGCCATTCCGCAGGAGGTCGATATGGGCACCGCCGGCAAGCGGCTCGATCTGCGCGACAAGCTGATCTTTACCATCGACGGCGATGACGCGAAGGACTTTGACGACGCGGTATCGCTCGAAAAGCTGGAAAACGGACATTATCTGCTCGGCGTACACATCGCGGACGTGAGCCATTACGTTACGCCGGATTCGCCGCTTGACGCCGAGGCGTTCCGCCGCGGTACATCGGTTTATTTCCCGGGACACGTTGTGCCGATGCTGCCGTTCGCGCTGTCCAACGGCATCTGCTCGCTCAACCCGAAGGTGGACCGTCTGGCGTTCTCCGCGCTGATGGAAGTCGATAAGGACGGCCGCCGGTATGGTGCGAAATTTGCCAAGTCGGTCATCTGCTCCAAGGCCCGCATGACCTACAACAAGGTTAACAAAATCCTCGCGGGCGACAAGGGGCTGCGCGAGGAATACGCTTTTCTGGTCGAGACTGCCGAGACGATGAACAATCTGGCGCACGCGCTGTACAAGCGCCGCATTGAGCGCGGCGCACTCGAGCTGGACATTCCGGAGGCGGAAATCCGCGTGGACGAGAACGGCAAGCCGGTTGAAATCCGGTTCCGTGAGCGCGGCGAGAGTGAAAAGCTGATCGAGGAATTCATGCTGCAGGCCAACGAAGCGGTTGCCGAGTATATGTGCAAGCGCGAGCTGCCGACTGTCTACCGTGTGCACGAGAATCCCGATCCGGACAAGCTGCGCGTGTTTGCGTCATTTGCGCGTCCGTTCGGCTACCGCATCGACCCGTCCAAGCCGGAGGATACGGCGCAGTTCCAGACCGTGCTGCGCGGCGCAAAGAACGACCCGAAGCAGCGCGTGCTGCCGACGCTTCTGCTGCGCTCGCTGGCGCGTGCCCGCTACGCGGATGAGTGTATTGGCCATTACGGCCTGAAGGCGAAGTTCTACCTGCACTTTACCTCGCCAATCCGCCGTTATCCCGATCTGGTGGCGCACCGCATGCTGCAGAAGGCGCTGCTCGGCGAAGAATTTACCGCGGCAGACGAAACGATGTGCGAGGAAGCCGCAGACCAGTCCACAAACCGCGAACAGGCTGCCGACAACTGCGAACGCGACATCGACAAGCTGTATATCGCGTCCTACATGCAGCAGTTTATCGGTGAGGAATTTGACGCGGAGGTTTCCGGCGTGCAGTCGTTCGGCGTGTTCGTTGCGCTGGAAAACGGCTGTGAGGGTCTGATTCGTGCAGAGCTGATGACCGGCGACTTCTACCAGTACGACGAGGAGCACATGGCGATGGTTGGTCGCCACACCGGCAAGCGGTTTACGATCGGCACGCCGATGCGTGTCAAGCTGCTTGCCGCAAGCGACACCACCGGTCAGATCGACTTTGCACCGGCAGACGGCTCGCTTCCGGTTTCGGAAAAGCTGGATCGTCCGCGCCGTGAGTACACCGACCGTGCTCCGAGAGGCAATCGCGCGGAGCGCCGCCGTCACAGCGGCAAGGGACGCGGCGGCAAGCCCGGCAAGGGCAAAAAGCCGCTCACGCGCAAGAGAAGATAAGTATAGGAGAGAACCTTTTATGTCCAATAAAGTAACCGTTGCTGCGATTCAGATTACCTACGGTCTGGAAGAAGCCTGCGAAAAGGTCCGCGAAGCGGCATCTCAGGGGGCGCAGATCATTCTGCTGCCCGAACTGTTTGAAAACTGGTATTTCTGTCAGGAAAAAAGCTACGAGAACTACCATTTAGCGACTACACTCGAGGAAAATCCGGCGGTCCGCGAGATGCAGACCATTGCCCGTGATTTCAAGGTCGTCATTCCGGTCAGCTACTACGAGCGGGTCGGCGAGACCACGTTCAACACGGTGGCTGTCATTGACGCGGACGGCACGATCATGGGTCAGTACCGCAAGACCCACATTCCGGATGACCATTTTTATCAGGAAAAGTTCTATTTTACGCCCGGAAATACCGGATTCAAGGTCTGGGATACGGCTTATGCGAAAATCGGCGTCGGTATCTGCTGGGACCAGTGGTTCCCGGAATCCGCGCGCTGCATGGCGCTGCAGGGCGCTGAACTGCTGTTCTACCCGACTGCCATCGGTTCCGAGCCGATTCTCGACTGCGATTCCATGCCGCACTGGCGGCGCTGCATGCAGGGCCACGCGGCGGCGAACATTATGCCGCTGATCGCGGCAAACCGCATCGGCACCGAGACCGTCAAGCCGACCGAGGATAACCAGCACCAGTCGTCCTCGCTGACGTTCTACGGCTCGTCCTTCATCGCGGATGAAACCGGCGCGCTTGTCGAGCAGGCTGACCGCGAAAACGCAGGCGTACTGACGCATACGTTCGATCTGGATGAAATCCGTGAGATGCGCCGTTCGTGGGGTGTCTACCGCGACCGGAGACCGGAAATGTATGGTGCAATGCGCGGATACGGTTTATAAAATGGAAAATTCCATTCACAAAAAACGCAGACTGAGAATATTCTCAGTCTGCGTTTTCTATATCATAGATATTATTTTGCGAGTTCCGCCAGAAATTCATCCATGTTGGTGTCTTCCGTCATGGTAATGCGGTGCATGCTGTACAGCGTCTGCGGCAAACCCTGTACGACCGCATTCACGCCCGGCTGGGTGGTGAACGTCAGCTCGATGCCCTGGCTGCGCAGCGCATCCATCGTCAGTGTGCCGTACGCGCCTTCCGGATAGGACAGCGCGTTGACCTTTTCGCCGGTGATCGGCTCGATGGCCTGCTGGCTCTGCTGGATATCAGCCTTGACAGCGGCTTCGTAGTCCTCATCGCTTTCGCCGGGCAGCTGCGCGAGTGTTTCCCGAATACAGTCGTTGCCGTCCTCGAACGGCGGCCACTGGTGCATGTCATAGGTGTGGCTCTGGATGGAAATCAGGCCGGAATCCACCATTTCCTGCATCTCAGCCGCGCCGAAGTGCGGTGTCATGGCGTGGTCGGTGTCCTTGTAGGTATCCTTGCCGATGGAAACGCCGATGGCGAAAATGGTCGCCTTCATGTTGTATTCCCCCAGCACCGGGAACGCGTCCTCGTAGTTACTCAGATAGCCGTCGTCGAACGTGAGGACGATAGGTTTTTCGGGCAACGGTGTACCGTTGTAGACGTAATCGCGCAGCTGCTCAAGCGAAATCGTGTTGCAGCCGGCATCGGAAAGCGCCTGAATCTGCTTGCGGAACGTCTCCGGCGAAATGGTAGCTGAGCCGCTCACCTCCTCGGTCAGCTGGTGCCACGTCAGCACCGGAACCTGAACGGCGGTGTCGTCGTCCGTGCGCGGTGCAGGACGCTGCGTGAAATAGTCATGCGGCGTGTCAGCCGTTACATAAGTGCCGAAATCCGACGGAATCGCGGTGATGGCAGGCGTAAAATCGGGATACTCCTTCTCGGCAATGCGGGCTACCATCATCTCGCCGATGTTGTTGCGGAAGTGCGTGCTGTCGTAGAAGAAGCGCGGCTCACTGCTGACAGACGAGGACGAAAAATCCCAGTAATCGGTCACTTTGGCAAGAGATTCGTAGAAATTCGTGATATCCTCGTCGTAAAAGTTCTTGTAATAGTCGGTGTACACCGGAGCGGTCAGCACAATGAGATTAACGCCGTTTTCCTCGCAAACCTTGCGGATTGCAGCCACCGACTGCATGCAGGCTTCGGTCTTGTACAGGTGCAGCGGCTCGTGGTTGGGATAATTGGTGAATACCGGATAGGTGTTCAGATAATCCGTGGTAGAGCCGATCGGCTCCACATCACGCACGCGCTTGTCATACGCGCCGGTCTGCTCGTCGAATACGTCGAACGACTGCGGCATGAGCGTGTCTTTCTTCTTGTTCACCAGCTTCTGATAGCCGTACCGCGGGTCCGCGAGGAGAAATCGCGAGTAATACGACAGCGCGGACATATCCGGGTCGGTTTTGTAGTGCAGGCTGTGGGTCAGCTTGTTGGACTCATCATCGTAGGTCAGGCCATTGTCCAGATACACATTCAGCACCAGATTTTTGACTGTGTAGTTGTCAATCAGGTAGTTTGCGATCTTTTCGCAGTCCTTCATATCCGCACCGTACATGATGAGGTTGTAGAACTTCGCGTTCAGCATCTCGTTGAACGATTCGGTCGGCAGCGAGCTGGTGGACGAGCAGCCGAGGAAATACGAGTCGTACTCGTCATGGTGCTGCTCGAGATAGGAGATTTTCGCCGCACGCGGATTGTTGGTCTCGTCATACGAAAACCATTGCATAAACCGGTCGCCGAACGCGCCGAACGGGTCGGTGACGTAGTTGAATCCGGCCAGCAGTGCGGCCAGGATCAGCACGATAACGGGCAGAGAAAGCACCCATTTTTTTGCGTTCATGCTCTGCCTCCTTAAAATTGCTTGTAGATGAACTCGGACGAGATGTATCCGGCACGGAAAATGCCGAACAGCAGCAGGACCACGAGCGAAACGGTCAGCACGGTCAGCTGCATGAGCGCCGGGCGCTCGTTGAGCCACGCCTGCACATCCGTGCCGCGTTCCTCAAAGAACTCCACGCCGTGGACGATGAGAATGCCGACAAAAATGATGATAAAGTCGGAAATACCCAATCCAAGCGTCGGCACAACCGACGTAAACTCACTGAAATGCGGGTGCAGTACGGTCGTTCCGAGCAGCGTGAATACAGTCTTGAGACGCGGTGCACGGGTGAAATAACGGCCGATAAACACCAGTCCAAACGTGCGGACGGTCATAAAGATGCGCCAGCCGGTCGATTTGTCGTTGATGTGCAGCTTTTCCTTCCACGAAAGGAAGCGGCGCTCCATCAGCAGGGAAGCGGTAATGAGGATACCATTCCACAGACCGAACGCAATGTAGCGGAAGTTGGCGCCGTGCCAGATGCCGATGATCAAATACACGATAAACGTAGCGGTCGAGGTGGCACAGATCTTGCCCATCATGCCCTTGAAGTGCTTGCGTGCCCACTTGCCGAGCTTGCCGAACGGCTTGGAAAACGCCAGAGGATAGAACACATAGTCGCGCATCCACGCACCGAGTGTGATGTGCCAGCGGCGCCAGTAGTCGGTGAGCGAGGTGGAGAACAGCGGTCGGCGGAAGTTAAGTGTCATGTCGATGCCGAACATGCACGCGACGCCGCGTGTGATGTCGATGCCGCCGGAAAAATCGCAGTACAGCTGAATGCAGTAAAACAGAATACCGAGCGCAATGACAGCACCGCCGTAGGGACAGTTCTCCATGATGACGTTGTTTACCAGAACAGCCGCGCGGTCGGCGATGACGATTTTTTTGAAGTAACCCCAGAGCGCCAGCTGAATGCCGATCTGCAAGTCGTCCCAGCACAGCTTGCGCTCTGCGGTAAGCTGCGGCGCCAGCTGATCGAAACGGCTGATCGGTCCTTGCACCATCTGTGGGAAGAACGATACGAACAGACCGTAGCGCAGCGGATTGCGCTCGGGCGCATATTTGCCGCGGTATACGTCAATAACGTAGCTCATGGACTGGAAAATGAAAAACGACAGACCGAGCGGCACGACAAAATCCCATCGGGGAATGTGATTGCCGAGCGCGGACGGCAGCAGCTCGAGCGTGAAATTCCAGTATTTCATCGCGTAGAGCAAGCCAAAACAGCAGACCGCGCAAATTATCGCGATCTGTTTCTTTTTGTGCTGTATTTGGGCCTTTTGCGCCTTGTCGGCAGGCTTGATGGCGTTATAGCGTCCGAGAATAAGGCCGGTTACCCAGGTCATTCCGGCTACCAGAACCACCCACGCAAACGCCTTGACCGAGCCGGCCATGTAAAATGCCGCACTCGCCAGCAGCAGGATGCACCACTGCGCCTTTTTCGGCACGATGTAGTAGAGCAGCACGCTCGCGATGGTGAGTACGATAAACGAAGCGGAAGTAAAAGCCATTAGTCCTGCGCGTTCTCGATCAGTTCAACGATGGCGTCAACCGAGTTGAAGTTCTCCGGCGTCAGGTCGTTGACACCCAGCTGAACGTCAAACTCCTCCATCAGCTCGGAAATAACGGCTACGATGTCGAGGGAATCGATGATGCCGTCGTCGATGATGGCAGTTTCGTTCTCAAAGTCGTTGCCGGGGCAGATCTCATTCAGAATTTCGATAATTTTTTCTCTCATGGTTGATTTCTCCTTTAATTATATTGCAGCACGGCGGAAGTCCATCCGTCGGGCCGATAGCCGTGTTGTTCGTAAAAATGCTCGGCAGGAGCATTGCCGGTCCGCGCCCATACCTGACTTTTTGCACCGTCCGTTGCCGCAAGATACGCAGTGAGCAGTTCGCCGGCAAGACCTTTTCCGCGGCAGTCCGCACGCACGGCAAGGTGCCGAATCTCGGTCGAGGCGCGGGAAACCGCAAAATGCAGCACACCGGAAACACCTTTTTCGTCCCGGGTGATAACGGTTTGGCCGTTTGCGAGGTTTTCGTGCAGATTGTCCGCAGTCGGCAGACAGCCGGTGAGAGCGGAGAAGTGCTCACTTAAAAAGCGGGAAATATCCTCGAAATCCTCCGGCTTTGCAGGAACTGCGGTTGTTTCCACCGGAAATGCTTCCGGTTTGCGGGTGCGCCGCGTGCGGCGCAGCACCTCACGAAAACCGAGAGCGCAGAACTGCTCGGCAGCATTGGCCATCGCGTCCGCGTCCTTGGCGCGGCAGGACAGCTCGGTCACAACCGGCCTGTCCGTCTCCGGCAGGGAAAGCACCGCGTTCGGATGCAGATAAAACGTCATCACAAGGTGGTCGCCGCGTTCGCGGAACAGCATCAGTGCGCCGCCTGTCTCGTGGATGTACAGTCCGTTCGCGATTTCGCGCGTGTAGTCGTCACCGCGCAGAAAGTTGTTGGTAATGACGCCTTTCTTGAGCTGTGCGTTCAGCAGATCGGAAATCTGTGCGAAATTCTCAATCTTCCGCATGGATAAATTGCTCCTTCAGCTTGACGCGGTCGATCTTGCCGTTGGCGTTCATCGGCAGTGCGTCCAGCTTTTCGTAGATGTTGGGCAGCATATACTTGGGCACCAGCCTGCGCATGGCACGCGCGAGTGCCGCGGCATCCGGCTCGCCCTCGTAGATGCAGACAATGCGGTCGCGGTTGCGGTCGAACAGGCAGGCTGCGGCGGCGATGCCGTCCACGCTGTGCAGCGCGGTTTCGATTTCGCCAAGCTCGATGCGGTAGCCCATGTGCTTGATCTGGCCGTCCTGCCGCGACAGAAAATACAGCAGACCGTCGTCCTTCTTGACGGCGATATCGCCCGTGCGGTACAGAATATCGCGGAAATACGGGTTTGCCGGGTTCTGGATGAAGCATTCGTTCGTCTTTTCCCAGTTGCCGAAGTAGCCGCTGGCCAGTCCGCTGCCGCGCACGCAGACCTCACCGGCCTTGCCGTCCGGAACGGGCTTGCCGTCCTTGTCGAGCAGTATAATCTGCATGTTGCGGCAGGCTTTGCCGATCGGAATGGCTTCATCGTCGCGGTAGTCGCGGGTGAGATGGAATGCGGCACAGTCCACGGTGGTCTCGGTCGGTCCGTACATATTGACAACCTCAAGACCCGGAATCGCGGCCTTCCACGCGTTCACATAGCGCGCTTGCAGCGCTTCACCGCCGAGAGCGGCTTTGCGCAGCGTGGGCGGCGCGCACTTGCTCAGTGCACCCGAGCTTGCCACAAAGTGGAACGCACTGGTCGCCCAGTTGATGGCGGTCACGCCGACACGCTCCATCTCCTTGAGCAGCAGCATCGGGAAGGTAAACAGCTTTTTCGAGAAAATATGGCAGGTTGCACCGAGCGAAAGGGTCTGGTACAGATCCTTGCACGAAAGATCAAAGTAAAACGGCGCCTGATTGCCGAAAATATCATGCTCAGTGTAGCCGCAGAACTCGCTCATCCAGTCGGTGAAGTCGATGACCGCACGGTGCGGAATGACGATTCCCTTCGGCGCACCGGTCGAACCCGAGGTGAACAGCAGGTAAACCGGGTCAATATCCAGTACGCTCTCACGGATGGACTGCAGCAGGTTTGCGTCAGCCGGTGCTGCAAAGCCCTTGTCTATCGAGATGAGCGGGGCACAGTCGGCAAGCGGCTCGGCTTGCTTGCGGTTGCCCTCGGCGTAGACGATGGCAACAGGATGGACCTGCTCGAAAATACGGCGGATACGCGCTTCCGGCATGTGGTCGTCGATCGGAACGTAGCAGCCGCCCGCATACAGCACGCCCTGCATCGCAGCAACGCTTTCGGCCGTGCGGCCGATCAAAACCGCGACCGGCTTGTGCAGCGTATCGACGGCTCCGGCAAGGTGCGTGCCCAGACCCTGTGCGGCCTTCAGCAGCTCGCCGAAGGTGAACACGCGGTTCTCATCGCAGAACGCAGGCTTGTCCGCGTGCATTCGGGCAGAGGATTCCAAATATTCGAGTACATTTTTTCTCATAGACATACTTCCTCATTATGATAGTCTATTTTATCATAGAGGGCGGAAAAAGTAAACGGAAAACGGCGGTCACGCCGGAGAATCCATCCAGTGTGCGGTTTCATCCATAATATCGTGCAGAATAAAAATATCGTGCAAGGTATCGCCGGTTTCCATTGAGTGGTTGGCGTTTTCGGTCAGATAGAGCGGGATGCCGATCTTCCGGCAGCCGTTTATGATCATCTCGGTGTTCGCCCACGGATCGGCGGTGCCGTGAAAGGCGATGCCGGTCGGGTCGAGATAGGGCAGCGCCTGTTCAATCGGCGTGTAGTATACCTGCCGCGGATAAATGTTGTGCTGAACAGCATACCGTGCGGCAATCGCAGTGCCGATGCTCTTCGAGAGGAAGAAAACACGGTCGTAAGCGGTCCAGTCGATGGTAGTAAGCTGTTCCTCTGCGGCAGAAAGCGCGGTCTGCACAGCCTGTTCGATTTTTTCGGTGTGACCTCTCAAACCGGTCGGCAGAGCGGGATACTGCACTGCGAGCAGGTCGCAGCCGCGTGCGCGTGCAAGTTTTGCGCTGTAATACAGCAGCGGTTTGTCGATATGGTAGCCGATGCCGGGGAACAGCACGGCAAGCTGGTTGCTCATAGGTAAGGCTCCTTTTGGGGGAAATACAGGGTTACTCCACCAGCTCCCGTACGGCGGCAATTGCGGTATCGACCTCGTTTTCCGTGTTGAAATACGAAAAGCTGAAGCGTACCGCGCCCTGCTGCACGGTGCCGAGTGCCTCGTGCATGCGCGGCGCACAGTGTGCACCGGCGCGTGTGGCGATGTCGTAATCGGCAAACAGCGTGTCCGCAACCTCGGCGGAGTCATAGTCGCGGATGTTAAGCGCGACAACAGCCGCACGTTCCGACCGGGAGAAATCGCCGTAGACGATCACGCCGTCAAGGTCCTTCACACCGTCGTAAAACCGCTGCATGAGTGCGCGTTCGTGTGCTCCGATGGCATGCACGGTCTGTTTTTCGATAAATTTCAGCGCGGCATACAGTCCGGCGATGCCGTGCGTATTGAGCGTGCCCGCCTCGAGCCGTGCAGGATATGCCTGCGGCTGTTCGCGGTCGTAGGAGTGAATGCCGGTGCCGCCGCGGAGCAGCGGCCGAAGCTCTACACCCGGTCGGATGCACAGACCGCCGGTTCCCTGCGGACCCATCAGACCCTTGTGGCCGGTGAAGCAGAGCACGTCAATGTTCATGCGCTGCATGTTGATCGGTACCGCACCTGCCGTCTGCGATGCATCGACAACCAGAAGGGCGCCGTGTGCGTGCGCCATTGCACCGATTTTGGCGATATCGAGCAGATTTCCGGTCAGATTGGATGCATGCGTGCAGACAACGGCCTTGGTTTCCGGTCGAAAGAGCGTTTCCATATCCTCATAGCGGATATTGCCCTGACGGTCCGCCGGTACAAAATCCACCGATACGCCGCGCGTCTGCAGATCATACAGCGGACGGAGCACGGAATTGTGCTCCAGATCGGTCGAAATGACGTGATCGCCGGACGAAAACAGACCGTAGATTGCAATATTCAGCGCCTCGGTGGAGTTCGCGGTGAACACAACATGGTCCGCACGCGGACAGCCGAACAGCTTCGCCAGTCGACTCCGCGTCTCGAACACCATGCGCGACGCGGAAAGCGACACACCATGTGCGCCGCGTGATGCATTTCCTGCGGTAAGGATGGCGTTTTTGACCGCCTCCGCGACTTCAGGCGGCTTGTGCAGCGTGGTCGCTGCGTTATCCAGATAAATCATGATTTCCTCCGTCAGTCGAACAGTTCGACGAGAGCATGTGTCTCGAATCCGATGCCGGTTTCACGCAGAGCGTCGAGGAGCACCTGTTCCTCGCTTGTTTCGGCCTTCCATGCCAGTCCGCAGCCTGCGCTCACCTGAGAGGGAATCGGGATCATGCGTCCGGGCAGACCGCGCTGCGTGAACATGGCTTCTGCCGCGAGCGCCTGCTCGGTGGACGCAAACGCGATGACCGCAAACGGCCGTTTGCGCCGCGTCACGGGCGCAGAATGAGGTCGGCCTGCATCTGCTTCTCGGTGATGACGTACATGTTGGTCACGTCACCGACTGCCAGCTTGTCGGTCAGGCCGTAGTGGTTGAGACAGGTACCGCAGGTCAGAATCTCCACACCGAGCGATGCCAGGTTTTTCAGATCCTCGAGCGATGCCGAGTCTTCGCAGGTCAGGCGTGCGCCGCCGTTGTAGAACAGAATCGTGCTCGGCAGGTGCTCCTGCTGGGTGAGCGCAAAAATAAAGCCCTTCATCAGAATACGGCCCAGATCCTCATCGCCCTCGCCCATATGGTCGGCGGAAATGACAACGACCGTCTTTTTCTGCGCCGCTGGTACCGTGCAGGCAATCTGCTCATCGGCTTCTGCCTTGCCGATGGAATTTTCAGTCGTGATTGTCACGCAGAACTCCTTGTCCGAGCGCTTTTCGGTCGTGATCGAGCAGCCTTTGCTCTCCGCAAGGCGGGTCAGATTCTGCACCGCAATTTCGTTATCTACCAGCGTCTGCACCGTGCCCGCACCGTTTAAATCCTGCAGCGCGTGCAGCGTTTTGATGACTGGAATCGGACATGCGTCACCGATCGCATTCACTTGTACCATAATAAAGTTCCTCCTTTTGGGGATGTTCTGTGGATAGTATAGCACAATAGAGCACGGAAGACCATAATTTATCCACAGGCTCGCGGAATACTGGGTGGAGAGGATGGTTTTTTCTTGACGGTGTTCTCTTAAAAAGAGTAAAATTACAGTGTATTTTACAAATAATAAGGGTAGATGAATTATGCGATTACAAGTAGACTTAAACGGAATATTATTACAGTTAAATATTCATGATTATCAGCCATCAACAGATGATGCGTGGTTTTGCGAATGGTGTCGAACAGACTTTTCATTTTCATCTAAATCGTGGCTGAATTATCATAAAGAAGATGACGAAATTTTACTGTCACATGAGGTTGAGACATTAGCGCAAATGATTGATGATCTTTTGAGCGATAATCTGACACAGCCTGCAACGATGAACTGTGTAGAACCGGATTTCACTTTTACGGCTTACCCACAACGATATTTGCAAAGCGACACGGAAAATGGTTTGATATGTGCGAAACCAATCCTTGAAGATGTTCATATGGAATGGCGTATTCGTTTCTGGGAGCCAGATGGCTTGACCGATAATTATCTATCCGTAACCTTATATAGAACACATTTACAGATATTACTTGCTTATTTGAACTGTGTTATCGGAAAATTATTTATTGATAACCCGAATATACAATATCTGATACAAAATCGTTATCTGATTGACTGACACGCCGAAAGGGGGCATAACCATGCGATCCCGCACCTATCTTGCCATCGACCTGAAATCCTTTTATGCCTCCGTGGAGTGCCGGGAGCGTGACCTCGATCCGCTCGACACGCACCTTGTTGTCGCGGACGAGACCCGCACGGACAAGACCATCTGTCTGGCAGTCACGCCGTCGCTCAAGAGCTACGGCATTTCCGGCCGCGGACGGCTGTTTGAGGTGCGTCAGCGCGTTAAGCAGGTCAATGCCGAGCGGCAGCGCCGTGCGCCCGGGCATACATTCACCGGCGCGTCTTACTCTGCTGCGGAACTGCGGGAAAACCCGTCTCTTGCGATGGATTTCATCATCGCACCGCCGCATATGGCGCATTATATGGCGTACAGCAGCCGGATTTATGCCATTTACATGAAATATGTCGCGCCGGAGGACATGGTTGTGTACTCCATTGACGAGGTGTTCATGGACGTGACCGGCTACCTTGAGACCTACGGCCTGACCGCGCGTGAGCTGGCACGGAAAATCATTCTCGATGTGCTGAACACCACCGGCATCACGGCCACGGCGGGCATCGGCACCAACCTGTTTCTGTGCAAGGTGGCGATGGATATTGTCGCCAAGCACGTTCCCGCCGACCGCGACGGCGTGCGTATCGCCGAACTGGACGAGCGCAGATTCCGGCACGAGCTGTGGTCATATCAGCCGCTCACCGATTTCTGGCGCGTGGGACGAGGCACCGCGAAAAAACTCGAGCAGTACGGCATGTGCACTATGGGCGATATCGCGCTGTGCTCGGAGAAAAACGAGGATCTGCTGTATAAGCTGTTCGGTAAAAATGCGGAGCTGCTCATCGACCATGCGTGGGGATGGGAGCCGTGCACGGTCGCAGATATCAAAGCCTACAAGCCGAGCACCAACAGCATCAGCACTGGGCAGGTGCTCGCGTGTCCGTATACAGCGGACAAGGCACGTCTGGTTGTCCGCGAAATGGCGGATCAGCTGGTACTCGATCTGGTGAGCAAGGGCCTGGTCACCGACCGGCTTGTGCTGACCGTCGGGTACGATATTGATAACCTGAACGATCCGGCACGGCGGATTAACTACCACGGCAGGACCGAGACCGATCGCTACGGGCGCACGCTGCCCAAATCTGCACACGGTACGCAGAGCCTCGGAGAACTGACCTCGTCTACACAAAAGCTCATGGACGCAGCGACCGTGCTGTTCGACCGCATTATCGACCCGAATCTGCTCATACGGCGCATGTATCTGGTGGCAAATCACGTCATTCCGGAATCTGACGCGCCCCAGCCGGCTCGGTGTGAGCAGCTTGACCTGTTCACCGACTACGCCGCTGAGCAGGAACGCAGAAGGGCAGAGCAGGCCGCACTCGAGCGAGAGCGAAAGCTGCAGCAGGCGGCGCTCGCCATCAAGAGCAAATACGGCAAAAACGCGCTGCTCAAGGGCATGAACCTCGAGAAAGGCGCGACTGCCATCGAGCGAAACGGAAAAATCGGCGGGCATAACGCATAATCGGAAAAACATGCTAAGGAATGTAAATATATTGCCTGATTCTGCCTCTTCACGGACGTTCTGTGTCGAGAAATCGACATTTCAGGCAGTTACCCTTGTATATGGCAATCAAAGGAAATATAATATATTCACAATAATATGGAGAATATATCTTTTCTGGAAGGATTGCGAAGCCGCAAGGCAGCTGCATACGGAGAAGGCAAATGAAAATTATCTGCGAAAAAGGCTATCACGCCGGAAATATCCTGCGTCTGGTAGCGGAATATTTGGAAAAACGATATCCGGATGATATGATTCTGGATGAAAATATGGAAATCACGCTTTCACTCAAGAACGGTGAGAACGGTCAGCCCATCGTGCTCGGTGAAGAGGAACTGCAGCTGTCGTACCACACAGCCGACCATTCCGAGGACTACTATAATCATGATGTGCTGACCCATTTGTACACGCGCTGCAAGTACGAGCACGACCTCAAGGTCTTTCAGCTGGCGAATTATGCGCGGCTGACCTGCATTTATATGGATGCCGTCGGCCTGCATGAGATCAACAACCACTTGGGACATGAGGCCGGAGACCACATGCTGCGCTCGATTGCGGACGGGATTCGAAAGTATTTCCCGGATGACTGCGCGTATCGTATCGGCGGTGACGAGTTTGTCCTGCTGTGTCCGGCGCGTCAGCCGGAAGAGCTTGCAGAAAGCCTTGCGGCGTTCTGCGACACAATCCGTGAGATGGGGTATGAGGTCTCGGTCGGCGTGTCTGAGAGCACGGACAGATAGACGCTGAACGAGACGGTCAATCAGGCTGAAACGGCCATGCGGCATGACAAGATGGAGTTTTACCGCAATAACGGCGGTATCCGTCAAATGCGTATCATCGATGACAAGCTGGAGCAGCTACTCATCAAAAAGCAGGATGTCACCCGTTTTCTGCAGGTGATCGCACCGCTTTACAGGGGAGTGTACATGGTCAATACCAAGCAGGATACCTGTCGGTATATCTATGTTCCGTCATATTTTAAGACCATGCTGGAGAATAATCATCATGCGTTTATGTCTTCCGTGCGTGAGTACTGCCGCGAACTGGTCCACCCGGAGTATCATGACGAATTTGCAAAGCTGCTGGATTACAGCTATATAGAGGAGCAGATTGCGGCGCATGGTTCGCTGAAGATGACCTATCAGATACGGGACGGCAGCCGGGTACATCTCAAAATCACCATGGCCGACCGGAGTTCCGCAGACGCACATGAGCTGCTGTGGATTTTTCTGGACGAAACGCAGTAGAAGAAAGCAGGTGAAGCATGTCCGTAATAGACAATCGAAAATACGCCGGGATTATGAATCTGCCGCATCATGTCTCCTCAACCCGTCCGCAGATGCCCATAAGCGACCGTGCGGCGCAGTTTTCACCGTTTGCGGCGCTGACCGGATATGCCGGTGTTATCCGTGAGACAGCGCGGCTGACCGACCGTAAAATCGAGCTGGATGAGACTATGCTGACCGCGCTCAACGAGCGGTATCAGCTGCTGCTTTCTGTGCTTGATGCAGAACCCGAGGTGGAGATCACCTATTTTGTGCCGGATGAACGCAAATCCGGCGGTGCATACCGCACAGTTTCCGGTGTGGTTAAAAAGGCGGATGAATTCGCGCGGCGGCTGACCCTGACAGACGGCACGGTGATTCCGATGGAGGATGTGCTGATGCTGGATGGGGCAATATTTGGACAGAATGAATAAGAAAATCCACGCTCTTCATAAAGAAGAGCGTGGATTTTTGTATAGTTAGCGCAAGAAATCGAGTTCTTCCTGCAGATACCGGAAGAACAGGCCTGCGTGGTATCCATCTGCTACCGCATGTGCGATGGTGATATTGACCGGCATATTGACCTTGCCGCCGCATTTTTCATACCTGCCCATGACAACGATGGGGAAGTATGCAGGCTGTCCGTCCGCGACGCGGCTGCCGCAGCCGGTAAACGCCGTCCACGGCGTACAGGATACGCAGTAGAAATTCGCAGGCTGGTTCGGCTTGGTCTTGATGCCCTTGACATCCTTGTAGGTCTGCATATCTGCGGTAATGGCGTTGTAAAACGTGGGGAAATCCTCGGAAAAGTCCGTCCAGCAGTCGGAAAACGTGCAGTCATCCGGATGAAAGAATGTGAAATTCGGAACGATTTTATCCCAGACACAGAGTTCACCGTCCGCGTTTTTGAACATGCGGAAGTTCTCGATGCGGTTGAGTGCCTTGGTGACGCAGTAAATCGCCGCTGCGTAGAATTTACAGCCGTGTGCATGACAGAAACGGAGCAGGTTTTGCACATCCACCGGCGCCGTCATGTTGAATTCGACCTTGAGAGCCTCGGTATAATAGCGGTAGTGCTCACGGCGAGGCCAGCTTTCCATATCGACTTTTTTGAAGGCTTGCATAGCATTCCATCCTTTCCGAACCCTGATGGTTACTCTGATTATAGCACAGCACCGCGCCGAGCGGGAACAAAAATTGCATTTTAAACGCAGAAATGCTACAATCATGAGAGAACAGGAGGCGCAATATGGATTACAAACGATTTGACGATACGATTCTTGTCCGTATGGATCGCGGCGAGGAGATTTTAGAGCAGGTGAAGGCGGTGGCTCTCAAGGAGCAGGTTACGCTCGCAAGCGTGCAGGCGCTCGGTGCGATCAATGATTTTACGGTCGGCGTGTACAATGTTGCGGAAAAGAAGTATTACGCGAACGATTTCAAGGGCAGCTTTGAGATTGTGTCGCTGACCGGCACGATCGACACGATGAACGACGGATTTTACTGCCATCTGCACCTGAGCGCGGGCAATGAGCGGGGACAGGTGTTCGGCGGACACCTCAACCGCGCGGTCGTCAGCGCAACCTGCGAGATGGTAATCCGGCTGATTGACGGCAAGATCGACCGTAAATATGACGATGTGACCGGACTCAATCTGTTTCATTTTGCATAAAGCGAAAGGCTATCCGAGGGGATAGCCTTTTAGCTTAATTCATCTGCTCAGCGGCGAACTGCGCCGCGCCTGCGGCAGCTTCCTCGCGGCCGTCGGACAGCGTGAGCGGACAGCCGAAGGCAGACTCAAAGCGCTGCTGCAGATACCGGTTCTGCCGCAGACCGTTGCCCGAGCCGATCAGCCTTTTCGGCGTGCCGCCGGCCTGCCGATACGCGGTGTACATTCGATGCAGCTCGTCGGCCATGCCGTCCATCACGCCGTAAATCAGGTGTAAAGGCGTGAAATTGTGCGTTGTAAGGCCGGAAATACTGCCGGTCAGGCTGCTGTCTGCGCGCGTGCCTTCAAACAGGGTGCAGACGGCAGGCACATCATCCGGACGCGGATTGTGATCCAGCAGACGCGTCATTGCGTCGTAGCAGCTGTGCACCTCCGTGCCGAGCATGGACGCGGTGGAGCGGAAAAACTGCTCGAGCAGCGCGTAAGCGCGTCCGCCGCACAGCGAAGCACCGGCCAGAAGATAGCCGCCGCCCGGCATGGGACGGGTCTCTAAGCCGTCTGCCTGCAGATAGTGCGGCGTAAACACGGAAAACTGACTGCCGGTGCCGACATTCACAAGCATTTCGGCGGTTTTGTCGCGCACCGAGCGCAGAAAGCTGGCTTGATTGTCACCGATGGCGGCACAGACAGCCGCATTCCGGAAGTGCCCGATTACCGGCTCGGCGGCAAGCTGCGGGACAAAGTTCGGGTCGATACCGGCTTTTTGCAGAGCGTTTTGGTCGAAAGCACAGTGTTCCGCGTCGAAGAAGCCGATGCTTGCGGCATTGCTGTCATCCATGCGAGGCGCAGCCAATCCGCACAGCCGCATGGCAAGGTAGTCACCGATGGTGCAGCAGGTGACGGCGGCGGGCGGCACAAGTCCGGCGGCAAGGTTGTACGCGTGCGTTGCCAGACCGAAACCGACTGCGGCAAGGCATCCGGTCTCGCGCGTGAGATACTGCACCCAGCTTTCGGTTTTGCTGTGCGGCAGGCTGCCGCGTGCGTCCTGCCAGGTGTACAGCGGACTGACGGCATTGCCGTCCGCGTCCACATACAGAATGCCGTGCATTTGCCCGGTCACGCCGATGGAATGAATATCCGGATAGCGTTCAAATAGCGTTTCGATAACAGAAAGTACGGTTTGCGTGATCTTTTCCACGTCCTGCTCGCGTGCGCACGTCAGCGCAGACGGAATAAAGGCACCGTTTGCCCGCGTTTCGCTGGCGAGAAACTGCCCGTCCTCGAGCACAGCCGCGCTGATCGTTGTGGTGCCGATGTCAATGCCTAATGTTTTCATGCTGGGTCCCTCGGTTCGCCTGATGGTTCTGTCAGCAGTATAGCACAGCGGAGCGTGTATGAAAAGAAATTGCGCACAAATTTGTCCACAAGTTTGTGGATAATTTACCGACTTGAAAAACGAGTTGCACATGCTATAATAAAGTCGCAAAACAGAGAAAAGGGGAGCGAACAACATGGACCGAAATTTTCTCAAGCAGAGCATTCGGCGTGAGCTGGACTATTACAAGGACGGCCTGTTCAACGAGGATGAAGATGAATACTGGGAGCGTGCATGGGCGGCGCCGGACGATGACGACAGCATGGCGGAAAACGGCTTTCTCAATGTAGCGATGGCGCATCTGCAGGGCGATGAATGCGACGAAATCGTGCTGCTCGGCACGGAATACGGCTATCATGAGCCGGATTACGACAGCTATATCGACATCGGACACGCCTTTGTCAACGATATGGGTACCGGTTTCCTGCAGACCGAGGGCACCGAGGATGACTGGGAACAGCTGGTTGACGATATTGCGGAAATTCTGGATGGAAAGGCAGAGTAGCTTTCCACTGAGTTATCCACATTGCTGTGGATAAAATAAAAGCGCTCGAGTAATCTCGAGCGTTTCAGTCTGTCGAAAAAGTCGTATAGTCAGCATTTTTCAGCATTTCGTGCGGCAGCGCGCATGAAACAGCATTTGCTCTGCAAATGCTCAAAAAGGGGGAGCATGTATCACCCTTTTTGAAC
>OLVP01000623.1_pt1 | contig 28531 bp, 49 predicted proteins | sample 1673281 | NCBI WGS metagenome assembly OLVP01 (sample SAMEA3178940, study PRJEB25190) | human gut metagenome | biome: human gut; feature: human-associated habitat; material: faeces | place: Austria | collected 2013
CCCCGCCGTAGTCTTTACAGCAGCGCGGTTGCATCCGCAAGGCTGTCGCCCGCAATCGCGATCGAGTTCCACTTGGCAAAGCCTGCAATGAAACGTGCGCGGCCGGTGTATACATGAGCACCGGTGTTCGTATCCTTGTGGCTGTCCGTAGTCAGCTTCACGCGGTCAAGGAACGGCATTGCATAGGTGTTCTGGTTCTTCTTGCTGTCGAGCAGCATGAAGTATTCCTTGCCTGCAATGGTATTCGGCAGGTAGTTCCAAACGATGAAGTTCCAGCCGCCGTACTGGAAGTTGAAGCCGGTGCTGTTGCCCTGATCCTTAAATTCGGAGCCGACAACCTCCATAAACTTGCGCTTCATCTTGCCGCTGTTCGGGATAATGATGGTATCCGGTGCGATGGACAGCAGGTTGCCGTCGTCGTCGGTGAAGTGCTGCATTTTCTCCTGTACGGTATCCAGTACAGTAGCCATATCGTCCGACGCAGCGTAGGAGAAGCGGTTGGACTGGGTGTACTTCGGCTGGGTGATGGACTTGTGCGCCTTGTTGAACAGGGACAGCTTGTCCGCCGTGGTAGTGTCGTAAGTACGCATGGTCATGTTCTTGTTGCCGAACGACATAGAAGCGTTCAGACCGCCCAGAAGGGTAGCCGCCGCGTACTGCTCACGGGTGCGGGCATAGGACAGACCGAAGTCACGCGCAGCGGAAATGATATCCTTCTGCTTGTTGTCCTCCATGAACTCCTCGGTTACTGCGAAGCTGTTCTTCCAGGTTGCAGGCTCCAGGAACTTTGCATAGCTCTCCTGTCGGGAGTTGGTCGGGTATGCGCCGTTCTCGCCTACGTCCTCAAAGTTGCCGAGTGCGGTCATGCCGCCGTACTTCTCGCCGTAGTTGCTCGTGGTGTCCATGCAGAAAATCTTGCTGATCTGCGAAGTCTGCTCGAAGTCCTCAACCTCGTGCTCGATAATTGCCTTAATAGGCGCTTCGGACTTGCCAAACAGAGAATCGACAAGACCGGAGCCCTTAGAAATGATATTGCCTGCCATGATATAGTTACCTCCTTAGGTTAGGCTGCCGGGGTTACGAAAACGCCGCGTACAGTGGAATTGGTGGTTGCGCCGTCGGTGTCCAGAATCTTGAACACGCCGGAAGCGGTGGTTGCGGTAACGCCCAGCGCGTCAGTGCTCAGGGTTACAGCGGAGCCTACTGCGGTTGCTGCAACGGTCGCGGTGGATACGGTCTCAAAAACCGTGTGGTCGGTTACCTCGATTGCCGGGTAAGTACCGTCCTCTCTCTGCGGACCCATGATAATGTGAGTCGGCTTGGTGGTAGCTGCACACTTAGCCAGTGCGCCGCCGGTCAGATTTGCCGCCATGCCAAGAGAAAGACCGGCTGCACCCTTGGGGTATACAAACGGCTCCACATCGCCTACGCGGCTGTATGCCTTGATAAACATATAAACTCTCCTTTTCAGATACGTTTTTTGTAGTCAGCAATAATCTGCTGCTTTGTCCAGTTGGGGAATGCTGCGCGGTACCACTGCATTGTCGTGTCATCCACAACAATATCGTCACCGCCCGCATTGCCTGCTGTGGTGGTCAGGTGGCTCTTGCCGTTGACATTATTCATCGCCTGCTGCTTTGCCGCTGCTGCGCGCTTACCGGTGAGCTGGTCAAAGTTTGCAAGGCGGAACGCGTCAACGAGAGAATAGCCTCTGTTGACGTACTCGTTAAAAACGGGTGCGTTCGGGTGATTTGCCAGTGCAGCAACATCGGTAATGGACGGGTCAAGGTGCGAAATCTCCTTGATTGCCTCGTTCATCTGCCGCTCGCCCTCCTCCATCTGCACACGGTCAAGCACTTCCTGTGCCTGCCGTACAGTGGGGTTGTTTGCGATCATCTGATCGAGCATGGACGGGTCAAGCCCTGCCTGCTGCAGCTGGTCTCGCTGATATGCCTGCTGATACGCCTGCAAATCAGCTTCCGAGGTGATCGGCTTGTTGGTGTACGGGTCAAGCTGACCTTCGTACATCTGCCGAATGACCTCATCCTTTGCCGCCTGACGCTCCTGCTGAATGCGCTCGTTAAACTGCGCTTCCGCTCTGCGACGTGCCGCGGCAAATCGTGCGTTATCTTCCGCACTCTGTACTCCCTCGGGTGCAGCTTCGGCGGTCTGCTGCTCGTTTTCGCCTGTCTCCTCGGGTCCGATGGACGCCGGTTCGGCGGATTCCGGCTCGTTTACGCCTGCCTCGGTGGTTTCCACTTCGGTTTCCATAATTTCTTCCATTTGGGTGTTCCTTTCCGGATTTTTACGCTGTTCCATGCGATTTTGGGCATAAAAAAACCGCCCTTTCGGACGGTTCCGCTATTCATTTGCCCCTTACTTGCCGCTCTTCTTGGAAGAACGCAGATCGCCGCCGGTCTTAACGGACGGCTTCTTGCCGGAAGTCTGGGTAAATACCGCTTTAACCTCCATGCTGCCGGTGTTCTTGATCTTACCGGCGTAACCGCTCTTATTTGCCATGCTATTTCACCTCCTTTACTACCTGCTTATAGTTTGAACACTGCGGGTTCCTGCAAATGAGCACGAGTTTCCCGTTTTCTGTGTCCGTCTTCGTGTCAATCTTACAGATTGGACATACCAAGACTGCCGCCTCCCTCCTGATAACTCGGCATATCATCCAGATTTACCGCCTGCGTCGGGTCTGCGATCTCGGTCGGCATGATCTGCTGCATCATTGCCTGCTGCTGTGCCAACATCTGCTGTTGCTGTTCCAATCGTTCGGAAAGCTGCTGTTTAACCTCGCTTGCCAGCGGGTAGTGCAGCCCCTCCATGATTGTCCAGAACGTCAAGAGACTCTGCATATCGGTCGGGTCGCCGAAACAGCCGTTTTCGAGGTTCATGCGTGCCTCCTGCCAGAGGTTTTCACGGTTTCCTGCAAGCGGTGCGGTCTGGTCAACGCTGAACAGAAATTCATCGTTCCAGTACGGCTCGCCCGCCTCGTCCACCTTGAGGAAGTCCATCTTGTTAAACGTGCCGTACATCTGCGTACCGTTGGTATCCTTGTAAACCATCGGCCGCGGCTCGTCCGAGTACGCCAGCAGGAACTTGAACATAACCTCGAACAAATCCGCATAGGCGGCATTCTTCATTACCTTTCGGCTTTCCAGTCGTCCGGCGGTTTGCGCCGCTGCGAACTGCTTTGCCGTACCGGAGGTTGCGGTGCTGTCCTTGCGTCCTTGGAACGAATCCGTAATACCAATCAGGTTGCGCATTGCCGTGTAGGTACTGTCCTCAAACGCCATATCGCGGGAAATATCCGGCTGCAGGGTCAGCACATCAACCATTGTTTTTTCTTCCGGGCTGTCAATCTCAAAAACCTTGAAATTCTCGTCCGTGCGTCTAATCTGCTTGCCCTTTGGCAGGGTGATAACCGAGCCGCCGCCCAGCAGCTTTTGCGAGATTGCGCTGTCGAGCTTGTTAATCAGCATCTGCTGGTCTCGTATCATGTCCACGTCAGACGAGCCTAACAGCTTACCGACAACAGACACATTGCGCCGCAGTACCACCGGATACACGTCCGGCTTGTAGTACGGTATCATGTCGTTTTCCTCGTGCTGTGTAACGGTTGGGTTGCCCATCTCATCAAGGCTGATATCCTCAACCATCTTGGTCATCGGGATGCCGTTCTCGTCCGTCCGTGCAAAGTCCTTGACGGTTTTCTGTTCGCCGCTCTTACTGCCGCAGTACGGGCAGGTATCGCCCTGCATATCCGCGCCGCACTTGCTGCACGTCTTAATGCGCCTCGCCTGATAGTCCTCCATGTACTCCAGCAGTACGTCATTGCACCACGCCACGCGCCCAATGCCGCCGTCAGCGTTGCGGAAGTATCCGATATTCTCCGTCACCAGATCATCTACCACGCTTTGCTCAAAGCCGCGTGCGTCCGGCTGCTCCTCGTCCTCAGCGGATACGTCCTTGCCGTACTTCTTCTTGATGTATTCCTTGCTCTGCGCGAGCTGAATAAAGAAGTAATCCATATCCGGTATATTGTAAACGCCCGGCTGCGGAATAAACTGTTTCGGGTGCAGCAGTGTAACACTCAGCGCGCCGCGCGTCGTGTGCGTCCGCTTGGTGTTGTCCCACTCGACAAGGAACAGGTCTCCGCCGTGTGTCGGTGTGGTTCGCTCGTCCTGATCGTTCAACCGCTCAAAGGGTAATCTATCAATCTCATTTCGGATGTAATCCTCAATCGTCTTTGCAAGCTGTTCGTCCTCCTTATGTCGCGGCGTAACCTTGGGCGTGGGAATATCGCTTGATACTTCCGCCTCGATGATTTCCGCGACAACATTCCGCGCCACTACTGCATCTTGCGTCTTCTGGTTCTTGCCGTGCACCTTGTCGATCTTGTGCGTTCCCCGGTAGATTTCTTCCCGCTCGACCATCAGATCAAGCTCCGGCTGGTACTTGCTTCGCGCCTTGCTTAGCCTGTCCTGCCACTTCTTCAAAATCGCCTCGTCGCTCTTCCCCGTTTTATCAAACGGATTTTGCATTTTATCACCTCATTTTCAAAACGGATTTCCCCATTTAGATAATAGGTACTCCTTGCCGCTCTTGTCGGCGTTGTAGTAGTCCTCGTACATATCATCCGTCCACTTCGCCCGCTTGCCTCGCGGCTTGTCCTCGGTGTAGCTCTGCTGTGTGCGTGCATAGTAGGCAATCGCCAGCGCCATAACACAGTCGTCGTGTGCGCCCTGCTCTGCCTCTGCTCTGCCCTTCTCATTGCGGACAAACGTCAGCATTTCGCCAAGCGTGTCCGCATCGTTCAGCAGCTCCACGCTCTCGCGCACTACCTCAACCAGTCCGGCAATAATAACCGGCCTTGTAACGCTCGTCGTCTTAAAGCCGTAGCTGTCGCGGGGTCTGTGGGTGTAGTTGTCCTCGGTCTGCCGGACGTACTGCCGCGGATACCGAAGCCGCTGCAGCTCCTTGATCGGGTAGCTGCTGTAATTGGCCTCTATCGCAATCAGCGCATTGTTATAATAGATACCCAGACAATACATCTGTGCCGCGTAAACATCCTCGTCGAACTGGTGCCTGAGCGTGCAGACCTGCCGCCCGTTGGTGTTGTCGAGCACCTGCCCTACAAACCAGTCTGAGCCCTCGCCGGACGTATCCCCGCCGATCACATACGGCACGCCGTCCCGCCTGTCCTGATAGATGGATATATAGCCGTCGTCATCGTCCACCCACTTAATAGAACGATCATCAATCCTGACTTGATTCGCCAGTGCGTCAAACCGTGTGGAGTAAACAAAGTACCCACGCTTAACCGGCTCCCGCAGCTCTGCCAGCCTGCCGTTGACTTTGGCCGCGTCAAAGATCGTCTTACCAATAACGCCCCACTGCCCCAGACAATACACCTGGTAATAGTAAGGGTCGCTGTCTTTGTACCCTTCAAGCGTCCGCTTGTAGTCGTCGTCCAACCATGCGTTATCCTTGTAGGTGGTTTTGAGCGTCACCGCCCGCTCATCCTTGCGGTCAAAAAACCGCTTTTTGAGCCAGTGCAGCACGTTGATCGGGTTAAATGATAAGGTAATCTGTCCATGTATCCGCTTGCCTCGCAGACGGATATCAAGCTGGTTAAAGTCGGCTTCCGCAATCTCGCTTGCCTCCTCAATCCATATGTCGGTCAGCTCGCCCTTGGGAAATGTAACAGACTTAATTTTTTCCGGGTCATCAAGCCCCTTGAAAATGCAGGCGTTGCCGGTCAGGCGGCACACAATTTTTAGATCGGTAACATCAAACAGACTGTGCAGCCCCCAGCCGTTAATGACCTGCTGCAGCAGCGCAAACGTAGACGTGCGGTTGGTGTCGCCAACCTTGCGGACTACAAGCACATTGCACAGTGGCTTGCTCATCATGCGGACAACCAGCCGTTGTGCTGCAAATACAGACTTACCAGAGCCAGCGCCGCCATACAGCACAATATATCTGTGCTCGTCATCGTCCAGAAGTGGCAGATATGCCGCGTTAAACGCCCGCTTGGGAATATTAACTTGCACCCGCCGCACCTCCTAATTGTACAAAATGCGTGTTTTGCATAATAAGCAACGCCGTCCGTCTCTCCCTCTGGTATTTACCCCGAGTTTTCCGGCACTCATCCCATCAAAAACCCCTGATTTTGCAAGTCCGTAAAACCAATCCTGCATATCAGGGTAAAAAAACAGACCTGCACCGCTGTTACGCGGCTGCAAGTCCTCAATCTGTATCCGTCATATCGTCGTCATCCAGCAGCTTAACCGTGATTGTCTGCGCTCCTACGATTTCCCGCCGCTCGATAAATGCGCCAATGCTCCGTGCGCGCAGCTCAGACGCTTTCAGACGGTCTTTTATATCTGCCGTATCATCTCTCATGGTATCGCTCCAAAACGCGTTAATCTCCGCCATATCCGCCACACGGTCACGATCTAACAGCTCGTCCCGGTCTGAAATGTACTGGTTAAGTTTGGTTAGGTTTTGCGCTCCAATTACTTTGGCGTTATCAGGCTTGTAACCAGCAAGCCGTGCCGCCTCTGTAGCTGTCTTGCCTTGCTTGTAATAATCAATCCATGCCCGCTGTTTTGCGGTCAGCTTGTCCATACTCTCATCCCTTACTTATATATAGACACAAAAAAGCTGCCCCGGTTACTTGGAGCGGCTTTTGTCTGCCTACATTGTTTACTTGTCCATGTATTCACGCACTGCCTGCATAATGTACGCCGTCACACTCTGCCCGGCGTCCTGGGCGGCCTGCCTGATCTGCGCGCCGTCCTCCTTGGGAATGCGTAGCGTTATCGCGTCCCTGCTGCAGATTGCACCGGCCACCCGCACCATTTCCGGTGAGGTGTACCGCATCGACTACCCGACCGACACGCAGGACGCACCTATTGTAACCATCGTCACCGAGGACGGCAACGAGTGGATCACCGATGACTACATCGCACCGCGTCACACGCCGCTTGAGATCACATTCAGCGCCAACAGCACCGAGGACGTAACCGACGACGAGATCATTTCCATTGCATCCATCTGGACGCGTTAAGCATGGGAGCCTCACCGCTCCCTCCCATTCTCCCGCCCGGCTCACGCACCCGCGTCAGAGTATTTTTCTAAATATCATGACAAACCCCGCTCACCAAAGCCATAAGGTGAGCGGGGTTTCCCATATTTACGACTGTTTCGGTTCCGCAGGACTTGCACCTGCTTTCAGCCACTATGCAAACCGATATACCTCCACAGGGAGGTATGAACGCTTTCGTTGCGCCTGAACGCCGGGCTTTTACCGGTGATCTCTCAGCTGTCCAGAACGGTTTGTATGAAATCCAGAGAGGTTGTTACCTCACTTTCGCAAGTTTACTTGTATTTCCGTCCTGATGATTAGGTTGTTTAACGCAAGAGATAAACAGACTGGTGCTCTTTCGTGGCGTGTACTTAGCCACCCGAAAGCGCCGTATCGGCTTTGTAACTTTGTACCGGTTGTTTTGCTCTCGGCTCACTAAGTCCGTGTGAGTGCTTATCCGGTCAGCACTCGCCCTCTCATTATGGGCTGTTCGGCGTTTCTCTCCGTCGTGTCGCAGTTACTATCGGTCTGTAATCCGGCTGATTCCCTCGTAAGGTTACAGCGGGGAGCGACCCCGGTTGCGGCGTGCCTGCAAGCACCCGCTGAACTCTGCAAAGCTGTTGCAGCAGCTTCACAGGCGTTCGGAAACAGTGCTCGTCTTTCCGAGCCGTCAGAATCATTATCGCCCTCGTTGGAGGCGTTGTGCTCCCTCCGCCTCATGCAGCTTTGGGAGCAGATCGCCTTGCACGTCGTCCACCATGCAAGGATTGCCAAAGTCCGCCACGTTGCCCTTGGCTAAAAAGATTCCATACGTTACCCGTCCGGCCTCATGCAGCCATCCGGGCATATCGGCGTGCCGCGCAAATGACACGCCAACGATAGAAAGGATAATCAATGCCTTCGTTCCGCGGAAGGCGTTTTGCTCCTCTGCCCTCATGCAGACTTTGGAGCAGGTCAGCGGCAGGTCTCCCCACCGCTTTAAGTAGGTATTTGGGGTTAAACAGAAAGGCTTGTCACCCGTCAGCCCTCACGCAGGCTTCCGGGCGTGTACCCGCCTTTCGGCGGGCTGAAAGCGGAGGAACGAAACTCCGTGATTCTGCTCTTACGAGCTTTTATCACAATATTATTATAACACCAGTTTTTGTGGTATAGTGTGGTAAGTTTTCCACAGATTCATGCACAATCTGTTAATAACTTCTCCACTTCCCGCAGGGCGCGAACGTGCATCCGTCCACGCACATGATCCTCGTTATAGTGTATCTTTTCGGCGGTCTCTCTCCACGTTCTACCGTTCACGTAATGTTCGATCAGCAGCGCCCGCAGCGCCGCATCCTGCACCTTAGCCGTTGTGCTGATAATCTCGGCCTTAATCAGCGCAAGCCGTTCCTGTTCTCTCTGTATCTTCTCGGACAGGGCAAGATACGCATCCGACTTATTTGCGGTCACGTCACCGCCGCCGCCCGGCGTGTCCTTGATCGTCGCCGTTGCGCTTGTCGCCCGCGTCCACGCCCTTACTCGTGCTTCCTCCAATGCCGAGATCGACTTTTCAAGGTCAATCCCGCGTCTGAGCCATTCTTTAGTCGTCGTGTGCCACTACCTCCTCTATGCTGTGCTGTGTATATCGCCTGCGGCGGATGATCTTAGCCGCTTTTCTTGTGCATTCCGCGCCCGGTTCACAGCCGCGCATCCTGCCCGTGTCCACCATGTAATGACACGCCCATAGCTTAGACCCTTGGCTTGTACCCAGTACCCGCCAGTATGCGCACCCAGCGCATTCGCTTTTCTTTCTCATTCTAGTGTAATGTCATGCTCCTTTAGTTCGTTTACCAGATCGTCAATGTCGATATAGCCCTTGTCGATACTGTCCGAAATGTAATTCACCTCATCCCAAACGCGCCTTAGGCGAACATATCCAAACCCTTCCTTGTCTCGCAGTGCCGTGAACAAAATCGCCCACGCAGAAGTGATTGCAATATTCATTGCTTCCTTCTTGGCCTTGTTCACATCAGCCAGCGTCGCAGGTCTCCGCCTCGGATTGACCCTCTTTTTCTTCGCCATTCCCGTACCTCCAATTTTCATACCGCCGCATCTCGTCCAGATACTGCCGCATCTCCGCGCTATACCGCTTCACTCGTCCATCCGCTCCAACATATCAAGGTACTTTCTCGCCATTGCCGCCACTTGAATTGCCTCGCAAGCCGCCGCTTCGGCGTACTGTTCAACGAGAGCCACATACTGCGCCGTCTGGACACCGTCACGGATACGGTGCCAGATCTGCTCCATTGCCAACTCGATACTGTCGCATTCTTCCCGCAGTTCCTCGGCTTCCTCCTGCATTACCGCCCAACCCTCGTGCTCCGAATGGAACTGCGGGAATCGCTCATTTGCAGCTTCCAGTTCCTTTTCCACGAGCTTTCCAACATCTTCATTTACTACGTTCATCGTTTTCCTCCCTCAAACACAAATCATCGGTGGGTGCGGAATCTCCGTATCTACCGGTTTCCACAGGTGCAGGCAGTACGGATGGTTGTTGATATACTCCGACTTAGGCGGGTGGAACTGCATAACGCGCTCGTCCTCCCTGAAAAACATATCCTTAATCGCGCACATCTCGTCCCATGTCGGACAGCACTTACGCTGTGCAGAGCCGGGCGAAACGCTGACGTGTTCCCATCCCATGCCATTGCTTGCAATCACGTGGAACGACTTGCCGCCGACAAACACCTTGAAAACACCGTTTCCGCTGTCGCCGGTGCAGCCGTAAAACTCGCGTTCTCTGTCTTTCAGCCGGAACTTGTCCAGTTTGTGCAGATCAATCATTCTTCCACCCTCTCATACGTCTTTGCGAACACATCCGGATTGCAAGGGTAGAACTCGCCGTTTACGCCCTTGATGATGTAGTCGCCAGTATATGCCAGCATAGTTCCCTCAAGGGTTAAAACAAATAATGTTTTCTTGTTCTCACTCCACACGACTTTCATTCCACAAAACTTGTCGATTTCCGTCTGGTTCTTGCCCGTCCACCGGACACCCTCAATAACCACAGGCTTCTTGCGATACTTCATTCTTCCACCTCCTCAATCAGCCGGTTCAGATACCATCGTGCTTTCTTTAAGTCCTCCACGCCATTCTTCTGCCGGTGCCGCCACAGGTACTTAAACGCATTACACAAACAAAAGTCCTTTACCACCTCTGCGCCAAACGCCGCCTGCATCGCGTCGATGCACTCGATACCGCCGGACGTGTAGTGCGCCGGGCGGTTTACCGGGTCTGGATTTACGTCCTCGCTGCACTTTGCGGCCGTATCGGCAACGGTGGGCGTGTCGTCAATCACCTCATAGCCCATGAGTTTTGCGTTCAGCCGTACGCGCCCCATATCTGCGTCCTCATACGCCCATATCATGCTCTGTCGCACATCGTCCGGGAATTTCAATTCCGCCTTTTCGCCATTAACAAATATCTTGCGATCCCCGAGGAAAAATGCGTCCACAGCGTCCTCGAAGCTCTCATAAACCTTCCCGTCTTTCTCAAACTTCATCGTTGTTTTTCCTCCTGTTCCATGCTTCATGCGTTTCGTTATACGGGTCGCTTGACCATTTTGCCTTAAACTTAAAAGTGGTCCCACAACCTTTGCACTTTAAGTCCAATGTCATAATGTGCTTCCCGTAATTGCATAAGCCGCCATGCTCTTCAACTTCTCCACCGCAAAACGGGCAAGGTTTCAGTTCAATCATTGTCTGCGCCTCCGTACAATTTTCACATGCAGCTGACGCCCGAGCCAATCCAGCCCGGTATGCGTCAGGTAGTAGGTCGTGCCGCGCTCATTCCGGTGGACGCGGAACAGCTCCTTCGGCATTTTGTCTAAGATCCGGTTGCCCTCCGGCAAATCGTAATAGTAATTCCGATATGCGCGGTAAAACGCTTTTCCGTGTCGGTGGTATGGTCGCTTATAGTCCAGACCGACCATGTGTTGGCAGATCGCAAGTGCACGTTCCAGTTCCTCCGGCGTCAAGTCCATCTCGATTCCCATGTCAAGTCCCATGGCACCAAGATACTCGCTGTACTCCGCGTCCCGCTTCTCTACCCAGCTGCGCGGGTGCTTGCAGCCGAGCGTACCGTCCTTGTGCTCCATGCCGTGTGCGCCTTCCGCTTCCGGGCAGACGTCCTCCGGATTGGATAATGGGCAAAGGTCACATCTCATTCCGGTTCACCTCCGTCCATCTTTGCGCCGCAGTGGGGGCAATAATCCGTCTTTGCATCGAACCCTATCTCACAGGCGGAGCAATACTGAATATCGCCCGCAGCTTCGCTGTGAAAAGGCATCCACTTTCCATGCACCACCGGCACAACATCAGTGGCAGGCACGCTCTCGATAATCTCTCTGAGATAATCCGATTTACAGCTATCGGCATCGTCTGCGATTGCAGTGTAATCGGCTTTCTCCATCGCCTTAATAGCAGCTTCACGCTTAATATACTCAGCCATTGTTTTCCTCCCATTCCTCCACATAGCACCAACTCTGGGGCGCACGTTGTATACGCTTGACGCACTCAAATGCTGCATACCATCAGCAGGTTTTGCAGGTTTTCATAAGTCACCCCCACTGTTCCGCCATTGCTCGTGCAATGCCCGGAAACGTCTTACTTCGGTTCTTCTGGCGTTCTTTTCCTCCCTTATTAAACCAATTCCCAGCTATCTTTGTACTCTGAATCTGATCTGCCGGAAGTTCGTCCGTCGGCTGCAACTCTGGTAAACCTTTAAGCCACAGGCACGTTTTCTTCTTGAATGGGTGTCCAAATTGATACGGCTGAATCGTCTGCGTATATTTCGGCAGACAGTAAACCGATGATGGAATCGGATTCTCAACGGCTATCTTTGGAATATCAGCCCAAAGGAACCGAAGAAAGAAGTCTTTCGCCTGTATTCCTTTTCTTAAGCGTTCTTCGTTAAGTACACCTTTCGGATAAAGGAACCGTGCTCCGGCGTTGCTCAAATATGTGCAAGGCGGATGTGCAATCAACATATCCCACTTGCCTACCTCGTGTGCTTTACCATCCATGGTAATTATTACCCCCCCTGCTACGGCAGTGAGTGCGTCACAGAGGATATGCCATTCTGGATGCCCTCCTGACGGCTCCTGAATGTCGCATGAGTACGCCTCATGTCCGCGTTCTCGGAACGCCTTGCACACCGTCTGCGATTCTTCACAGGCAATTAAAACTTTCATCCGCACACCTCACCAAACGTCACTTGATCTTCGTTCTTCGGCTTGCACACTTCCTCGCAGTTTCGTGCCATCTGCGTGAAATAGCTCGGCTTCAGTTCAGCCGCTACCGCCCTGCGCCCCTGCTCCAGTGCAATGTACGGTTCACTGCCGATCCCGCCGAACGGCGAAAACACAACGTCACCGGGGTTTGTCCAAAGCTGCACCGCGCGTCTGATAACTTCCAGCTGCAACGGACAGATATGCTTTTCGTCCTTGTCCTCGCGTGCCAGTCGCGCGTTAAGTACGTCGGTTCTGCGAATATCAAACCACACCGGGCTTGCGTATCTCTGCCACATCGGCAGATCAAACACCTGCCGAACATCTGCACCGTCGTTTTCCGCGTCCTCTGCCGTCTTGTAGTGTCGCACCGGTTCCGGGTTCTTGCCGTCGTCCTTCCACTTGCGGAACAGCACGAGGTACTCCGGCATACCAATACCCGTCAGACTCGCATCGCGCTGAAGCTGGCAGTAAAGCAGTCTCTGCGTCTTGGTTTTCTGCATCTCCAGTACCGGGTCAGTCCAGATGACAACCTCACTGTGGTACTGAAATCCCGCCTTTTCAAAGTGCCGGATGATGTCGCCTCGGAAATCATACCAACCGCTTGCGCCGTGGCTGGACTTGTACCGTGCAAGCTGCTTGCAGTGTACCGCGCAAATGCGGCCATTCATCAGCACCCGGTACAGCTCTGGAATGAGATAGTCGAACTGCTCGAAGAACTCGTCCTCGTTCTTGCAGTTGCCCATATCCCGCAGATCGTCCGAATAGATGTACAGGTTTGCAAACGGCGGGCTGAAAATTTCAAAGTGAACACTCTCGTCCGGCATCTGCCGTGCCACCTCTACACAGTCTCCGTTGTAAAGTGCGTAGCGCTCATTCATTACTTCCTGCATTACACTGCCTCCTTAATCCATGCCGGGAACTTGAACTCGTCTTTTTTCAGATCGAGCACAAACTCACGTCCTCGCACAGCTTCCGTCTGAAATTCCCGCATAGCCTGCGCCATGCTCACGGTCATCTCTTGTTTCTGCTGCGCCTTGCGTTCAATCGCGTCCAGTATCTCCTTCTCTCCCTCTCCGATCACGCGCCATACGTTTACTTCTTTATCCTGCCCGAAACGGTAAAACCGTCTTACTGCCTGATAGTAGCTCTCATAGCTGTAATCCAGCCCACAGAACACCGCGTTGCGGCAGTTCTGGAAGTTCAGGCCAAAACCGAAGATGGACGGTTTGGAGATCAGCACGCGGTATTTCCCGTCGATGAAATCCACCGCCGCACGTTCCTTTGCGTCCGCCTTGTCGCTTCCGCGTATCTCAACCGCGCCGGGAATCGCCTTTTTCAGCTCGTCCGCTTCCTCATTCTGAAAACACCACACGACGAACTGCTCATCCGACCCGCCTACGATCTCAGCACATCGCTGTACGCGCTCCGCAAGGCTCTTTTTCTTTGCCGCGTGAAAGCCCTTGACGGACAAATCCAGCTTTTCCGTCAGCGCAAGCAAGCTCTGTTCGGTCTGCACGACTTCGTTTTTCTCGCGCAGCTCTGGCAGAACATACCCAGTATCATCAAACCCAATGTCCTTTGGGCTGGAAATGCACACTGCCCAGCTCGCCACCCAGCGCCAGAAATCGTGCTCTGCGTGTCCTTTCAGCCGATAGTGTCCGCTGTTTCTCTGGTCTGCCACAAACCAGCAGGAAAGCGCCTCGCTTGAACGCATGATGCCGAGAAATTCCGCGTGGTTCAGCAGCTCCATTAGGTCGTTAGGTGCAGGCGTAGCCGTGCAGGCCAGCTTGAACGGTGTATCGCGGAACGCTCCTATAATCTGCCGTTTGGTTTTTCCCATGTAGCTTTTCAAAATCGAGCTTTCGTCTAACACCACAGCGCCGAACTTTGACGTGTCGAACTTGTCCAATTTTTCATAGTTTGTGATATTCACGCCCGGCGTAATATCCGCATCCATCTCCGCCAAAGTCACCGGCACGCCGAACTTCTCGCCCTCGCGCACGGTCTGCCGCGATACCGCCAGCGGCGCCAAAATCAACGTCGGCCTGCCGGTCTTTTGTGCGGTCTCCTGTGCCCATGCAAGCTGCTGTGCCGTCTTGCCAAGCCCGCAATCCTCGAATAGTGCCGCGCTCCCGGTCTTGCACGCCCAGTCCGTCACATATCTCTGCCACTCAAACAGATTTTCGTGCTTCTCCTGCATGTCAAATCCGCTTTTCGGTCTGCTTTTCAGCTTGCCCTTCAAAAAGTCCTCATACTCCATCTGTTTCATCCGCTCCCAAAATCTCAACCACAATCCTCGGATTCTTCGCATCCACCTCAAAGTGATCTTCAAATCCTCGGATATTCTTCCATCCGTCGTTACTCAGATACCGCGCTTTAACAAGCGCATCCTGAATAACCTTGCGCCCGAACGCACAGATATTGTCCTTATCCCGCCGCCGGTCCTTTTCGTACCAGCGGTAGATCATATACACCGGTTCTTCAAACTCCACGTTTCCAAGCTGTCTTGCCGCGTGCATCACAACGGTTTCGCACTTCTTTTTCAGTTGTGCGCCTAAGTACCGGTTGCGCCGTTCCGCCTCGATCAGCTCATTCAGTCCCGGCAGCGGGCCTTTTATCACGAATTTCAACTGTACCTCCAGTCTGCAGCCGAGAACTTGCCGCTTGCAAGGTGCATCATCATGTCGATCTCACCCGTTCCCGCGTGCCTGTTCTTTGCTACGTTCACCTTTACCTGTACGCTCTCAGCTTTCTCGTCCTCGTCGTACATATCCGGCCGGTGCAGCAGAATCACACAGTCCGCATCCTGTTCGATTGCACCGCTGTCTCGCAGATCTGACAGCATCGGCTTTTTGTCCGCTCTGGTCTCCGTCCCTCGGTTGAGCTGTGCCAGACAAAGCACCGGCACGCCGAGCGTCCGCGCAAGCACTTTCAGTTCGCCGCTGATTTCGGTAATCTGTTCGTACCGGCTCCGCAGCCGCATATTCGGCTTAATCAGCTGTAAGTAGTCGATGACCACAAGCCGCAGGTTTTTCACCTTGCGTGCCATCGTCCGTATTTCGCTTACACCGCAGCGCAACGTCTTGTTCAGGTAGATTGGATTATCATATATCCGTTTCATAGCAATACACGCCAGTTCCATTTCTTCCTTTGTCGCGCCGCCCAGTAAAAACTTGCTTGCCGGAATATTGCAAATCCGGCTCACACGTCTTGCGGTCAGCTGCACAGAATCCATTTCGAGTGAGATAAACAGCACACCGCCCTGCTTTGCTACGTTGTCCGCAATCTGCAAGCTGATTGCCGTCTTTCCGCAGCCGGGTCTTGCCGCCAGTACATACAGTCCGCAGTTGAGCATACCGCCGCCGAGGATCCGGTCTAAGTCCTCGAATCCGGTCTGCACGGAAACTGCACCGCTGTCCAGCCTGTCCCAAAATTCCAGTGCAGCGTTCTCTCCGGTGATCAGCTCTCCCTCCGCGTGCTCTGCCAGCTTTGCAAGCTGCTGTGTCATTCCGTCTATCACCTCGGACGGGTCCGCATTTGCAATAATATCCGTATCTGCCGCACTCAGTACCTCGCGGATACCGCGCCGCAGTGCAGCCTTGCGTACCTCTGCGATATGCGGTTCAAGGTCTGCGTTCCCGCTCGGTGTGATCTCCATCAACTCGTAAAAGTACGAGCGTACCACGCCGCTTTCGTTTGCCGCCTTTGCCGGGTCTACGTCCTCACCTCGGTTGTCGATCCGCTGCATCGCCTCAAAGATTTCACGGTTTGCTTCAACCGTGAAGTCCTCCGGCTTTAATTCTTCCAGTAATCGCCGTGCCGTCTGCGGGTTTGTAATCGCCGCACCGATCAGCAGGTTTTCACTGGTGATGATATCAGTCATACACCTTCACTCCGTTCACCATCCGGTACTTTGGTTTTTCCGGTCTGGTCTCCGTGATTCTGTCCCAAATAATCCCGCGCCAGTTGTTTGCCATACTCAGCCGGATAACCTCAGCTACCGCCTGTTCTCCATGCCGCTTTACGCGGTTTTCAATCTCGGTCAGCAAAGACTTCAAGCCGGTTGACTTGTACGCCTCTCTGCGTTCCTTCTTGTAGTTCAGCCAGTCCCGCACCGCAGATCGTACCGGTTCGTTAAAACGTTCCGCAGGGTCAGGGGTGGGCGCACCCGCGCCATCTTTCTCCTTCTTGCTTTCTTGCTTTCTTGCTTTCTTGCTTTCTTCAATTGTTGTTAGTTGCCTGTTAGCAGCCTGTTGGCAGACTGTTAGCTGACTGTTATCCAGACTGTTATCAGCCTGATACCTGTCGTAGTTCACAATCGTTACAATTGAGAAATCGCGGAAAGACTTCATCTCGATTTCGCCCGTCTGCTTCAAATGTCTTATCGCCGTTCTCACGTTCTGCACACTCATGCCTGTTGCCTCGGCCATTGCAGGATAAGAGGTGACGAGTTCTCCGCGGCGTACCGGTTTGCCCTTGAAAACCGTCTCGTCCCAGTTTGCCGCCAGCCGCAGATATTCCCACAGGTGAGCCGTGAAGGGGTCTTTGAACCACCCCCACGACAGCAACGATCGGTATTCTTTTATATATCCGTTCGTAAGCATCCCCTGTCACCTCTTAAAACGGAACGTCCGAATCTTCCTCCGGCATATCCGCAAAATCGCTGTTCTGTCTGCCGCTGTTTGAATCGCGGTTCTTCTTGGTCTCACCGAACGAAACTTCCTCGCAGTTGATCTCAATCGCCGTGCGGTTGTTGCCATTCTGGTCTTGCCACTTGCGGGACTGGATACGGCCAACAACGATTGCCATCATCCCCTTCGAGAACCACTGTGCAACGAATTCTGCCTGCTTGTTCCATGCAACGCAGTCGATAAAGTCTGTCTGCTTCTCGCCGTTCGCGTCCTTGCGATCACGGTCAATCGCCAGCGTGAACGAACAAACCGCCGTTCCGCTCTGTGTGTGTCTCAGCTCCGGGTCACGCGTCAGGCGACCCATCAAAATTCCCTTATTCAGCATTTGCAAATCTCCTTCGTAATGTAACTCTTGAGTTCTTCCGGCGTGTAATACACCCGAGCGCCGATACGCACACAGCGGATATAACCCGCCTTGTGGATTTCGTCCAGCGTGTCCACGCTGATGTTCAGCGCATCCGCTGCTTCCTTGCGCGTCAGCAGTAACTTTTCCATTTATCGTCCCGTTCCTTTCGTATACTTCTGCTTTTCCTCGTCCCACAGCGGATAAATGCTTTGCAGGTACTCCCGCATTTCCCGCTTGATTTCCTTGCCGTCACCCTGATCTGCCTCTCTGTGACACTCCGGGCACAGCATCACAAGGTTTGTCGGAATGCCCATGCCGCCGCGTGACCGGCTGACGTAATGCGCCGCCTGCAGCACGCCGCCTTTCCCGCAGTGGCGGCAAACACCTCCGTCCCGGTCGTAGCATTCCTTCCAAACCGCCGGGCTAATGCCGGTAAACCGTGTCTGTCTTCTCATACCTCGCGCTCCTCCGGCTTCCACTTACTCAGCCAGCCGATCACCGTGCTTTCCGGTTCGGTCTCAATGCCCTGCTCCTTGCAGTCCTGCACGATCAGGTTGATAAGCCGTCCCATCTGTAACGTGTTGTAAGTGGATGAGCCATAGTAACACAGCAGATAACCGCCATTGCAATCCTGCGTTACCCATCCGAGTCCTTGCTTGCTCCACAAGTCAGCGATAAAGTCTCTCTGCTGACCGTTGACGTACGGCACAAGTCGGTAATTCTCCCCGATTTCCGGGATGTACTGTCGATAGACTTCCTCCCGCTTGATTCCCAGCTTTGCAGCCAGTTTTGACATGCAAGCCCACGCATAAGCGTTTGCCCGCCCGGAACGCTTGTCGTACTTCTTCTTCACCTCGGCGGTATAGGTCTTGCCCTCTTTCATCTGTTCGCACTCCACCCGCGCCATAGGCGCGTTTTTGATATGCAGGCAAAGCCAGTTGCCGAGATCGTTATGCACTACCTGTGCACGGTCAAACTCATGCGTCATGGTTCATCGCCTCAATCTGTTTCAGCTTGTCCTTCAACTCGATCAACGCGGCGTTCATCTTCACAACGTCGCCCGCGTCCTGCTTGTACTGCTCGTTCCAAACCTGCTGTGCGATGGTCTTGTCTCCGCTGATCTTCACCAGCAGTTTCTTGACCTCGTTCGCCTTAGCCGTAGCCGCCGCGATCTTGGGTTCTTCCCTCGGTGCAACCGTGTGTACCTCTGCGTCCGGGTCTTTCATTTCCTCGGTCGGAATGCAGAACACCTGAAAGCAGGCATACTTGAACGCAATGCTCATAGCCTTATTGGTTGCCTTGTCGCCGCTGTCCATGCCCTCGCCGACGACCACGCACTGTACACTGCTGCCGTCCTTGGCGTAAAACGTGTACCGCACCGTGCAAACCGAGTAGATCAGATTGCCGCCTCGGTTCGTCTGCCGCTCCTCTCGCTTCTGGTCGATGATCTCCGGCACAACAAACAATCCGTGCTGCACCATAACCGGCTGCAAAGCGTTCATCACATCGTCAACGCCGCGATACTTGAAGCCCTGCTGTGCGTTCTTCTTGTCCTTGCCGATTGCTCCAATGTCGGCCATAACGCCGATAATCGCCTGATAGATTTCTGCCATCTTACTTCACCTGCAAATTCATGTTTTCCACGAGTTCCGCGCCCGGCACGGTCTCGCCCGCTTTCAGCAGCTTGCCGATTGCCGTCTTGTCCGGCTTGCGGTCGATAACCACCTTGCACAGATCATCCGGAACCATTACGTCGCTCGTAATGTTCACCTGCATACTCTTGCGGAACGACAGCGCAGCCTTCGACGTGCTGATCTTGTCTTTGCCTACAGCAAGCATGCTGTCCGCAAGGTGCTGCTTCATGTACTCCATGCGCTTCTTGGTCGCATCCTCTCGCGCCTTGAGATTGTCCCGCTCGTTCTTGAGCGCCTTAACCTCCGCGTCAAGGTTCTTGATGGTGACGGCATACGCTTCGGCCTTGTCCTCAAACGCCGCATCCAGACCGTCTACAGCCTCAAAGCCGCTGACCTCGCCGGTCTCCGGGTCTACCGTGATAGCCTGCATTGCAGTCGCAAATTCCTGCGTCAATTCGTATAAATTCATGGTTCGTCCTCCTGTTCAAAGTCCTGCACAGCAATCCGTAAATCAAGCAAGAAGTTCTTAATCTCGATGCTGAATAGGTGTTTATAATCCTCCAGATATAATCCAATAGCAGTTTCGGCTTCCCGCATATCCTGCAACCGGTTAAGTCGCTCCTGATCTGCTCTCTCCGGTGGCTCTAACGCCCGCTCGGGGCATCCGGTAATAGTATCACGCATTGCGCAGTGCCTCCAAAACGTCCTCGTCACGCACGATTTCCGTTTTCCCGTCTTTCGTTTTCACCCACATCCCATCACCAGTGCGGGTATAATATTCCTTCGCCCCAGTGATCTTTTTGTCTTCGACATTCATCAGCCAAACCGAGGCTGTATATCCCAGTGTGGAAACATTCATGTCAATGCCTGTATCCGCTTCGCTGTCCTGCTTTTCAAGAACCAGATTAAGCAGGTTGTGAAACAGCTTCCTGTTTTTGTCTTTCATTATTCATCCACCTCTATAATCGCGCCGTTTTTCAGCATATAAAACGTATCCGCTTTGATGGTTTCTCCATCTACGCAAACAGCCTGAACGCCTAAAATGTGCATTTTTTCATCACGTTCCGTGAGCACCAGCCAACAGCCGACAGCACCTTTCGCTTTGCTGCCATACCCGGTAACGACCGCAATGCTTTCCGCTCCTCCAACCGTGGCGGCGCTCCAGTCGCCCGTATTCGTGGCGGCGCTCCAGTCGCCCGTATTCGTGGCGGCGCTCTGGTTGCCCGTATTCGTGGCGGCGCTCTTGTCGCCCGTATTCGTGGCGGCGCTCCGGTAGCCCGTATTCGTGGCGGCGCTCCAGTTGCCCGTATTCGTGGCGGCGCTCCAGTTGCCCGTATTCGTGGCGGCGCTCTGGTTGCCCGCGTTCGTGGCGGCGCTCTGGTTGCCCGCGTTACTCTCTTTCGCGCTCTTAAAATCCACTTTTTCCAGAATGAACTTCACGCCAGCCTGAATCAGCCCCGAAAGGCCAATCTCTGTTTCAATCTTGATTTTTTTGCCAACCCGCTTGCTGTCCTCCTCAGTCTGCTCGTTAGGATCCAAATCTACCTCGCAGTAACGCGAATCTGCCGGGTTGTAGTATCCGAATACGTCCATCGGGTTCTCGCAGGCGTGGAAACCCTTGCGACAAATATCCGCCGTGTTTTCCTCGTACTCTTTGCCGATTTCGTACTGAAAACCACGGCATTTCAAGTCCTTGTCAAAGCCTTTGTAGCATTTCACTTGCTTTTCGTCCTCCTCTGTGGTATCCTTTCATTAAACCATTTTACCTTTGCCGCTGATTGGGTATCCTACCACCCGTCAGCGGCTTTTCTCATTCCTGCAGCAACTCCAGCTCACCGCTGAGCGGTGCAAAGCACTGCGGGAACGTGTTTCCGTAGATATCTTTCAGCAGCACAAACCGCCATCCCATGCGATCTACGGTCTTAACCTGCTGTGTCGGCGGCAGCTTTGACATCTTCTCGCAGCGCTGCTCCAGTTCATCCAGCGTGCATACGTCCTCCGGCCGAAAGTCCAGTCCGTCCTTCTTGTGCGGTGCAAACCGCATCACTCTCTCGGTATCAAACACCGAGCCGTTAATTTTTACTACCATGCTTGTCCTCCGTTCTCATGCTGATCGTCTTTGCGCTCTCGCGCATCTGCAGGCCGTACTTCGCGGCGTGCATTGCCTTGCCGATAACCCGGCGCTGCATGTCTTTGACTTTCAGCGTTTTCCTTCTCGCTTCCGTCATATCCTGTTTTCTCCCCTCAGCGGTAACGACCGCGATATCTCTGCCGATTCTCATAGGCGCACAGCAGCATGCTGGTGCGTGCTGCCACCATGCCGACAGCCAGCAGCATAGCCACGCCGCTAAACAGGTCAATCCGGCCATTCTCGGTCATGCCGCCAGAGATCAGCATTCCGAGAAAACAAAATCCCGATAACCAGCCATAACGCTTGTACATTGGTTTCGTCCCCTTCCTCGCGTGCGCGTTATATACTCTCGAACGTTAGTGAGAGAGTATATATATTCTTATATTCTTTCTCTTGTTGCCCTTTGTCTGCCCTTGGAGTGCCTTTTGTCTGCCCTTGGTCTGCCCTTGAGCCTTCACACAGACGCTTCCGCCTGCACCAAATGATTAGCCACATCGGCTACATGATAGCGACCGCCGGTTAAACGCGGAACACCATCTAAATACCTCTGTACGGTACGATAACTAACGCCAAACCAGTCTTTTAACTGTTTTGTGGTAATATATTCGCACCCTGCGAATGTCCGTAAACGTCCCTCAACCGTGCGTCTGCGGTTGCTCAATTCTGTTGCTGTCATGGTTTTCGTTCCTCCGTTCCGTTGTGTTATTGGTCTGCCCTCGGTGTGCCCTTCATTCGTCCTCGTCCGCGTGAAGCATCGCCCACACAATAAGCAGAATCATTACAGATCCCAGTGTCGCAAAAACTCCGGCGGCGAATGGTGAAATGTACATTGGTATCACCTCCTCACGCTTTCGCTGTTGACTTGTGTTCCCCTCTCCCCCGTGATAAACTGTCAGGGAAAGGAGGTGCTAAAATGACCCGTCTGCAAAGTGAAATTCAGTCCTTCAAAAATCGTTACTCTGTTCATGGGGATGAGCCTGTAACGAAAACCGAGCTTGCTGAATTTGCACGTCGGCTCGCCGATCTTCTTAACGAGTTGGCGAAATGAACCTCGCGCCCGCTGTCACTTCTCGATGGCGGGCGTTGCCTTTAGCACGCCCTCTCGCGCCAGTGCATCGGAAAGCCGCTCTTTTGCGGCCAGATACTCCGCATACAGCCGCGCGATCTCGTTGTCCTCGTCCAGTCGGACGTACATATAGATTTCCTTCTCCATATCCCTCACCTCCTCACGCGCTCTCGTTGTCGTGCCGGTCGAACAGATACTCGATGTTCATACCAGGGAACAGCTTGTCACGGATAACGCGGGCTTCACTATAAGTGAAATCTGTGATACCCTGCATTTTGTTGCGTACTGTCTTTTCGCTGCAATTCATGACCTGCTGAATATCGTAGTAAGTCACGTTGAATCGCGGCATTTCTTTTTCAATGAATCTCATACTATCACCTCCTGTTACCGTATTCGGTAATCTGTATTATTATAATATCACCGTATCCGGTAATTGTCAATGCTATTCAGGAAATATTTTTACCTAATTCGGTAATTTCTTTATTGACATCCGCATGCGTATAGTTATATAATGAAGTCACAGAAAGGAGGATGAATATGCTGGTAGATGCACTGGATATAATGAAACAAAAAAGCGGTAAAACGCTGCAACAGATCAGTGATGAGTGCGGAATACCAAAAGGAACGCTCAACAAAATCTTCGCTGGACAAACCAAAGACCCGCAGTACGGGACTTTGAAAAACATTGTTCATGCGCTTGGGTTCACTGTTGACGATCTGGAGAAGTTTGAAAATCCAGAAACAAAAAAATCCCCTGCTCCGGCCGAAGCCGAAACAGAGGAAGTATCACTTGAAGAAACAGACAGATTATTAGTCGCCCTCGGGCTGATCAAGGAGGGCGAGCAGCTTTCCGACGATGACCTCGCGTTTGTTGGTCATATCGTCGGTCTGCTGGACACATGGTTTAGAAAGCGTAAGTAACGCGTTATAGACAAGGCGGGGATTACCGCACGAATTGATTAACTGGTTAAACTTTTCATTGTTGGTCATATGTAACTCCGCCTTTCTATCTTTCCACTTGCGCGAAAACGAACACTTGTTCGTATATTACATATTGTAAATCACGTCAAGGAAATTTTCAATATGTAAATGTTTTCTCTATTGAAAAGTCCGATTTATCGGACAAAGGAGCTAATTATGGAAAGGCTGTTATTGCCGCTCGTGCTGTCAGTCGGTTCGTGGCTGATCTCGTGGTTCGTCATGTGGGTACTGCATGAGGCGGCAGCAAAAAGCAAATTTTACATTGAAGATGTTATTCCTAATATGGGCGATGTTATCACCGAGGACGGAAACGACTTATTCAAAACCGGATTGATGTATTCCGTTCTGCTGCTGATCTCGCTGCTATGTACTTGGAAGTGGGTTGCATGGGTTCTGTTTGCGCTCACCGTAGCAGCCTGCATTCCGCCGATCGGCGGTTTTATCGCACAAACCCAGCATCCGGCGTGGAAGTTTCTTCCCGCAGCAGCAAAGGCATCTCGTGTTCTCTGCGTATTCGTTCCGCTTGCAACCTCTGCAGTGATCTTGCTGTTCGCCTGCTTATGAAAGGTGGAAAGTTATGAATCGTTTAGGTCAAGAATACGGCATGAAGTGGTACAAGTTCTTGCTTGTGATAACACCGTTTGGAATCATTTCGGACGCTGTGCGCCCTCTGATGGACGTATCGAACGTAGCCAGCAATAACGGCGTACAGTTCGGCGATATCGTTTCCGCGTTACCCGGTTACGTTATCCCGCACATCTTGTCCGGCTTCATTATCGCGCTGACACTGGCCGTTCTGGAATATCACCTGTATAAGCGTTCCTCGCTGTGTGCGCCGCTGGTACGTCTGTATCTTGCGGTTTGCACGTTTTTGTTCATCGTGCTTGCCATTCTGGAATACCATTACGCCGGTTATGTGGATGCGGCATTTTTCAGCAATCTGTTTTCGACCTATGTAATATGGGTCCCAACATATTTTTATCTGAAAAAGCGTTTTTCGGAATCGGAGTATCATGCTTCACCGGAAGAATCCATGACGCATACCGAAACGAGATCTGTTGCACACCACGACGAATCTGTGCATAAAGCAGAAACCACGCAGCAGACCGCACCGCAAACTTCCGTGCCGCAGGTGATGACAAACCTTATCGACATGGTTGCATCCCAGCTTGAAGGCATCACCGACCAGGAAGAACGCGACCGCCGGATTGCGGCGATATTCCGCAATCGGTTTAATCCATATACTGACCGCGCAGTGGACAATGAAGCTGAGTGGAATGCCTATGTTGAAGCATACTATCAGGATTTGTCCATGCCCAAGCGCGAGCCTGTGGAAACCGAATGTGCAAGTAAACCAACATCTGCTCCCGAGCCGGAATCAGCTGTGCAAACGAACGAACATTGTTCAGAGAATCTTGCAGTTGAACCGGAAACACCCAGCAAACCGGAAGCCCAAAGGCCAAAGTTCTGCCGCAAATGCGGAAAGCCTCTGCGTGCCGACAGTGATTTTTGCGAATGGTGCGGAGAGAGTGTTAAATAAAAAAATCCCGCCCCGGCGTTGACAGCACCGAAGCGGGAAAACAAGGGTAGAAACTTTTGGAACGGATTCTACCCTTCTATTATATCCAAAATAGGAGGAATTTGCAATGCCAAGACGCAAAAAAGACCCTCGTGGCTTTGTCCGTGAGACCGGAACGTATATGGGGAAACACTACGACCTGAGAGCCAAGACCGAGAAGGAACTCAACGAGAAGATCAGAGCAAAACGCGCAGAGATTGAATCCGGAAGCAAACTCATTGAAGCCGGTGTTACCGTAAAGGAATGGGGCAAGCGCTGGGTAGAAACCTACAAGTCAGGCGTGAAGGAATCCACGCGCAGGCTGATTGAGGGACGGCTTGTGAACTACGTCTATCCCTACATTGGAGATATTCCTGTTAGTAAGGTACGTCCACTGAACTGTCAGGAAGCGCTTAACTCTGCGGAAGGACGTGCGCCGGACACCGTAAAGAAGGTGCAGCAGGCCATCGAGCAGATGTTCCGCGCAGCCAAGCAGAACGGCTTGTGCGTCAATAATCCTGCGGAAGATTTGAAAATGCCCCGTACTGGCAATCAGACGAGCCGCAGGAGCATTACAGACCGAGAACGTGTTATTTTACTGGAAACCGCAAAGACGCATCCTGCGGGGCCGTGGGTGCTTACTCTGCTGTATAGTGGCTTGCGCCCGGCGGAAAGCCTTGTGCTGACATACGCCGATATTACAGGCGGTATGATTACCGTTAACAAGGCATACGACCGGGACACCCGCGCCGAGAAATACCCCAAGTCAGACGCAGGCGTTCGCAAAATCCCGATCATCCCCCAGCTTGCCGCAGTCCTGCCGAAAGACGGTTCGTTCGGTGAATTGGTTTTTCCGCGTAACGGGCACTTGTACGATGATAAGTCCATGCGTGCCATGTGGCAGGGTTTCCGCGCCGCTATGGATGATACCGAACGTGAGTTGATCTCGGCGGGGAAAATCTCGCCCATCGCCGAGCAGTTGCCGCCTATCGTTCCATACGATCTGCGCCACACGTTCTGCACGGATTTAGAGCGTGCGGGAGTACCGCTCAACGTCGCAAGCAAACTCATGGGACACGCATCTATCGAGATCACCGCCAAGATTTACACGCACACCGGCGAGGATATGATTGAGCGTGCAGGTGAGCAATTAGCCGCCTTGTTCAGTCCCACATTTAGTCCCATTAACGAAGTGCAAAAAACGCCTATGGCTGACATTATGCGAGAGCTGCAAGAACTTCGTGCAGCAGTGCTCAAAGCCGTATAAAATAACAAAAAAGCCTTGTTTCAATGGATTTACCAAAGAAACAAGGCTTTTTAATATGGAGCTGCTAACCAGATTTGAACTGGTGACCTCATCCTTACCAAGGATGCACTCTACCGACTGAGCTATAGCAGCGAAAGAAAAAACGGCACGATTACGGTACCGTTTTTGGCGACCCGGATGGGACTTGAACCCACGGCCTCTAGCGTGACAGGCTAGCGCTCTAACCAACTGAGCTACCGGGCCAGGCCGTCGTCGCTGTTTCGTTTTCGTTCGTATCTCTCAGCGACGATGTTTATTATACAGAACCTGTGCCCAAATGTCAACACTTTTTTCAAAGTTTTTTTATTTTCTTTTTATTTCGTTGCATGTGTTAAAAGTTCCTGCAACTCTGCGCGGCTGAAACGATAAATTTTATCGCAAAACTGGCAGGTTACCTCACTATTTTCCTGTTCTTCCGCCATCTTGCAAAGTTCGGTTTTTCCCATGCTGATCAGGGCGCGCTCGACTTTTTCACGGCTGCACGCACAGCGGTAGCCGATTTCACTGGTCTGCAGAAAATCTACCTCAAAGCCATCGAGCACCGCGCGGATAATGTCCGCGAGGCTCATGCCCTTATCGAGCATAGCAGTCATGCTCTCCAGCTTTGCCAGATTGGCCTCCAGCTTGTCAATGTCGGAATCCTTCACGCCCGGCATAAGCTGCACGAGCCAGCCGCCGGCGCACTTGACCGAGCAGTCGGTATCCACGAGCACGCCGAGCGCGCACGCAGACGGAATCTGCTCGCTCTCCGCGAAATAGCGGGTCAGGTCCTCGGCAATCTCGCCGTTGACGAGCGCAACCGTGCCCGTGATCGGGTCCTTCAGGCCAATGTCCTTAATCACCATCAGATAGCCGCGGCCGACACCGCCGCCTACATTCAGCTTGCCGTCCGCACGCAGCGGCAGATCGACAGACGGGTCCTGCAGATAGCCGCGCACATAGCCATCCGAATCACCGACGCAGACGATCGCGCCGAGCGGGCCGTTGCCCTTGATCTGCACGGTCACGGAGCCGTCCTCGACCTTGAGCTGGCTGCCCATGATGGCAGTCGCGGTCAGCGTTCGTCCGAGGGCTGCGGTAGCCAGCGGCGTGGTATTGTGGATTTCGTGTGCACGCTCGACCAGCTCGGTCGTGCTGGCCGCAGCGATCTGGATGCCCGCATCACGGGCGATGGCGCGAAGTAATGTATCACTCATTGGTTAATCTCTCTTTCGTGCTGTAAAGTAAATGCGGTCCTCGCCGCCCTGTACGGGCGCAAAGGACTGGTCGCCATAGGATTTGATCTCGGTAAAGCCGGCCTGCTCCAGCATGGCGATAAGCTGTGCGGGCTCGTAGATGCGCTCCTCGTGCGTTTCCTGCGCGCGCTGCCACACATCGTCCTCCTGCTCGAAAATATCGAACTGGTAGGCACACAGGCCGTCCTCGACCGCCGCCTGCCATACGCAGAATACGCCGTCGTCCTCGCGGACATAGCTTTCGCCGTCAATGCGGGCGAATTTCTCGGGTGTGTTGATGTCAAATACGAACAGGCCGTCCGGATTGAGGAACGTGTGTACGCGCTCAAAGGCGGTCTGCAGTGCTTCCGGCTCAGTGACGTAGTTTACGCTGTCCAGACAGCACAGGCACGCGTCTACCGCGCCGTACAGATCCAGCTCTTCCATACGCTGATTGAGCAGCAGCGGACGCGGCTCGCAGTCCAGCGTGTTCTGCAGCGCCTGCATGAGCATTTCCGGCGATGCGTCCGCGCCGATCATATCATAGCCGCGCTGCGCCAGAATGCGCGTCAGACTGCCGGTTCCGCACGCCAGATCGAGCACCAGCGACGGCTTTACGCCCTCCCGCTCAAACAGGCGCTCGAAAAAGTCTGCCCATTCCTCGTAGCCCACGTCATCCGTGAAGCGGTCATAGTATTCCGACAGAGTTTCGTAACTATTCATGGCTCTCCTCTGCTGTTTCGTCCTCCTTGAGCCGGTCGAGCATCTTGCGGTAGCCGTCCGAGCCGTACACAAGGCACTTGTTCACGCGGCTGATCGTCGCGGTGGACGCGCCGGTCTCCTGTACGATGTCACTGTAAATGCGGCCCTCATCCAGCATGCGCGCCACCTGAAAGCGCTGCACCATGGCACGCAGCTCGGCGATCGTGCACAGATCTTCAAAAAAGTCGTAGCAATCCTCGACCGTCTGCAGCTTGAGAATACCGCGGAACAGAATGTCCATATCCTCGTCTTTCAACTTTCGATTCATGGTCTATCCCTCCCTACATTCGTTTTTTCGCTCTTATACACTGTATTATAGCACATCGCTTTTATAGTGTAAAGCGTAAAAATATTTAGTTTTCACGGGGTGGACAGGTGTCCGTGTGCGGCACTCTTTTTCGCTGCACCGGGCGATTGGGGCACCTGAACCGCGCAGGCGGTTCATCCTGTCCGGGCGGCAGTTTTTTCAGTACCGGC
>OLVP01000638.1_pt1 | contig 28060 bp, 18 predicted proteins | sample 1673281 | NCBI WGS metagenome assembly OLVP01 (sample SAMEA3178940, study PRJEB25190) | human gut metagenome | biome: human gut; feature: human-associated habitat; material: faeces | place: Austria | collected 2013
GTGAAGACGGATACGTGGACTTTATTCCGGTTGGAGAAAGACAGTCGGGCTTGTGAAAAAGAGTCAGTTCAGGAAGAATTTATAAAACCGGAAGGATATATATCGGACAATCATTTGTGGCGATGGAACGCCATTATGATTATATTTTGGATCTTGGGCATATTATTTATAAAGTACTGGTAATTTCTTCGGGAGGGGAGTTTGCATGAAGGAATTCAGAATAGAGGGGCGTCATGCGGGGAAACGCCTTGACCGTTTCATGGAAGAAATAGAGCACTGGCCCCATGGGATGGTGGTGAAAGCGGTCCGCACAAAAAAGCTGAAAGTAAACGGGAAAAAGGAAGACGGAACATATCGGCTCTGTGAAGGAGACAGGGTGGTTTCCTATGTCCTTCCGAAAGAAAAAAGGCGCGATTTCACGATTGTGTATGAAGATGAGCACATCTTGATCGCCGATAAAAAAGCAGGACTACTCTGCATGGACAGTACAGGAAAAACAACGCGGACGCTTATTGGTGAGGTGAATGAATATTTGGCGGACAAAGGAGAGCCGTCCGCGTACATGGTTCACCGTATTGACTTTAATACGAGCGGGCTCATGGTAATTGCTAAAGATGAAGAAAGCAAAGGGATCCTTGACCGTATGATCAAAGAGCGGGAATTGGAGAAAGTTTATCTCTGTATCGTATCCGGGGTTCCGAAGAAAAAGGAAGGACACCTCACTCATTATTTATTTAAGGACGCGAAACAGGGAAAAGTATTTTTGTCTGATGTTCCGCAAAAAGGGGCAAAGTCTGCTGTTACAGCCTATCACATCGTGAAGACAGGTCAGAATTTGTCTCTTCTGGAATGTACGCTTCTTACCGGACGGACACATCAGATCCGAAGCCAACTGGCATGTATCGGGCATCCGCTCATTGGAGATGACAAGTACGGCAGCAAGGAAGTAAATCGCCGATATGGGGAGAAGGGACAGCTTCTTCATGCATGGAAAATCACATTTCATTTAAAAGGAAGCGGGCATCTTTTGTCTTATCTTGATGGGCAGACCTTTATAACGGAAAACGTTCCTTTTCTGAAATCATATTTCCCTGATGAGAACAAAAATTTCGTCATAAAATGATCGGGTTTGCTTTCCCGGAAGGAAAGGGATAAGGGGATGCAAAAAATTCATGTCACTTCGGACAGAAAAAATGGGTATTGGCAGAATGGAAGAATAGAGTTATTATAAACGGGTACATGTTTTTAATTTGTTTTCAGTATTATCGGAGTATAGGATTATGGGAGAGAGAGACGGTTTTAAGTCCCGCATGGGATTTCTTCTGGTCAGCGCAGGTTGTGCCATCGGCATCGGGAATGTGTGGAAGTTCCCTTATATTGCCGGTCAGTACGGCGGCGCTGTTTTTGTGCTGTTTTACCTGGCATTTTTAGTGCTTATGGGGATTCCCGTCATGACGATGGAGCTGGCGGTAGGACGCGGCAGCCGCCAAAGCGCGGTGCTCGGCTATAAGAAGCTGGAACCGCAGGGAAGCCTCTGGCATATTCATGGATGGTTCTGCGTCCTTGGCTGTTATCTTCTTATGATGTATTACACCACTGTTTCCGGATGGATGCTGGCATATTTCTGGAAGTTTATCAACGGCACGTTCAGCGGCGCTTCCAAAGAAGCTGTAGGTGCCGTATTCGGGTCCCTTCTCGGCAGCCCGCTGGAAATGGGCATCTTCATGGCGATGACCGTATTCCTCGGATTTGCTGTCTGCGGGTTCGGCGTACAGCGCGGCGTAGAGCAGGTGACAAAAGTGATGATGATGGGGCTTCTTGGGCTGATCGTTCTTCTGGCAGGCAACAGCCTTATGCTGGACGGCGGTGCCCCCGGCCTTGCCTTTTATCTGCTTCCTGATTGGGGACGGGCGGTTGAGGCCGGTCTGGGTAATGTGGCGGCAGCCGCCATGAATCAGGCATTCTTTACTTTGTCCCTCGGTATCGCGGCCATTGAAATTTTCGGCAGCTACATGTCTGATGAGTTTACGCTGACGGGAGAAGCGGTGCGGATTACCGCGCTTGATACCTTCGTGGCGTTTATTTCGGGACTCATTATTTTTCCCGCGTGCTTTGCATACGGTGTCCAGCCCGATCAGGGACCTGCTCTCATTTTTATTACTCTTCCGAACATCTTTGTAAATATGCCTCTCGGCCAGTTATGGGGCGCTTTGTTTTTTGTCTTCATGACCTTTGCCAGCTTTTCTACGGTGACGGCGGTCTTTGAAAACCTTATCGCCTGTTCCATTGATAATTTCGGCTGGAACCGTAAGAAAGCGGTGCTTGTCAATTTAATCATCATTTTCCTGTGCAGCATTCCCTGTGTCCTTGGGTACAATGTTCTTGCAGACATGCATTTCATCGGCAGCCGTGACGTGCTGGACAGCGAAGACTTCCTGGTAAGCAACCTGCTTCTTCCCTGCGGTGCGCTGGTTTACCTTTTATTCTGCGTTACCAAATGGGGCTGGGGCTTTGATCATTATCTGGCGGAAGTGAATAAAGGAAGAGGCATCAAAATGCCGGGTGCCATGAAACCGTACTTCCAATATGTCCTGCCGGTGCTGATCCTTGTCATTTTAATCCGCGGACTGATGTAGGATGGGAAATATAAAGCCGGTTATGGAAAAGCATTTTGGAGGAAAGAAGTATGGAAGAAAGAGACAGTTTTAAATCCCGCCTCGGTTTCATCCTGGTCAGTGCGGGCTGTGCCATCGGTATCGGGAATGTGTGGAAGTTTCCATATATTACCGGAGAATATGGCGGTGCTGTTTTTGTACTGTTTTATCTGGCGTTTTTAATCCTTCTCGGGATTCCGGTGGTTACGATGGAACTGGCTGTCGGTCGTTCGAGCCGCAAAAGCGTGCTCCGCGGTTTTGAAACGTTGGAACCGAAAGGAACGTACTGGCATCTGCACGGATGGGTGTGTCTCATCGGCAGCTATATCCTTATGGTTTATTACACCACCATTTCCGGATGGATGGTTGATTATTTCTGGAAATTCCTGAGCGGTTCCTTTGTGGAAGCATCGCCCGGCAGGGTAGCGGATATTTTCGGACAGATGGTTTCCAGTCCGATGGAACTCATGTTTTTTATGGGACTTACTGTACTTGTAGGGTTTGCGGTCTGTGCAGGCGGTGTGCAGGGCAGTCTCGAAAAAGTGACAAAGTTCATGATGCTTGGACTTTTGGGGCTGATTATCCTTTTGGCGGTGAACAGTGTCATGATTCCCGGCGGTGAAAAAGGGATTGCGTTTTACCTGCTTCCCGACTGGGGGCGGGCGGTTGAGGCCGGTCTCGGTAATGTGGCGGCAGCCGCCATGAATCAGGCATTTTTCACTTTGTCTGTCGGCCAGGGTTCCATGGAAATATTTGCGAGTTACATGGATAAGAAGAACAGTCTTGGCGGAGAAGCGGTACGAATTACGGCGCTTGATACCTTCGTGGCGCTTCTCGCCGGCCTTATTATTTTTCCGGCGTGCTTTGCGTACGGTGTGGAACCGGATCAGGGGCCGTCCCTGATTTTCGTTACGCTTCCGAATATTTTTATCAATATGCCTATGGGGCAGATCTGGGGCGGATTGTTCTTTGTTTTTATGACCTTTGCCAGTTTTTCCACGGTGACTGCTGTATTTGAAGCACTCATCGGCAACTGTATGGATAACTTCGGATGGGGCCGCAAAAAGGCTGTTTATATCCTTTTACCGCTTGTATTTTTCGGCAGTATCCCCTGTGTTCTCGGATTTAATATGTGGTCTGATGTACAGATTTTGGGATCAAAAGGGATCCTTGATACAGAAGATTTCATTGTAAGTAATCTTGTGCTTCCCATCGGTTCCCTGATTTTTGCCCTTTTCTGCGTGTCGAAATACGGCTGGGGATTCGACCATTATCTGAAAGAAGTGAATACCGGCGACGGCATGAAGATTCCCCGCTGGCTGAAACCGTATTTTCAAATTGTCCTGCCGCTTCTGATTACGGTCATTGCAGCGCGCAGTCTGATCGGATGATTTGATTTCATAACTCTCCTCAGGGGGAGTTTTTGTTTTGCTGATAGGGTATACTTAAAGTGATGAAAATAAATGGTTTATCCTGTTTATGAAAAAGAGGTGCTGAATGACAAAAGAAGAACGGGCTGAAAAATGGAGCCGGGGTATACCGGAAATGGAGTGCCTGACGCAGCAGGAAAAAGAAGAGATATGCCGGCGTGTTACTTTCCAATTATTGGTTTTAACAGGGATTCTGGCAGGTGCCGCCCTTTGCTGTCTTTCTTTCCTTTCGCTGGAAGATCCGGCGTTTTTTGATGTGTTGAACCACAGCGCGGACAATGTGAATGAGATTCATAAAAACATGCATTCCATGGCAAAGCGGAAGGGAGCGGCCGTTATGAGCTTTCCTTATGTGCTTCCCCTTGTTTTGCCGATCGTGATTCCGGTGCTTGCCGTCGTTTATTTTCTGAAGAAGCCGCTGTTGAGGAGGGAAGCGGGGAAATTATCACAACGGTGGCGCCTGGAAACGGATGTGAATACGACTGTGCAGTTTGCCTCGGAAGACATCAAAAAAACAATGGAGCTTCTGCAAAAAGGTGATGTGCAGTATCTGATCCTGACGCCGCCTGCGCCCGTCATGGGCAGCCTTTTCATGCAGACCGCTCATGATGAGGGGAATCTGTTTACTCTGGAAATCAGCAAGGCGGAAGAAGGTGGAAGCGTCATTTACGGAAAAGAGAGGCAGGCTGGGGAGCAGGTACTGTATGCGCTGCAAAATTACAGGAACCGGAATATCATTCCCGATACCTCCGGCTGGGAAAAGCTGTACACACTTAAAGATACACCGGATAAGAGGAGTGGCGGGGATCCGGCTCATACGCCTGCAGGCGGACAGGATGGAGCGGGCACATTCCTTCGGAACCTTCGCGAAAAGGGGGAGGAAATGCTGAATCACATTTATTGGGACTTTGACGAAAAAACATATACATCAGTAGACACTTTTTCTGAAGATTTGAAAAGTTATATGGAAGACAACCGTAAAAATTGGAAACCGGAGGAAACCGCTGTGAAAGCGGGAAAAGTCTATATTGTCTATGAAGCGTTCCTTTCAGGGAGAGAAGAACTGCTTGCCAATGAAAAGGTGGTCGATGAATCTGATTTGGATGAGGAGAATCGGATAGACGGCCTGTTTCAGACGGATATAGAAGCCCTGCTGTCCGCAAATAACGGAAGATGTTTTACGAGCGGGGAGCTTTTGATGAAAGTGCACAACCAGCTGGCAGGGAAAGATTTGGGCGATCATTGTTTTTTCGAAGGACTGGAACGGGTAGAGATGGAGGATGGCATTCCCCGCTGGCGGGTTCGGCTCGGCTCATGAAACCCATGCGGGAATGTCTGATTGACTTTCTGTCATCATAAACATTTATATTATACAAATAAGGTATAATGTGACGATTTAAGTGTAATCCTGAAAGCAAAGTGGTATATTTATCTAAGATGTTCATTTTATTTTTATCTTTGAGGTGATGAAATGGCAAACTATAATCCTTATGAAAATATGCTCCATGTTTTGGACAAGGCAGCCGAAGTTTTAGGTTACAAAAAGAATGACTATGAATTTGTGCGTTATCCGGAAAGGGAACTGACCGTGAGCATTCCGATTACCATGGATGACGGCCATGTGGAAGTGTTTTCGGGGTACCGTGTACAGCACAATACGGCCCGCGGCGCGGCAAAAGGCGGTATCCGCTTCCATCCCGCTTCTGACGAGAATGAAGTAAAAGCTCTTGCCGCATGGATGACCATAAAGAACGCGATCGGAAATATTCCTTACGGCGGCGCTAAAGGCGGTATCAAGGTAGATCCCCATAAACTGTCCCAACGCGAACTCCAGCGTCTGGCACGCGGCTATGTGCGTAAAATTTTCCCGATTATCGGACCTGACAAAGATGTGCCGGCGCCTGATGTAAACACAAACGGTCAGATCATGGCATGGATTGCTGATGAATACGCCGCCCTTTCGGGTAAATGGGAACCGGGGGTCGTTACCGGCAAACCGCTGGCGACCGGCGGCTCTCTCGGCAGAAATGAAGCGACTGGACGAGGACTTCTCTTTACACTGGAAACCTGGTGCGAAAAGAATCATAAAAAAATGGACGGACTCACTATGGCCGTACAGGGATTTGGCAATGTAGGCTCTGTCGGGGCCCTCCTGATCCACCGGCAGGGGGTGAAAGTGGTCTGTGTCGGCGATATTAACGGTACCTGGTACAACCCGAACGGTCTTGATATCGAAGCGATGTATGTATACGCAAATTCCCACGGCAGATCCCTGAAAGGCTATACTGAAGCGGGGGCAACCATCATTCCGGATATGGATCTTTTCTCTCAGGACGTGGATGTGCTCTTTATGGCGGCAATGGAAAACCAGCTTAATGAAAAGACAATGGAACTGGTGAAAGCGAAACTGGTACTGGAAGGCGCTAACGGCCCGACCACCGAAGAAGCGGATATCTGTTTTGAAAAGAAAGGCATCGAAGTGCTGCCTGATGTTATGTCCAATGTAGGCGGTGTGGTCGGTTCTTACTTTGAATGGGTACAGAACCGCACCGGTTACTACTGGACAGAAGACGAATACAATGAACGGTTGAAAATTAAAATGCGCCAGGGTTATGAAGATGTACTGGCACTGAAAGAAAAATATAAAGTCACTTATCGTCTTGCCGCGTATATGCTTGCGCTCCAGCGTGTGGTAGAAGCGCAGAATACGAGAGGTTTTCTCGGATAATTGAAGAACATGCAAAGAATCGGCTTCCATAAAGGGGCCGGTTTTTTTATGATAACCGGAGCAAGTACGGTTTTAGAAAAGCGGAAGACAGATTACGGACTGTGGCATTATGGGATTCTCCATTCCCATTCGCTTCGTATACACCTGCGTTCTTTGGAGATTTCCCTGCAGCTTTGACGGAGGCCGGCGCATATCATATGATATAGAAGTTATGACGGTTTTATAAAATATAGGACAAAGGGGGCTGTCTTATGATGGCTGCATTGAGAGATTGTATGCCCATGACATCCTGGCTTGTGCTGACTATGTATTTTTGCTTTTTCTGTCTTACTTGCCGGTATGTCATCGAAGGGCCGGGCGGGAAGATCTTTTCCGTCATCTCTTTTATAATAGGCGGTACTGTCATTGCCATGGATACGGGAGAAGGCACTGCGGGAGGCATCATCTGTCTGCTGGGCGTATTGAACCTGGCCAGCCATAGACCGTATTTTGGCCGTAAAGTTGCTCCGCGGTATGTTACGTCATTTTTTTCTACAGATCTGGAATATGATCGGAGGAAGCTGTTTTTCGCCAGTATACTGCTGGCAGTTCCGGTTGTACTTTTCTGCCGCTTCCTGTTTGGAATGGAGTCATTGTGGCTGATGGCCGTGTGTGCTTTCTTTTCCGTGTTCTGCATGCGTGATATTCTTCTCCATTGGGTGGATCCGTTTTGTATCCATGGGAAAGAAAGCAAAATTGTTACGCTCCGTGATTATCAGACGCGGAGGATGAGGGGCAGACATTACCGTCATGTAAATATGCATTTTTTCTGGTTTAAGGAAAGCGGGCCCTATGTGGCGGATGCGTGGCGACAGCGGCTGTTTGTTGATCATATCGGTTCAAAATACCAATGTGTAACGGGAAAGGGCCTTTTTGGAACGGAATATATCGTTCGTGTGCAGATGGCGGAAGACCGTGGAATCCAGTCCCCAGAGCCAATGGGGTATGGGAAAGGGTGGCGTCTTACGAGGCAGATGTATTCTAACTATTTCATGCTTCCTTTTCTGCTCATGGGGATACTGCTCATCATCTTGCCGGTGATAGGACTGACCGTGCTGTCTGCGGTAGAGGTATCATTTCCTCCCGGTTATCTTCTGCTTTATGCGGGGCTGCCTTTTCTTCTGGGGGTAATGAGTCTCTTTCTGGGGCTGTGGGTGCGGCGCAGGCAGTCGCGGAATCTGGTTCATCTGGGAACAGGGCGGGAAAAAACATTTCGCCAGTGGGAACAGATCATGCCGGAATTGCAGGAGCTTACAGAAGGAGAAAAAGCACGTATTTATGATGAAGTAGTATGGAAGATCAGGATACTTGTTCTTGTTGTATTGATCCTGCTGGCGGGGATTCTGCTACTTGCCCTTCCTGCGGCGTGGAAATGGTTTGTGGAAGTGTATTTCCCTTTGCTGCGATATATTGTAGATTCTGCGGCAGAGATGCCCGATTTATATAGCGGTTATGGAGTCAGGCTGTTTGCTTCATCCCTGTCGCTTCCGGCCATGTTCTTTATTCTGCATTTGGTAGTGAAAAAGATTTTTTTGCGGAGTTTTTTTCATACAGCATGGGAACATGTGAAAAACAAGACATAGTATAAATTGGATATGGGAAAACTTCATTTTATGCAGCAGGGGTCAGGGATTTTCTTGGATAAACAGAACAGGGAAAGAAATCAGTCCCGCAAGCGGAAGATATATTTTCTGCAAAAGAACATAGCCGGAATGGGATACCGGTATCAGAACGGATTTGAGAAAGGAAAGGGACATCATGGATCCTTTTTTGTGGCTTGTGGGATTTGTAATCTTTGCAGAGAGTGCATTTTTTCTTGGCATCTTGTTTGTACTTGCCTTTTACGGCTGGCGTCTGCTCCGCCATATCTGGCAGGGGACAGCGTTTACCGCTTATCATATAGAAAATGAGATACTGTATATCCATAATGTGTTTGAAACTTCTTGTCCCCTGTCCGATATAGAACGGGTGGAAGCAAGGAAAGTACTACTGTACCGCCGTCCGCTGAGTGGGGGCGCCAAGTACTTTATTCGTCTGTATCGAAAAAACGGCAGGAAGACAGGCATGATAATCTGGGGAGAGGGATTTAAGTATTACAATTATGAAAGTGCCGAGGAAAAATTGAAAGAGTTTTTTCAATTGATGGAGTCTCGGGGGATTCCCTGCCGGATGACGGATGGATGGGATTGTTTTTTTCATGTATAAAAAAACAGGGAATGCGTTTTTTGAATGAATTTCACTGAGGCGGTAAAGCGGTATCGGCATGGAAAGAAAAGGTAAAGCTGCCTGTATACTGCTCTTTATTATCTCATTTCCGTGTAGAGATGAAATGCTTCCCGCAATAAGACATGCAAAGGTGTCCGTCATCCCCGGCGGGTGCTTTTTTGTTGGACAGAACTATTTTTCCTTTAGATACAGAAGAGAAATATGTCTCTGCGGAAATAAAAGGCGCATGCGGGAAAACATGAGGACGGCGGGGAAAGCTTTGTGGTAATATAAGTGTGTATAAACAGGTTTGTTCCATTTATTTCCGTTCTGTCATTTGGAAAATATATGAAAGAGAAGGTGTGCACTTTGTCTGACATTAGACGGCTTTACGTGAGAAAGAAAGAAAACTTCCGGCAGGGAGAAGAAAGTCTGACTGCCCAGCTGAAAGAAATTCTCGGTGAAAGGATTCATGAAACGGCCATTTACCACCGTTATGATGTGGATCATCTGAGTGGTGACGATTATGAAAAGGCTGTGGCGACCGTTTTCTCCGAACCGCCGGTAGACTCCGTGCAGGCGGAATTACCGAAAGGGGATATGGTGATTGCCGTGGAATTCCTTCCCGGCCAGTATGATCAGCGGGCGGACTCGGCAGAACAGTGCCTTGCTATTGTTACAGGCCGTGACGGTGCCCGTGTACGGTGTGCTCTGGTGTATGTTTTCCATGGTGATTTTACAGACGGAGATCGGGAAAAAATCTTGAAATTTCTTGTAAATCCTGTGGAATCAAGGGAAGCATCTCTGGAAGAAGCGGAAACCCTGGATCTGCCGGTTGAAGAGCCGAAGCCTGTGGCGGTTGTAGAGGGTGTTCGTGAATTGGATGATGCCGGGATCGACAGACTGATTAAAGACATGGGACTTGCCATGAGCCATGATGATCTGGCTATGATTCGTGAATATTTCAGGACGGAAGAAAAGCGCGATCCGACAGTCACTGAGATCCGTGTACTTGATACTTACTGGTCCGATCACTGCCGTCATACCACGTTTTCCACGGAACTTACCGAAGTAGGAATTGAAGACGGCATTTTCACCAAACCGATCAAAGAGGCATGGAATGAGTACGCAGATGCCCGTCTCCAAATGTACGGTGAAAAGACCGGCCGTCCTGTGACACTTATGGATATGGCGACGGTGGCCGTGAAGGCGCTTCGCAAAGAAGGCCGCCTGGAAAATCTGGACTCTTCCGAAGAAATCAATGCGTGTACAATCAAAGTGACGATTGACACTGTCGATGGAGAAGAAGACTGGCTCCTTCTCTTTAAGAATGAAACGCATAACCATCCTACGGAAATCGAACCTTTCGGCGGTGCGGCGACCTGTCTCGGCGGCTGCATCAGAGACCCGCTGTCCGGACGTTCTTATGTATACCAGGCGATGCGTGTCACTGGCGCTGCGGATCCGCACACACCGCTTTCCGAAACACTTACGGGCAAATTACCGCAGAAGAAAATCGTTGTGGAAGCGGCGAAAGGGTATAGCTCTTACGGAAATCAGATTGGCCTTGCCACAGGGGAAGTGAAAGAATATTATCACCCCGGATTCATGGCAAAACGCATGGAAATCGGCGCTGTTATAGCAGCGGCTCCGGAAAGCCATGTCATTCGTGAACGGCCGCAGGCCGGTGATGTGGTCATCCTCGTGGGCGGCAGGACAGGCCGTGACGGTATGGGCGGCGCGACGGGCTCATCTAAAGAACTGAATACGGAATCTATCGAAACCTGCGGCGCGGAAGTACAGAAAGGCAATCCGCTGACAGAGAGAAAAATCCAGTGCCTTTTCCGCCGCGGCGAAGTGACCCGTCTGATCAAGCGGTGCAACGACTTTGGCGCGGGCGGCGTATCCGTGGCGGTAGGGGAACTGACAGACGGTCTTTCCATCAACTTGGACAGCATGCCGAAGAAATATGAAGGCCTTGACGGTACGGAACTGGCGATTTCCGAATCACAGGAAAGGATGGCGGTGGTTGTCAGGAAAGAAGACGCCGATCGTTTTATTTTCTATGCAGCGGAAGAAAATCTGGAAGCGACAGTCATTGCCGATGTGAATGACAGCGGCCGGCTTGTCATGACCTGGCGGGGCGATAAGATCGTTGATATTTCCCGTGCCTTCCTTAATACAAACGGAGCGTCCCAAAGAAAAGATGTATATATTGCCAAACCGGATGAAGAAGGTTTTTTTGTCCGTCCTGAAATCAAAGATATCCGTGCGATGTGGTTAGAAGCCATGGGTGACCTGAATAATGCGTCCCAGCAGGGACTTGCAGAACGTTTTGATTCTACTGTCGGAGCGGGGACGGTTCTTATGCCTTTTGGAGGCAGGTACCAGAAGACGCCCGCTGACGGAATGGCGGCTAAATTTCCTGTACGCCGGGGCCAGACGGACAGCGCAAGCTTCATGGCACACGGCTTTGATCCGGATCTGGCGGAGTGGAGTCCTTTCCATGGCGCCGTATATGCGGTTCTTCTTTCCGTGACACGCCTCGTGGCAATGGGAGCGGATTGGCGCAGGGCATACCTCACGCTCCAGGAATATTTTGAAAAACTGACAGACAGGACAAGCTGGGGAAAACCTGCTGCTGCTCTTCTTGGTGCATTCCATATGCAGGCGGCTCTTGGTCTCGGTGCCATCGGGGGCAAAGATTCCATGAGCGGTACGTTTAATGATCTCCATGTACCGCCGACGCTTGTTTCCTTTGCTGTTGCTCCCGGAAAGGCTTCTGAAGCGGTCAGCCAGGAGTTGAAACAGGCAGGAAATACCCTCATGCTTTTCGGGATGCCCAAGGATGAGACGGGAATGCCGAACCTTGACGTATTCAAGCTGCATGCCGATTTCCTGTACCAGGAAGTGAAGAAAGGAAATATTGCGGCCATGAAAGCCGTAGGACACGGCGGTGTCGCTGTGACTGCCGCGGAGATGGCTTTCGGCAATAAGCTGGGGGTGGACTTCACGACGGGGACTTTGCCTCTGCCGAAGTATTTCGGGAACTTCTATGGGGCGATTATTGTGGAAACTGCGCCGGAACTGGCAGAAGAGTACGCAAAGCAGCCGCATACGAGAATTCTCGGCACCATCGGCGGAGAGGTGATGAAAGTGGCGGATACGGAAATTTCTCTGGAAGACCTTCTTCGTGCGTATGAGAAGACTTTGGATCCTATTTTCCCAAGGCGTGCGGAAAATCTTACGGGAACTATTCCGGTCATCGCCGAAACGGAACCGAAATTCCGTTTTGCCGTGAAAACCGCCATCACAAGACCGAAAGTATTTATTCCCACGATGCCGGGTACCAACTGCGAAGTGGACAGTGCGAGAGCCTTTGAACGGGCAGGCGCTGATACAGACATCTTCATCATGAGAAACAGAGACGCGGCGGAACTGAAAGAATCCGTGGAAGAAATGGCAAGACGTATTTCCAGATCACAGATCGTCATGTTTCCCGGCGGCTTTTCCGCGGGGGATGAACCGGATGGAAGCGGCAAGTTTATTGCGGCCGTATTCCGCAATGCAAAACTCATGGAGGCCATGGAAGAACTTCTCCATATAAGAGACGGATTAGTTCTCGGTATCTGCAACGGATTCCAGGCTCTGATCAAACTGGGACTCGTTCCATACGGTGAATTTAAGCCGTTGACAGAAGAGGCGCCGACGCTGACATTCAATACCATCGGACGCCATCTGTCCCATTATGTAACGACAAAAGTGGTTTCCACGAAATCTCCATGGCTGTCTTTGTGCCGTCCGGGGGATCTGCACAGTATTCCCGTAAGCCATGGGGAAGGGCGCTTCATTGCGTCTGATGAACAGATCAGAGCGCTTATTGCCAATGGACAGGTAGCAACACTTTATACAGACAGTGAAGGCCACCCGACTTATGACAGCCGGTACAACCTGAACGGGTCAAATTGGTCCATTGAGGGCATTACCAGTCCTGACGGCAGAGTTCTGGGCAAGATGGGGCATACGGAAAGAAACGGCGCGAATATCGCGAAAAATATTTACGGCAATAAATTCCAGCCTTTGCTGGAAGCAGGCGTGAAATATTTTAAGGGATAGTTCTTACTTTTGATGAAAGGGTCTCCTTCGGGAGGCTCTTTTTGTGTAGGCGTGGACATGTAAGAAAAGAGGATGATAGAATGAAATCAATGTAACAGGGGTTATCGGAAAGGCGGGATAGGGATGTCGGATGAAGAAAAATGGGTAAAAGCATATGAAAAATTAAAGAAGGAAGGAATGCTGGCGCCTGCTGTCGATTATGAAGAGTTGTTTGCAAAAAGTGAGTTTCAGGGTAAGAAACTGTTTTTATTTTCCATGGGAACCGTAACTTTCCCTACAGGGAAGATCATTGTATGCGACCCTCTTGTGTATCTGGATAAAAACACTGTGCCGTACAGGGAGAAAGTTCCTGTCGGAACGTTCATGCTGGAAACACTGGCGGCAGAAATGGAAGAAGGAAATTTCCGCTACATTGCCACACGGATCCGTTTCGCTGAGGAAGAAGCGGCTTACTATGAATTGGCGCTGACCGGTACAGAAGATTTGTCTGATTGGGAAAATTTTGATTATATCGGATTCGCTGTCGATGCAGGGCTGGCGACCGTGGCAGATGTCAAAGTAAGGGACGCTTATTGCAAATTTGAAAGTGACTGGTATGAAAAGAATCCGGAAGGAAATATATATGATGATTTCTTTGCAGATATATTTGCAAAGAGCTATGAAGCAGCGCCCCGGTTCCAGAGAGAAGGGGGCGACTGGATCAATTTCACGATACCGGGGACTTCATACCGGCTTCCCATGATACAGAGCGGATTCGGAGACGGCTGCTATCCCGTGTACTTCGGTTACGACAGGGCGGGAAATCTCTGCCGGATGGTCATGGAGTATATCTGCTGTGAAGCGGAGGAAGAGTATACACCGGAAGAGGAGGCTTATTTTGATAAGAACCGGCCGTTTCTGGAACAGATTGGAGAATGGTATGTGAATGATGAACCACAGAAAGTCATAAAGGCCATTACCTCTCTTCCTAAAGAAGAAAAGACAGATCTCCTGATGGGTGAGCTGGCCGTGGCTTATAATAATACGGAGCAGTATGAAAAGGCGCTGGAAATTCTGGAAGAACGCATGGATCGGAATAGGGAAAACTATGAATGGCATTACCGGCTCGGGTTTGCCCTGTATTACTGCGCGGAGGAGGAAGAAGATGTAAAAAAAGCGGAGAATTTAAGCCGGCGTGCGGAAGAAGAATTCCGATGCGCCCTGGCATTGAAACCTTCTCCTGCGTTCAAGGCGGAATGTAAAGAGTTTTTGGCATGGATAAAGGAAGATTTCTCCAGTTATGAGAAAGGGATCAAACCGGCTAAAAGGGAATAGTGTGATCAGGAGATTCTTTCGGGAATCTCTTTTTTACGGACGGCTCTCTGCGTGTAATTACAGAAAACATATTTTCAAGGAGAAAGATATGGGGTTGGAAGCAAAAGTATTTGAACGGAAAAGACCGGATTTCGAGAAACTGGCGGAGTTCGATTTTCATAAGGACAAAGAAGGGTACCATTATTCCCAATTATTTATGGATGGAGATTTCAGGGCGGACATTTCTATCAGCCTTGAAGGGAACGTTTTCGGACGCGTTTTCGATACGGCGGCGGGAGAGGAGTATCTTCCCGTCCATGTGGCGTATCAGACGGGGGCCTTTGTGAATACGGTCAGGGCCCGTTATGTGGAAATATTGGAAACGATAGGCGCCGGATGTTTTACTGACAGACTTTTTCTTTTTGACCAGTCGGAGCGGATTGCGGAGATGATTAGGATGCGGTACGGCGACCGTCCGGATTTTCCGTGGAAAAAATATCCCGGATATGGCGTATTCAGAAATCATGAAAATAAAAAATGGTACGGAATCATTGTGGCAATTCCGAAAAATAAATTGGATGGTAGAAAAGACGGGGCGGTCATAGAAGTGATCAATGTGAAAATTCCGCCGGAAAAGGGAAAAAAGTTCTGCGGAACGGAAGGTATTTATCCCGCCTGGCATATGAATAAAAAGAGCTGGGTGAGTCTGATTCTGGATGATACACTGCCGGATGGTCAGATTATGGAATTTCTGTATGAAAGTTACCGATTGACGCAGAAAAAGAAGAGCGGGTCAAAACAGGACACCGCGCCCCATACATGGATCATACCTGCCAATCCGTATTACTATGACATCATTTCTGTATTCAAAGAGACGGATATTGTGGAATGGAAGCAGGCAGGACATATCGAGAAGGGAGACACGGTGTACATGTATATGGCGGCGCCTTATTCTGCTATCCTGTACCGATGTGAAGCGGTGGAAGTCGATATTCCATGCCGGGAAGGGGATAAGAAAGGGGAAAAGTATTGCATGCGTATCAGGAAGGATAAAACCTATGACCGGTCATTTTGTCCTCTATCCGAGATGAGAAAGCGGGGCGTACCGGGTGTCAGAGGACTGCGCACAATAACGGCAGAGCTAAAAAGATATTTAGATGAAGCGAAATAAAAATTTCTAAATGATAATATATTTCAAGTATTGAAAACGCGATGAATACTGATTATTTTACTTGACAGACAGCAGGCTTGGTGATATTATTCTCAATAAGTGGGGGAGTAGCAAGCATCCTGTGCAGTAAGTCAACATGCTGACCTTATGGTCTGGCTCTACTTTAAAATGCGAGACTCACGTGTTTAGCAAAAGTTATGCGCGGGATCTCTGATTAGGAAATTTACCGGGCATAGCGTTCCGGTTTTTTATTTTCCGAAAGAGAGAAAATATGGACTTTGTATTTCTGCTGAGCAGCGTGCTCCTCGGTGCCGGTCTTGCGATGGATGCTTTTTCCGTTTCTCTGGCGAACGGTTTTCATGAACCGGGCATGGGATGGAAAAAAATCAGTTTTATGGCGGGCACTTTTGCATTTTTCCAGTGGCTTATGCCTATGGCGGGATGGATCTGTGTGCATATCATTGTGGAGGTATTCCAATTCTTCGCGTCCTATATTCCGTGGATTGCCTGTTTTCTTCTTTGCTTTATCGGCGTAAGCATGGTGAAAGAAGGATTTTCCGGTGATGCGGGACATATCCGGGCCGGCGTGGAAAAAAAGCGCTTTTGCTGCAAGGCGTCGCGACTTCCATCGATGCGCTTTCCGTAGGGTTTACCAATGAGCAAATGGACTTGACGGCCGCATTTGTCTGTGCTCTCATTATTGCGGCAGTAACATTTGCGGTTTGTGTGGCCGGGGTAATGATCGGCAGGAAATTCGGAGTGAGGCTGGCGGATAAAGCTGCTGTCCTCGGCGGAATTATTCTCATTTCCATCGGATTGAAAATGGTGCTGCTGTAGCAGACCGGAAGAAATATTTTGTTATCGATGCAGCTTTGGGCGAAAGTCTTCAAGCTGTTTTTATTTTAGGGCAAATCTTGTTATAATGGGTGAAAACGTAAAGGGGGATTTTCGGATGGGGTATCGGCACAAAAAGGAAGGAGCGCTCTCTCTTCTGCCTTTTTTAATTTTTATCGTCATTTATCTCGGCGCGGGGATTTATTTTCAGATTCATGGCGTGGAAATGGCATTTTACCAGTTTCCATCGGTGACAGCCATGTTTATTGCGGTTCTTTCCGCTTTCTTTATGGGAGATGAAACACTCCAGGTAAAATTCGGCATTTTCTCACGAGGCGCGGGCAACGAAAATGTCATGACCATGCTCATGATCTACATCCTTGCCGGTGCATTTTCCGCTGTGGCAGCCGCTATGGGCGGCCGTGACGCGACAGTAAATCTGGGGATCAGTTTTGTTCCTGCCCAATACCTGACGGCAGGCATTTTCATTATTTCTGCGTTTATGGGGACGGCCACGGGGACTTCTATGGGAACCATTGCGGCCATCGTGCCCATTGCAGCGGGAATTTCCGTGAAGAGCGGAATTTCTGAAGCGCTCATGGTGGCGGCTTGTGTGGGCGGCGCTATGTTCGGAGATAATTTATCCATGATTTCTGATACCACGATTGCAGCGACACGGACGCAGGGCTGTGAGTTGAAAGATAAATTTAAAATGAACTTCAGAATTGCCCTTCCGGCGGCAGTTCTCACGATTTTTCTTCTCCTTGTTATTGGCCAGCCGTCAGCGGCAGCTGATTTGCAGGAGCTTGATTACAGCCTGCTTAAAGTATTTCCTTATATTGCCGTTCTTGGATTGGCGCTCCTTGGGGCAAATGTATTCCTCGTACTCACTGCAGGAATATTCCTTGCCGGATTTATTGGCATGGCATCGGCGGAGCTTACGGTTATTACTTTCGCACAGAATATCTGGAACGGCTTTATGGGGATGGGGGAAGCCTTTTTCCTTGCTCTTTTCTGCGGCGGTATTTCGGAAATGATCGCTTACTATGGCGGTATCGAATGGCTTATTTCCAAACTGCGCAAAATGATCAAAGGGAATAAATCCGCCCAGCTGGGCATCGCGGCGCTCGTGTCCCTAACGGACTGTGCTACAGCCAATAATACGGTGGCAATCATTATCAGCGGCGGTGTGGCAAAAGATATCAGCAATGAATATGGGATAGACTCCCGCAGAAGCGCGTCGCTTTTGGATATTTTTTCCTGTGTGTTTCAGGGAATTATTCCCTATGGTGCCCAGCTTCTGACCGCTTCCGCGCTGGCGTCGAAAAATGGTACTGTGATAAATGCGATGGAAATCATTCCCCATATGTGGTATTGCTGGTTTCTGGCCATTTTCGGAATCCTTTCCATCTATATCCCTTACGCTGATGGCGGCTTGAAAAAAGAGAGTGTGAAAGAATAAATACGTTTGTCCCGGGAGACAACGGTGTGTAAACTGCGTGGTATGGAAGAGCAAGGGAAATCAATTTTACCTTTACCAAGCCGGTCCCTGGCGATTCGGTGGAGCCGCTTCGGCATGAAGGCGGTGCGGCGGGGATCAAAATTGAAGAGTAAATTCATTTTTCAGGTGAAAACGATTGTCAGAGCACTGGCCACTGTTTTTATATGGGAAAGGTAAAAGAAGAAATAGAATGTAATAGTGAAGATATAATTTATACGAATGAGACAGAATATGCCGATTTTCTGATGCAGGCGGCAGACTGCATGGGAATAAATATATTTTATGCCTGATTATTTATTAAGTATTAACAATCATGTGCTGTTGTGCTATTTTATATCTAAGAATCCTGTCAGCAGAAGTAAAGGGGGTAAAGATGATGAAAAGTAAAAAGTATGGAATTATGTTGGCTGTATTGGCAGCTGCGGGCGGTGTAAACGCGAGTGCGGCGCCTGTGCCGGTGTATGAACTGAAAGGGCTCACCGTCACGGCGACCCGGCAGGCAGAAACGACAAAGGATGTTCCTGCGAATGTACAGATCGTGACAGAAAAGGAAATTAAGGCCCGCAATGTGCAGAATGCGGCACAGGCCGTCGCTTTGGCGACCGGTGTACAGGTGGATACTACGGTGGAAGGCAGCGTGAACCTCCGCGGGTATAATTCCAAGAATATCCTTGTTCTCGTCGACGGACAGCAGATGAATACCGCCTGGAACAGCACAGTGGACTGGAATATGATTCCTGTGGAAAATATCCGCAAGGTGGAAGTGGTCAGCGGCGGGCAGTCGGCGCTCTATGGCGGTCGTGCGGTTGGCGGCGTCATCAATATTATGACAAAGTCGGCGAAAGAAAATGGCGTCCACGGTGCTGTAAACTTGGGCTACGGCAGCCACAACACGGTGAAGCAGAGTTACATGGCAAGCGGACGGAAGGATCGATTGAACTGGGGCATCTTTTATGAAAGTAAAATAACGGACGGCTGGCGTTCGTACCTCTCCTCTTATGCCATAAAGAATAGCAAGGGGAAAAATAATTTTACCGGCGTGGATACTTCCTCTCTGGACACGACTGCTGACGGGAAAGAATACATCATCGGCGACCGGGGGATGAAGGAAGTCATGTCCGAAAGCTATGGCTTCAATCTGGGCTATGATTTTACAGAAGACAGAAAGCTCACTTATAAATTCACCCATTCCAACTATACATGGAAATATACGGATCCCCGTTCGTACCTGTCTGCGGGTTTCAGCAAACCGTCAGGCGTACCGGCGTCCACGTTTTTCGGCAACAGGGGCTGGCGCGTCTATGACATGCACAGTCTTACCTACAATGATCAGAAGGATAAAATCCATGCCCATTTCGGCATGACCGATTACACAAAAAGCGGATATATCACGCCTGATAAGACGGTCAAGGCAAGCCGCACTTTTGACGGTGCCGGCAGCAAAACATCCTATCCTTCAAAATCGTGGGATTTCGATTTGAATAAACGCTGGACCGCAGGCAGCCATACCATTCTTTTCGGCGGTTCTTACGGGAAGGACCGGTTTGATGAAACCATTTGGAAGACTGTTTCCGACTGGAAATCATGGGACAGTACCGTGAAAGGAAATAAAGATGACCAATGGCTCGGCGGCAAGGCGAAGTCCTGGGCTTTATATATTCAGGACAAATGGAAACTCAGCAGCCGCTGGGCAGCGTACATCGGCGGACGGTACGACTATTATGAAAAATATGGCGGTTATAATTATTACAGAGGAAAGGCGCCGACAAGACTGGAATCTGATTCCTATCACCAGTTCTCGCCCAAGTTGTCTGCCAGTTATGCGTTGGATAATCATACCAATCTGTACCTGTCTTTTGGGAAATCGTTTGCGCCGCCCCTTCTCTACCAGCTCTACCGGTATGCGGAACCGTCCTATGGCGGCCGTTATGAGCCGAATCCTTCTTTAAAACCAGAAACTACGACGAATTGGGAGCTGGGAATTAAAAAAGATTTGGGGAAAACAAAAATTTCCGCAGACCTGTTCTATGCGAGGACAAAGGACTACATTGACCTCGTTACTATCGGAAAAACTGCTAAAGGTGCTGATATAAAGACATATAAAAATGTAGGAGAGGCAAGGACCCATGGGGCGGAACTGTCCGTCACCCATAAGTTCAGCAGTCTGTGGTCGGTTTATGCCAATTATACCTGGCAGCTTGGCAAAGTGGCCGATGCGGATAATGGCTATGCCATGGGTAGAGATTATGAAATCCCCCGCCACCTCTTCCATTCCGGTGTGACGTACACAAATCATCCGTGGACCGTGAATGTGGACAGTATGTTCGTTTCCGCAAGGAATGAGCCGGGCTGGAAAAGCGGCAAATTCAAATCCCGTGATGCCTACTTCCTTTTGAACATGGATACCGCTTATGCGGTGAACAAAAATCTTTCTGTCCAGTTCAGCATTTACAACATCCTTGACAGGGAATACTATGATCAGGAATCCGCCTCTGATAAGTATTATGTGGGTGACGGGAGGACATTTACCCTTTCTGCGCGATACTCTTTCTAAAAATAAATTTTGGCTTATAAGACCGTTTGTTCTTTGAAACAGGCGGTTTTATTTTGTTTTTGTTTTATTTATAATGAAGAAATAGAAATGCAGCAGCGTAAGGAGATCTCATGAAAAAGAAAATAGCCCTTATACAAATGCAGGCGGTTCTTGCCGATGTGGAAACGAATTACCGCCATGCGGAAGAATTGATGGAACAGGCGATGGAGGGAAATCCGGATATTCTTGTCCTTCCTGAAACGTGGAACACGGGGTTTTATATTTCCCGCAAACTGAAATCAATTGCTGATGGAGGTGGAAAGCGGACGGAAACGTTCTTGTCTTCTTTCGCAAAAAAACACCATGTGAATGTCGTAGGCGGTTCGGCAGCTGTTCTTTGTGGGGACGATGTATATAACCGTTCTTTCGTTTTTGACAGGGAAGGACGGAAAATTGCTGAATACGATAAAGTTCACGGGTTTTCCTATGCCCATGAACCGATGTATTTCAAAGGCGGTGATCATGCGGTTTCCTTTACATTGGATGATATTTCCTGCTCCATGGTCATTTGTTATGATATCCGTTTTCCCGAGCTTGTGCGCCGTTCTGTCCTGGAAGGGAAAACGGATTTATTTTTTGTCCCTGCCGCCTGGCCGAAGGCGCGTCTTTTCCATTGGACGCTTTTGGGACAGGCAAGAGCGGTGGAAAACCAGGTTTACCTGTGTGCCGTCAACCAAGGCGGAATTTCAGGGAGAACGGAGTACGCGGGAAACTCGGTGCTTCTCGATCCCTGGGGGAATGACGTCTGTCGTCTGGGAACGGAAGAAGGGATTGCTTTCGGGGAAATAGATACGGATATACTTCAACAAATCAGGGATACCATCCATGTATTCAGGGACCGCCGGCCTGAAATCGATGTGGTGCGGTGATTGCAAAAAAAGCATATGAGAGTATAAGCAGACGGATAAATTTGCATAAAGGGAAAGATGTTTCCTGCCGGATAGAAATAAAGGAGGGATGATATGGCATCGAGTAAAGAATATTTGAATTTTATTTTGGCACAGTTGTCTGATTTGGAGGATGTAAGCTGCAGGGCCATGATGGGAGAATATATTCTGTACTACAAAGGCAAAATTGTTGGAGGGATATATGATGACAGGCTGCTTGTAAAACCTGTAAAATCAGCAGTACATTATATGCCGGATGCGGAGTATGCGCTGCCTTATGAAGGCGCGGGGAAAATGTTACTGGTGGATCATGCAGATGATCAGAAGTATTTAACGGGATTATTCAAGGCGATGTTTGATGAACTCCCTGCGCCTAAAAGCAAAAAGAAAATATAACATGAATGAAACTGCCTCTATGAGCCGAATTTTCCGGATCTGACTTATAGGGGCAGTTTCGTTATTTGGAAATATTCTTTTTTGAAGCGTCATTTGATGGCAATCATCTGTCCCCAGTGGAAAGACCACAGGTATGTGCCGATGACCGGCTTGCCGAGAAGCTGCTGTGCCGCGTCTTTATAGACGAGAAGCTGGGTTCTGTAATGGCTTTGCAGTTCTTCAACGGAGCCGGTACGATCCGTTTTATAGTCAATGATGACGATGTGGCCGTCACGCTCAATGAGGCAGTCCATGATGCCCTGCATGAAAACTTTTTCTCCTTCTTCGCAGCCCGGGTAGAAACGTTTCGCCGGAAGAAGAAGGGAGAAAGGCATTTCTTTCCGGATTACCGCGGCTTTTTTCATGGCGCGGCCTAAGGCGCTTTCCGTGAACCGCCGGATATCACGGAGCGGCGCGCGGTATTTTGAATCCTGGAGCAGGGCGTTCTTTTCTTCTTCCGTAAAACCTTTATTTTCATAAATGCGTTCCACTTCTTTCCTGAGATCTGGAATGCCGTCATACGGTCTGGTGAGATCTATGAGTTCCATGGCTTTATGCATGAGGGTGCCGTAAGATGTACCCGTGAAGGCAGGAGTTTCTGCAAGGAATGCGGGCGGGTCTTCATAGCCCGGCAAAAGGGAGGACTCTTCGCCGGAGGGAATGCTTTCCATGGCAGGAGCCAGCGTTTCTGATGAAAAGGGTTCTATGCCTTCAGCGCCGGATTCCTGCTGCTCTTTCAGGGCAACCGCGGCGGTAGCGGTGAGCTTGGCAGGCGTTTGAACGGATCCGTTGAAACTGTACTGCCAGCGCAGCTGCTTTTCCATCCAATCCGGCACGTCTGAAGCGGGAGCCGTAAGAAAAGCTTTTATGTTGTCAATATCTTTTGCTTCTTTTTGTTTCTTTTTCTCTTCCCATTCTTCGAAGTCCATTTCTCCGTTTATTTCTTCTGTCCGCCGTTCTTCTCCGGTGAGCAGTTCCTGCCACGGTGTGATGGTGAAATGAAACGCAGATGGGCTGTCGTTTATGTCAGGTGCGAGATAAGAGAGGATCTTTCCCGTCATGTCCCACAGACAGGCAGCGCTTCTGTGGCGGGCGGCAGCCGGAAGAATCCAGGAAAGGTAAGATTTCCCGCCGGCCGTTATGTGGGCTGGCAGGCGGCTTTCCGCTTCCGTCAGGGAGGAAAGCGGGGTCAGACAGGAAGAAATATAAGGAATGAAGTTTTTTCTGAAAGCGGTGATACAGAGCAAATCCCGCGCTCGTGTCATGGCGACATAGAGAAGGCGCGCTTCTTCCGCCTGGGCTTCACGGCCGGCGGCGGTACGGATCGCCATCCAGTAAAGAGACGGCCAGTGTGCCATATGTTCTTTATCAAAGTAATGGATACCGAGTCCCATTTCCCGATGAAAGATAACGGTCCGATCCAGATCTTTCACATTGAAAGACTTTGCCGCGTCCGCCAGAAAAACAACGGGGAATTCAAGCCCCTTGCTTTTGTGGATGGACATGATCTGTACGGCATTCCCTTTGGCAGACGTGGAAATTGTCTTAAAATCTTTCTGCGCCCGCCGTAAATATTCCAGGAAGGAAAAGAGGCCGTTTACCGTAGCGGAGTCTCTTGTCTTTGCCAGTTCATAGAAGGAAAGGACATGGGATTTGCCGGCGGTTCCGTTAGGCAGTCCCGCCACCCATGACAGATAGTCCGTATCCTCAATGATTCTGCGGAGAAGGGGGGCGACGCCGTCTTTTCGTGCCTCTTTCCTCCACGTTTCATAAAGTAAAAGGAAACGGGAAAGACGGAGGGCTTTTTCTTCGGGGATAATTCCTTTGGCCCGCGGGAGAATATCCCAGAGAGAATCTTCCTCCGGCGCGAGGGCAAGGCGGAGACGGGCGAAATCTTCTTCGTCAAGTCCCGCAAGAAAAGAGCGGAGCACCGCAAGAAGAGGCAAGTCCTGCCGCGGGTTGTCTAAAATTTTCAGGAGCGACCAAAGGATCTGCACTTCCATGGAGCGGATAAAATCATCATCTTTATCAGCGGTGGCAGGAATATGTTCCTCGTTCAATACTTTGAGGAGCGCAGGCGCTTTTTTATCGATACTGCGGAGGAGGATGACGATATCGCTGTAATCTATGGAACGGAAGGTGCCGTCTTTGTTCATGACCTGCCGCTTTTCTTCCATAAGGGCGCGGATCTTTTTGGCAATGAGCCGGCCTTCAAAGGTGATGCTCGTGATATCATTGACGGACTCATCCATGGGAACAGTATTTTCATCGGTTACTTTATCAATAAATTCCACTTCGACTGCACCGCCTGCGTAGGCAACGGGACGGGGGTCTTCATGGCGCCCCGGATAAAGCGCTTCTCGATCGCCGTAATCGAGTTCCAGCAGCTTTTCACTCATAAGCTGGCGGAAAATATAATTGATTGACGCGAGAATCGCGGCGTCACTGCGGAAGTTCCGGTTGAGATCAATGCGCCTGTCTTCCGCATTCTCATCAGAGGAAAAACTTCTGTATTTCTTTTGGAAAATGGTGGGGTCAGCCTGGCGGAAACGATAGATGGACTGCTTGACATCGCCTACCATGAAACGGTTTCTGCCATTGGAGAGAAGCGTGGCGATCAGTTCCTGCACATCATTGGTGTCCTGGTATTCATCAATCATGATCTCTTTATATTTTTTTTGCAGCTCCCGTGCCGCCGATGACGGGAATTCTCCCGCCCGCTCCGGCGTGAATCCTTCCGCGGTTTTGTCTACAAGGATGTCCAAGACGTAATGTTCCATGTCGGTGAATTCCATAAGGCCTTCCTGCTTTTTGCGGTCGGCGTAAGCACGGGAAAAAGCAATGGTTACATCCGACAGGGCACGGACGATGGGATACATCCGGATCACGTCATGGAGCCATTGCTCCTCCGGGATTGCAAAGAAAGGGATGAGCTTTTCGGAAACTTCTTTTTTCACACTGTTTCGAATTGCCTGGACATTGTTTTTTATTTCTTCAAAGCGGATAGGATCTTCAGAAGAGGATTTCTTCACCGCCTTCAGTTTGGCAAAAGAAATATTCGGCGCGTCTTGGTACCATTCATCCCATGTTTCTGCTTTTGAGAGGATGGTGAAGGCGTCAAATTCATCAGACAGCGTTTCCGCATACGGCGCGAGGGCCGGTTCGTTTTCCAGAAAAGTGAAAATCTGGCGGTAGGAATCAGCCCAGCTCTGGGCACGGCGCCGGAAATCTTCAAGAATGTCTTTTGTCCATGGAAGATCGCTTAAGGCAGCTGCGCCGTTTTCGCCGTAAGGACGGGAAAGGCTGCCGAGCCAGTCTTCCGGGAAAGGCATGGAACAGGAAAAGTGATAGAGGGAAAGGATGGTATCTTTAAAACCGCTGTCCTCAAACCCGCCGGAAAGCAGATCCGCACAGTCAAGGAAGGCGGGTTCACCCCTTTCATAGTACGTTTCAAGGACTTCTGAAAGCACGTCCTGCTCCAGGGCGTATATTTCATTGCTGTCTGTCAGCATTTTCGTGTTCGGATCGAGGTCGATCAGGTAAAAATACCGGCGGATTAGGGTCTGGAAAAATGAATCAAGTGTGGAAATCTGTGCGCTTGACATCAGCGCGAGCTGGCGGGATAAGTGGCGGACGAGAGCCGTATTCTGCTCCTGCTCCGCTTCCGAAAGGGCCTTTGCGATGCCTGAAGAAATGCGGGTTTTCATTTCCCCTGCCGACGCGCGGGTGAATGTAAGAACCAGAAGTTCCGTAATGTCGGCAGGATCATCCATATCGGTAATCAGTTTTTTGATACGCTCCGTGAGTACCGCCGTCTTACCGCTTCCGGCGGCGGCGGAAAGGAGGAGGTTCTGTCCGCGGGCGTCAATAGCTGCCTGCTGCGCGGTTGTCCATGTCATTTGACTCATAGGTTCTCCTTTCCGGTCCTTTTCATTTCCTCGTCCAGTTTTTCCCGGATCGTTTTGTCAGAAACTTTGGAAATGTAATCAAAACTGTTTTCAGGCAGTGCAGGATCAAAGCGGCAGATACTCCGATAGGGACAGTATGAGCAGGGCGACAGCGTTCCGTTCTTGACGGGATGGATGGCAATTTCCCCGCTTTCAAGGCGGCTGTACAGCCTGATCAGTATTTTTTCCGTCAGTGCTTTCAGTGCTTCAAACTCCTCTGCCGTAAGGACGGGAGAGGTTTTCTTTACACTGCCGTCTTTTACATAAGAAACACCGATAAATCCGTCGTCTGTGCCTGACTGGGAGTCAAGCGTGCGGAGCACATCCGGGTCATTTAAGAAAATACCGTTGGTGTTTTCCTTTTCTTTGGCGTGGGGAATTCCGTTGGGCGGTACGCTTATGGATTTCGGCCGCCCGTGGAGATAGATATACATCATGGCGGCAGGAAGCAGATCTTTCGTATCCTTTGTTTTTGAAAGCGCCAGCAGGTAGGTAATAAGCTGGAGAGAGAGACCTTCCATGATTTCATTCAGGGAGAGCTTCGGCGAGCCTGTCTTGTAGTCGCAGACTGCGGCGTACCTGCCGTTTGTATCTACACGGTCTATTTTCCCTGTAAGGGTAAAGCTGTCAGTGGGACTTGCGGAAATACGGAGATAAAATTCTTTTTCCATATCCAGCGTGTCGAAACCGCTCTGCCGGCTCCATTGACGGAATCTTTGAAGTGCCCGCCGGAAGGTCTGATCCAGAACGCGGCGGGTATACTTTGCCGACTGATCCGAGGAAAGGGCATCCGCCTTGATGCGCGGCGTGATTTTTTCCGTGATGTCTTCGGAAATCTTTTCAATTTCTTCATCCGTTGCCTGCCGCCACTGGCGGTTTTGCGATTTCAGGACTTCGCCGAATTGGTGGAGCCCCGCGTGGAGATAATTGCCATAGTCCAAATAATCCGCTTCGCCTGTATTCCGCTCTTCTACGCCGATTCCGTAGCGGAGGAAGTACTGGTAGGGACAGCTTCTGTAATTTTGCAGTTTTGTGACGGAACCGTAAAAGCGTCCTCCTTTCATGAAAAGTTTGCGTGCAAGTATTTTTGGCAGCCGGACGGCGGTATTTTGATACCGGAGCCCTGCCAGTTTACTTTCCATGAGCTCTCTGTATTCATTTCCTTCTGCCCAGTCTTTAAGCGCTGCCCAGTTGCTCACCGGTGAGGGGCGGCCTTCACGGAGTATTTCGGGAAGGAGGGACAGGGCCTGGTTGGGATTGGCAAAAAATGAGGGATCGTCATGATGAGGAGAGGGGGGAGATACCTCCGTGCTTTCCGTATAATAGCCGAGGGCTTTCAACCGCTCCAGCAGGAAGGATGGTTCTGCGGCGCTTCCGTCGGTAGCAGCGGCGGGGTACGACAGATAGAGTGCGTCCGATGCCCGTGTCAGGGCGAGGTACGTATAAAATTGTTCTTCCTGTACCAGCTCCATCAGGTTGTTTCCAAGAGTGATGCGGGCGGATTTCAGAAGAACCTGTTTTTCCGTTTCCGTGAAAAATCCTGAGTCATCAATTTTTTTAGGGAAAGAGCCTTCCAATGCGCCGGGGATGAAGACCACTTTCGCTTCCGCCGCGTATCCTCTGTCCATGGAGGTGACCGTCACATGGTCAAGAGTGGGAGGAATCATGGAGAAGGTAAGGGCGGAAAGACCATCAGCAAGAATACCGCAAAGTTCCTCTTCGGGGAGGATGTCTTTTCCTGTGACATGGACGATTTCGTCAAGAAGAGAAAGCACTTTTTTCCAAACCTGGAGATGGGGACGCTTTTTTGTTTTTTCAAATTCCAGTTCATCCCAGGCGGAAAGCGTCTCAGGGATTTGCTGCTCTGTTAACCACCGATAAAGAAAGGCGCATTTATCCTCTGCGGAGAGAGCTCCCTTCCAGCCTGCGAGAAAAGGATTCAAAAGGGAAAGGACCTTTTCTCTCCATGTATTGGCGGTATTCTGCTTTGTAATTTCTTTATCCGAAAGAGGGGCCGGTTCCTGATCAATGCTCCGGTAATCGCGGAAGGCCCAGGGCTTTTGCCACGTGGAAAAACGGATATGGTATTTCAAAACGTAATTTTCCAGCTTATCTATCGTATCCGTAGGGAAAGAAGGAAATATTTCCGTTTTTAAGATGCGGAAAATATGCTCTCTTGTAAATCCCCTGTTCTTGCCCCGGCTTTCCGCTTTTATGAAATGGAGAA
>OLVP01000640.1_pt1 | contig 28006 bp, 29 predicted proteins | sample 1673281 | NCBI WGS metagenome assembly OLVP01 (sample SAMEA3178940, study PRJEB25190) | human gut metagenome | biome: human gut; feature: human-associated habitat; material: faeces | place: Austria | collected 2013
TTTGAATAAAAATAAAAAAAGTTTGCCATACTACTTATGTGACAAATAAAAAAATCAGGAGGTAGTCATGGCAAAGAAATATTCGTCAGGTAAAAACGATGCATCAGATTATAGTAGCATGCAGAATGCATACAACAGTGCATCAAAAAACAGTGCAACAGATAGCACATCAAAAAGCAGTGAAACAGATAGCACATCAAAAAATAAGGCAACAGATGGTACTTCTAAAAGCAAGGCAGCATATAATACATCAAAGAATAAAGCAACAGATAGTACTTCTAAAAACAAATCAACAGACTGTACAGATTGCAGATAGTTAAGGTTAAGACCCTATAGCAGTAAGTGGCTATAGGGTTTTAACATATTGTAATAAGATGAATAAACTAAAAGAAAAAAGTGATGGTAACCAATGAACAGATTTGACTTAGTTTCCATTGATACTGCAAGAAAAAGGGCTATGGAAAAAGGATATATAGTGGTGGATTTAAGAAGCAGAAGTGAATTTGACAAAGGACATATTGAGAATGCAATAAATATTCCGGAGGGTGATATTAGAAAAATCGACAGTTTCGGTAGAAAAGGAGACATATGGATTTTGTACTGTAGAAGAGGCAGTTTAAGTTTCAGACTTGCCAGTGAAATGGCAAACCAGGGATATAAGGTTATGGCAGTGGTAGGCGGATATAGAATGTAGTTGACATTGTATTTTTATCAGATTATCATTAAGTAGATAAAAATAAGGATTTTGGTGAATTTTATATGGATAAATTACATTTAATCGTTCCATGTCATTTCGGAGTGGAATCGGTTTTAAAGAGAGAAATTATAGATTTAGGATACGAAATAGAGAGGGTTGAAGATGGAAGAATCACTTTTTCGGGAAATTTATTGGCAATATGCAGGGCTAACGTATTTCTAAGAACTGCTGAACGTGTAATGATTCAGGTTGGAAGAGTAAAGGCTAAGACATACGACGAACTTTTTGAGGCAGTTAAGGCATTAAACTGGAGTAATTTTATACCGGAAAACGGAAAATTCTGGGTAAAAAAAGCAAGTTCGGTTAAAAGTAAATTATTTAGTCCCTCAGATATACAAAGAATAGTAAAAAAGGCAATTGTGGAGAATCTGAAACAGGAATATGGTGTAAGCTGGTTTAGTGAAGATGGGGCAAGTTATCCTATCAGAGTGTTTTTTTATAAGGATGAGGCAGTTATTGCATTGGATACATCAGGAGAATCACTTCACAAAAGAGGATACAGATATTATACATCAAAGGCACCTATTTCCGAAACATTGGCGGCAGCACTGATTATGCTTACTCCATGGAATAAGGATAGAATTTTGGTGGATCCTTTCTGCGGATGTGGAACATTTCCTATTGAGGCGGCTATGATAGCAGCTAATATTGCACCGGGAATGAACAGGGAGTTTACCGGGGAAACATGGACTAATTTTATAGATAAAAAGTTATGGTATCAGGCTGTTAATGAGGCAAATGATAAAATAAATGATGATATAGAAACAGATATACAGGGATATGATATTGATGGGGAGATGATTGAATATTCCAGAAAAAATGCTATAAATGCAGGAGTGGAACATTTAATTCATTTTCAGGAACGTCCTGTTTCAGGACTAAGCCATAGGAAAAAATACGGATTTATAATTACAAATCCCCCTTATGGCGAAAGATTAGAGGAACAGAAAAGTTTACAGAAGATTTATACAACTTTAGGAGAAAAGTACAAAGCTTTGGATTCGTGGTCGGCATTTATCATTTCATCTTATGAAAATGTAGAAAAAGATATGGGAATAAAAGCAACCAAAAACCGTAAAATATATAACGGAATGATTAAGACATATTATTATCAGTTTATGGGACCGAAGCCTCCTAAAAACAAAAATAAATAGAGGTTGTTAATGAAAAAAAAGAGAATACTTGTAGTATATATTCCACTTATTGCAATTTTAGTGGTTATAATTGCAGGTTTTTCCTACTCAAAGCAAATTGTACAAAAAAGTATTTCTTTTGATGGGGAAAAGACACAGGCACCGATTTTAGATACATGGAATCGGATTATGGCTAAAAGTGCAAATAAGGATGAAATAAATGTTATAGTTGATAAAAAAGAAGTTAAATATGTAAATAAAAGGGCGTACATGAGTGGTAATATGAATCTTATGATACCCCTTGATATAGTTATAGAAACATTTAATTGCTCTGCAAATGTGTATGGTGGCGAAAAAATTGTTATTGAAAAAGGAAGTAGTATAGTAGCACTTTATTTAAATACCAAAAAAATGATTTTCAATGATAATGAATATAGTTTGGATGATAAACCGGTTACTAAAGATGGAACAATTTTTGTGCCGGCAAATATATTTGCAAAGTGTTTTGCCTATGATTATAATTGGAACAGCAAAAGTAATACAGCTTCATTTACAGGCAAAAAAGGCACTAAATCTTATTTGCCAAAGCGTTACAGCTATTTAGATAAAAAAAGAGCTGTGCCGGCAAAAAATCAGGGAAATTATGGTACATGCTGGGCCTTCGCCACACTGACGGCAATTGAAACATCACTTATGCCGGAAGAGCAATATGATTTTTCAGAGAATAACCTTGCCAGAAGTAATGATATGTCAGGAGAAATCCAGGATGGTGGCGATTATATTATGTCAATGGCATATCTTATGGCGTGGAAAGGACCGGTGTTAGAACAGGATGACCCTTATGGAACTCAGGAAAAAACTATCGGTTTAAAGGCAAAAAAACATATTCAGGAAGCACAGATTTTACCGGAAAAGGACTATGACCAGATTAAGGAAATGGTGTATAAATATGGCGGAGTAGAAAGCTCCATGTATATGTCCCTTAATAATTCCAAATCAAAATCAGTTTACTATAACGAAAGTGAGTATGCTTATTGCTATAAAGGAAAAAAGAAGCCTAATCATGATGTAGTTATAATCGGATGGGATGATAATTATTCAAAAGAGCTGTTTAACGACCAGAGTATTCCGGGAGATGGTGCATTTATATGCATGAACAGCTGGGGGGAAGATTTTGGATATAAGGGAACATTTTATGTTTCATATTACGATGACAGAATAGGAACAAGTAATGTTTGTTATACAGGCATAGAAAATACAGACAATTATGATAATATATATCAAAGTGATATTTGTGGATGGACAGGCTCCATGGGATTTGAGGGCAGTAATACAGTGTATTTTGCCAACGTATACAATCCTTCTGAAAACGGGAAGCTTCAGGCGGTGGGATTTTATGCAGTGACCCCCGGAGTGAAGTATGAGGTATTTGTGGACAGCAAATTTGGAGGAGAAAATTCCTTAAGTGAGAGAACCCATACAGCAGCAAGTGGAACTTTGAAAAATAAAGGATATTATACAATAAAATTAGATAAGCCTTATAGTGTAAAGCAGGGACAAAAATTCAGTGTAACAGTGAAAATAACTAGCGAGAAGGACAAAAAAATCTTTAAGCTGATTCCTGTTGAAATGAATGGAAGTGATGACAGCTATAATGTGGATTTAACGGATGGAGAAGGATATTTCAGCTCTACGGGAAACAGATGGCAATCTTCGGAAAAACATGATTGCAATATTTGTTTAAAGGCATATACAGACAAAAAATAAAGGAGAACAAACCAATGAAGAAGGTAATATTTGCAACAACAAACAAAAATAAGGTTCGTGAAGTCAATATGATGATGAAGGATTTTGACGTGGAACTTCAAACTATGGGAGAGGCAGGCATTAACATTGATATTGTGGAAGATGGAAAAACCTTTGAAGAAAATGCCATTATTAAGGCAAAAAACATAATGGAAATAACAGGAGAAATAGCTATAGCTGATGATTCCGGTTTGGAAGTGGATTATTTAGATGGAGCACCGGGAATATATTCTGCAAGATTTTTAGGAGAAGATACATCTTACGATATAAAGAATAACTATATAATTGATAAACTAAAGGATGCCAAGGGAAAAGAAAGAAGTGCAAGATTCGTTTGTGCAATGGCAGTGGCTTTCCCAAATGGAAAAATTAAGACATGTAAAGGAACTATTGAGGGGCTTATTGCATATGAACAAAAAGGAACTAACGGTTTTGGTTATGATCCTATAGTTTATGTGCCGGAATATGAGATGACAACCGGTGAAATGGCTCCTGAATTAAAAAACAGCATAAGCCATAGAGGTAAGGCATTAGAACAAATGAAGGAAATCCTGAAAGCCGGATTGGAGGAAGAATGTTAAAAGCTATAATTATAAGTGATTCTCATGGAGATTTAAAAAATGTGAGAAAAATTGCCGAAAAAGAGCATAATATTGATTTGGTGATACATTTAGGTGACCTTTTGGGTCAGGACAAACAATTGGCGGAAATTTTTAACTGTGAAATAAAAAAAGTTAAGGGAAACTGTGATTATTATTCTAATAATCCGGTTTCTGATGTGGTGGAATTTGGTGGAAACAGGATTTTTATAACTCACGGACATAATTACGGAGTGGATTTCGGACTGGATGGTTTAAGTTATGCAGCAGAGGAAAATAAATGTAATATAGCACTTTACGGGCATACTCATGTACCGGATAGCTCTATAAGGGGGAAAATAATCATTGTAAATCCCGGAAGTGTATCAAGACCAAGACAGTTAGGTGGAAGACCTACATATGGGGTTATGAAGGTAAATGGAGAGGGAAAAGCAGATATCAGAATAGAGTACGTTTAGCCCTATTTTAAAAGGAATTTCGGGGTATGAAAAAAAATTGTAAAAAAAAATAAAAAAAACGCTTGACAATTTTAAGGGTTTCCCATATAATTACTCTTGCGCTGTGAAAAATAAGTAACGCGAACACGGGGTGTGGCTCAGCTTGGCTAGAGCGCCTGATTTGGGATCAGGAGGTCGCAGGTTCGAATCCTGTCACCCCGACTGTGTGCGGGTGTAGTTCAGTGGTAGAACACCAGCCTTCCAAGCTGGATATGTGGGTTCGATTCCCATCACCCGCTTTTTTTGTACCCAAAAATAAAACCTTTATTAACGCTAGGAGCCGGCTATGAAATATTTATTAGTGGCAGTTAATGCCAAATACATACATTCAAATCTTGCAGTATACAGTCTTAAAACCTACGGTGAAAAATACGGATTATCCCGGGGTAGAGACAATGTAGAAATCGAAATTGCAGAGTACACCATAAACCAATACAAAGAAGAGATAATAAGAGACATATATATGAGAAAACCTGATGTCATAGGTTTTTCCTGCTATATATGGAACATAGTTTTAATTAAAGATGTTATAAAGGATTTTAAGAAAATCTGCCCTAATGTGAAAATATGGGTAGGAGGACCGGAAGTCTCCTACAATATGGAACAGGTACTTAGAGATAATGGAAGTATTGATTATGTAATGTATGGCGAGGGAGAGAAAATATTTAAGGAGGTAATAGAGGCATATAGCCGTAATTCCTTAGAAGAGAGCCTCTCCGATATAAAAGGTCTGGCGTACAGACAGGATGGAAACATTATAATTAATTCTCCTATGCCACTTATTGACATGTCCTCTATTCCTTTTACATATAATGATATGAAGGAGTTTGAAAATAAAATAATTTATTATGAAACCAGCAGGGGGTGCCCGTTTTCCTGTAGTTATTGTTTGTCCTCAGTTGAGAAGAAATTAAGATTCAGGGACATTGACATTGTAAAAAAGGAACTTAAGTTTTTTATAGATAATAATACAAAGCAAGTTAAATTTGTTGACAGGACTTTTAACTGTAATCATAGTCATGCCATGGAAATATGGAAATTTATTAAGGAAAATGACAACGGCATTACCAATTTTCATTTTGAAATTGCAGCGGACATTATGACAAAAGAGGAAATAGAACTTATTTCAACTATGCGCCAGGGACTTATTCAGTTAGAAATCGGAGTTCAGTCAGTTAATTTAGACACATTGTCCGCAATAAACAGAAAAACAGCAATACAAAAAATTGCGGATGTTACAAAAAAGATAAAGTCCTATGGTAATATACATCAACATCTTGATTTAATAGCAGGACTTCCTTATGAGGATTATGAATCTTTTAAGCATTCTTTTAATGTAGTTTATGCCATGAAGCCCGACCAACTACAGTTAGGTTTCCTTAAGGTTCTTCACGGCTCGGAAATGGAGATGAGGGCATCAGAGTTTGGGATTGTTTACAGTGACAAACCACCTTATGAGGTTCTAAAAACTAAATGGATTGGATTTGATGAGATTTTAAAATTAAAGGCAGTGGAAAGTGTTGTGGAAATATACTACAACAGTTTTCAGTTTTCAAATACCATTAAATACTTGGAAAGCTGTTTTGAAAGTGCCTTTGATATGTTTTTTAAACTGGGAATGTTTTATAATGAAAAAAGCAGTAATGGTGAGAAGCATTCAAGAGTTGCCAGATACGAAATACTTCTTGAATTTATTAACAAATACCGTAAAAATACCGGTAAAAAATTGGGTATGTGGACAGATGAACTGTCATTTTCCCAGCTTTTAACCCTGGATTTTTATTTAAGGGAAAATGCAAAAAACAGACCGCCGTTTTCTCAGGATAATTCAAAGTATAAAAATATTATAAAGGACTTTTATAAGTCTGAAATGGCAATGGAGAAGCTTCCCGGATACGAAGATTATGACAGCAGGCAGCTAGAGAGAATGACCCACATGGAAGTATTTAGCCTATGTGGGAAAAATATATATGTGCTGTTTGATTATGAAAACAGAAATGCATTAAGTAAAGAGGCAAAACTGCAAATAATTGATTTATAAGGATGAACTGATGATAAGAGATTATGTATGTGTGGATATAGAAACTACCGGAACTAACGTAGGATATTCAAAAATTTTGGAAATAGGTGCCGTCAAAGTGAGAAACGGCAAAAAAACTGATGTTTTTTCGGAGCTTATTAACCCTGAAATTCCGGTGCCGGGATATATTACTGACCTGACGGGAATAACCAATGATATGGTGTATGGCAAAAGAGGAATAGAGGAAATACTTCCTGAATTCATTGATTTTGCCGGGGACGACATTTTGTTAGGACATAATGTAAGATTTGATTACAGCTTTTTAAAACAGGGTGCCATTGACCTTAAACTGGATTTTGATAAAAAGGGAATGGATACGCTGAAAATTGCCAGAAAGGTTTTACCGGATTTAGAAAGCAGGGCTCTTGATTATCTTTGTACATATTATGGCATAAGGGATGAAAATCATCATCGTGCCTTTAATGATGCAGAGGTGACGGCAAAACTGTTTGAAATACTTATGGAGCAGTATGGGGAAAAATATCCGGAGATGTTTGAACCTTTTGATTTCAAGTTTAAGGTAAAAAAAATACAGCCTATAACGGACAAACAAAAGAAATATCTTACGGATTTAATGAAATATCATAACATACAGCCGGATTTTAATATTGATAGTCTTACAAAGAGTGAAGCATCTAAAAAAATAGACAAAATTATATCGGAAAAAGGCAAAATTTTATACTAGGAGAAAATAATCACTTGTGATATACTCATTAATTGTACAGGTAGGTGAATCTATAGAATAATAGTAAGTTTTGCGGTGAAATCTAAAAGGAGAAATTAAGATGGGATTTTTTAATAACAAAAGAAATCAGAGAATAATAGCTGGCACAATTGCAGTTCTTTTAGTGGCAGCTATGATAGTAACAACAGTTTTAAGTTTCTAGTATGTAGCAGAAGGCAGGTATTAATGGAAAACATTTCGGAGGGAAAAATGAAGTGGATTAAGCAATTAAGTTTATTGCTGATAACTTTAGTGTTATTAACAGGTTCGGTGCAGATATTTGCTGCTTCACAAAGCACGGAAGCTAAAGATGACGAAGTTATAAAAGAAGGTATCTTCATTGGCGATGTTAATGTTGGAAAATTAACATATAAGGAAGCCAAAAAGAAAATTCAGGATAGAGTTAAGGAACTCTCAGATGTTAAGGTAACTCTTAACGTAAACAAGAACACAATTGAAACAACTCTTAAGGAGTTAGGATATAAGTGGTCTAACAGTGAGGTTCTTGATGAAGCAGCAGGATTAGGTAAGTCCGGAAACGTTATAAAGAGATATAAGGACGAACTTGATTTAAAGAATAAGGGAATGAAGTACACTCTTAATATGGACTTTAAGAAAGAAAGTCTTAAAAAGAAGTTGAAAACAGAGTGTGACCCATATAACATAAAGGCGAAAAATGCATCCTTAGAGGCTACAGGTCATGGCTTTAAGATTATTCCTGAAAAGGAAGGATGTGTAGTTGACTATGATAAGTCAACAAATAATCTTTATGATTTTGTAATGAAAAAATGGGATAAAAAGTCTGACATTACGTTTGATACTGTAACACAGGTTTCAAAACCGGGGTATACAACAGAGGATTGCAAGAAGGTTTCTAACGAACCAATGGGCAGTTGGACTACATATTTTACAACCGGCGCTTCCTATGACAACAGAAACATGAACATTAAAAACGGTGCTGAAAAGTTAAACGGGAATGTTTTATATCCGGGAGAAAGTTTTTCATGTAATGAGCACCTTGTTCCATGGACTGAGGATAACGGATGGTATCCGGCAGGGACATATGTAGACGGTGGCGTCGCAGACAGCCTTGGAGGCGGAATCTGTCAGGTATCAAGTACATTGTATAATGCATTACTTAGGGCGGAAATAAAGGTAACTAAGCGTTTCTCCCATTCAATGGCAGTTTCATATGTTGATTTGGCAGCAGATGCGGCTTTGGCCGGAGACTACAAGGATTTGGTGTTTGAAAATGATACTGATGCACCTATATATATTCAGGGTGTATACAGTTCAAGTGGTTCCATAACCTTTAATATTTACGGACATGACACAAGGAAGGCAAGTCATTCGGTTAAATACGAAAGTGAATTAGTTAGCACTACGCCGATTAAGACAGAGGAAAGAAAGGATCCGACACAGCCTGTAGGATATACTGAAACCAAGTCAGGACATACAGGATATGTTGCAAAGCTTTGGAAAATAACATATGAAAACGGAAAGGAAGTAAGCAAGGAATTACTTCACACTAGTACATATGCCATGTCTCCTTCAGTTACCATAATTGGTACTAAGGGTGGCGACTCAAAGGCGTCGGATGAACCGGAGACAAAAAAGTCAACAGACAAAAAAAAGACGAAAACAAAGAAAAGTGATGAATAAAGGCGGTAAATTATGCAAATGGGAAAAGTTTCTGAAATAACGTATAAACGTTCAGTGAAGAAGAAACTGTCATCTGATTTGGAGGGAACAGCTTTAGGAGTTGATGCCGCAGAATTATTATTAGAAGACACTACGGTCGTGGTGTCTTCTAATTGTATATTGAAGTGGTTTTCAGGCTGCGAGGAATATTATCTTCAAAAGACCGTAAATATGTTATACGAAAAAGGTGGACATCCTGAATATTTACAGTTAGAGATTAATATTCCTTTGGAATATGAGGAAAAAAAGTTAGGAAAAATCATTAAAAATTTTGATGATGCATCTAAGGCTAAGAATATAAATATTGCATACTGTAGAGTGTATAAAGGTGTAGTGGATGATGTTGTAGCTCACATAACAGTTTTGGGAAACAGAAATAATGATATTAAACTGATGGATAGAAGACTGGTAAAACCGGGGATGCAGGTAGTTATGGCAGGAACCATAGCAGTGGGAGGAACAGCAGTTATATCCTCACTTAAAAAGGATGAACTTCTTAAAAAATTCAATCCGGGCTTTGTGCAAAGGTGTGTTGAATTAAAAAAATATACAGATATTGAAAAAGTAATGAAAATCATTCCGAAAAATGATACAATAACTTTACATGCGGTTTCGGATGGGGGAGTTTTTTCGGCATTATGGGAATTAGCATCTTCAGCAGATATTGGCATTGAAGCTTATATTAAAAAAATACCTGTTATGCAGGAGACAATTGAGGTGGCGGAACTTTTCGGATATAACCCCTATATGTTAGACGGAACAGGAGCACTTCTTATAGTATGCAATGAAGGTGAAAACATTGTGCAGGAACTTAATGCCAATGGAATAACTGCCGAAATTATTGGACAGTTAACAGACGGAAAAGACAGGGTTGTAATAAATAAAGAAGAGCGAAGATATTTAGAACCATCACGGGGTGATGAAATTTATAAGTATCTGTAAATTAATTTATAAAAATATATGATTTATGGAGAGGAGAATATATGAGGGAAGAAATATTAAGATTAATAGAAAAAAACAGTAAAATTGATATTCATGAAATTGCAATTTTGTTAGGTGTCAGCGAAGGAGAAGTGGCAAATGAAATTGCAGATATGGAAAAGGAAAAAGTTATTTGCGGTTATTACACTTTAATTGACTGGGAAAAAACCAGTGATGAAAGAGTTACTGCCCTTATTGAAGTAAAGGCTACGCCACAAAGAGGCAGCGGATTTGATGAAACAGCAGAGAGAATCTACAAATATGATGAGGTAAAGGCAGTTTACCTTATGTCAGGGGGATTTGACTTTACTGTTATAGTAGAAGAAAAGACCATGAAGGAAATTGCACAGTTTGTGTCCAGCAAACTTTCAACCCTTGATGCCATTCTTAATACGGCAACACATTTTGTCCTTAAAAAATATAAGGATTATGGAATGGTTTTAAATGAAAAAGAAAAAGATGAAAGGATGTTGGTGACACCGTAATGAGAGATCCGTTGTCAAATACAGTAAAAGAGATTAAGCCATCAGGTATTAGAAAGTTTTTTGATGTTGTCAGCGAAATGAAGGATGCCATATCCTTAGGAGTTGGAGAACCGGATTTTGATACACCGTGGCATATAAGAGAAGAGGGAATATACAGTCTTGAAAAGGGACGTACATTTTACACATCTAATGCGGGACTTAAGGAACTTCGTGTAGAGATTTGTAATTATCTGCAAAGAAGATTAGGACTTGAGTATCATTTTAATGATGAAATCATAGTAACTGTAGGTGGAAGCGAGGCAATAGATTTGGCTATAAGGGCAATGATAGATCCCGGTGATGAGGTCCTTGTGCCACAGCCAAGTTTTGTTTCATATATTCCATGTGTTCAATTGGCATATGGAAAGCCGGTACCTATTGAATTAAAAGAAGAAAATAATTTTAAGCTTACTAAGGATGAGATTTTAGAAAAAATCACGGATAAAACTAAGCTACTTGTTTTACCTTTCCCAAATAATCCTACAGGTGCAACGTTAGACAGGAAAGACTTAGAGGAAATTGCAGAGGTATGTATTGATAAAGATATTTTTGTGCTTTCAGATGAAATATATTCAGAACTTACATATAACGGTGAACATGTTTCCATAGCGTGTATACCGGGAATGAGGGAAAGAACGGTGCTGATTAATGGCTTTTCAAAGGCTTATGCCATGACAGGCTGGAGATTAGGATATGCTGCGGCGCCTGCAGTAATTATGAAGCAAATGATAAAAATTCATCAGTTTGCCATTATGTCTGCACCTACTACCAGTCAGTATGCGGCAATTGAAGCAATGAAAAATGGTGACGAGGACGTAAAGCGTATGTGCGAGTCCTATAACCAGAGAAGAAGATTTGTGCTACATAGATTTAAAGAAATGGGGCTTGACTGTTTTGAGCCTTTTGGGGCATTTTATGCCTTCCCAAGCATAAAGAAATTCGGGATGACTTCCGATGAATTTGCTACAAGACTTCTTAAGGAAGAAAAGGTGGCTGTAGTTCCGGGAATTGCTTTCGGAGACTGTGGTGAGGGCTTTTTAAGAATCTCCTATGCATATTCCTTGGAAGATTTAAAGGAAGCACTAGGCAGATTGGAAAAATTTGTAATAAGAATTTCAGCTGAATAAACATACAGACATAATTGTTAAAGATTAATAAGGAAAAGAGGCTAAAATAATGAATGTTGTTTTGTTAGAACCGGAAATTCCACAGAATACGGGAAATATAGGAAGAACATGTTGTGCTACAGGTACAAAACTGCATCTTATAGAACCAATGGGATTCCGCATAAACGAAAAGTCACTTAAACGTGCAGGAATGGATTACTGGGAAAATTTAGATGTTACAATATATGACAGCTATAATGATTTTCTGGAACAAAATCCTAATGCAAAAATGTGGTATGCTACAACTAAAGCACCAAAGCGTTATACGGACGTGGAGTTTGGGACGGATGATTTTATAATGTTTGGGAAGGAAAGCGCAGGTATACCTGAAGAAATATTAGTAGATAATAAAGAGGGATGTATAAGGATACCTATGAATCCGGATATACGTTCTCTTAATCTTGCAAATTCAGTGTCGATTGTGCTGTATGAGGCACTGAGACAAAACGATTTTGCAGGTATGCAGATGGAGGGAGAGCTACATAGACTAAAGTGGATGTAGTTTACCATATATATCAAAAGAAAAGAGGGAGGATTTGACGATGTCAAACGAAAAAACAAACATCGGTGTTGAACCGGTGTATGATGCCAAGAAACTTGGAAACGGAAGAATGTTACTTTTAGGTTTCCAGCATATGTTTGCCATGTTTGGAGCTACTGTTTTAGTTCCTATCCTTACAGGACTTAACATGCAGACAACATTGCTTATGGCAGGACTTGGAACTTTATTGTTCCACGTATTTACAAAACTTAAGGTACCGGCATTCCTTGGTTCATCCTTTGCATTTTTAGGTGGTTATTCAGCTGTAACAGGTGCAAATAAAGCCTATGGAGTTGATACTCCTGCAGAGATGCTTCCATATGCATGTCTCGGTGTTGTATTTGCCGGATTATTGTATCTGGTACTGGCTCTTGTCATTAAGTTAGTAGGCGTAAAACGAGTAATGAAATTCTTCCCACCGGTAGTAACAGGACCAATTATTATTGCTATCGGATTATGTCTTGCACCATCAGCGTTAAACAATTGCGCAACATGCTGGCCACTTGCCATAATTGCCCTTGCAATTGTTATTTTCTTCAATATCTGGGGAAAGGGAATGGCAAAGATTGTTCCTATATTGTTAGGTGTTGTAGGTTCATACATTATTGCACTTATCCTTGGTAATGCAGCAGGACTAAGCTGGATTTCACCGGTGGATACAAAGGCAATTGCCGATGCAGCATGGTTTGGATGGCCAATTCATGTAAAACAGACAGTTTTCGGTGGAGTTGATTTTGGAAACACAGCAGCAATTATTTTTGCAATTACTACAATGATGCCTATTGCCATTGCTACAATGATGGAACATATTGGTGATATATGTGCAATTGGAGCTACATGTGAAGAGGACTTCATTAATGAACCGGGATTGCACAGAACATTAATGGGTGATGGACTTGCTACATCATTATCAGCATTATTTGGTGGACCTGCTAATACAACATATGGTGAAAACACGGGTGTTCTTGCTCTTTCAAGAGTATATGATCCAAGAGTGGTAAGAATAGCAGCATATCTTGCAATTCTTTTCTCATTCTCACCTAAATTCGCAGCTATTATTTCAGCTATGCCGGCAGGAATCGTTGGTGGTATTTCATTTATGCTTTATGGAATGATTTCAGCAATCGGTGTTAGAAACATGGTTGAAGCTCAGGTTGACTTTAAGAAGAGCAGAAATGTAATTGTTGCAGCTGTTATAGTTGTATGTGCCCTTGGTATTAAGTTCAGCTCAGGAATGGGTGCCGATGTATTAAGCGGCATTGACGGAGCAGTAGCATTAAATGTAGGAAGTGTTACAATCAGCCTTTCAGGTCTTGCTATTGCAGCTTTAGTTGGAATTATATTAAATGCAATATTCCCTGACAAAGATGAGGTTAAAGGAATACAATAAATATAAATGTTTAACAACCCTTGTAGGGACAATATTTAATAACAAAAAATAGGATTCAACTTATTCCGTAAAAAAAATACGGAATAAGTTGAATTTTTTTGACGTTTATGTAAAATCTATTGAATTTATAATGGTAAAGAAATATAGTAACAAGCGTAATGGAGTAGCTACAGTGTCAGCATCCATAAGCGGACTCACGGTGGTCGGAGCCGGGTACTTTGGATTGATTACTACGCGAATTGGTGTAAAATAGTTCTAGAGGTATTATAATCAATTTAATATGGGTTGGCATATTTACTGTAAGTAAGCAATAAACATGAGGAGGAAAATCATGATAGAAATAATCAATAAGTACGGTGTATATGGTAAGTATATATTTTTAATATGCATGATTATCTGCATAATATTTTTTCTAAAGAAAAAAGGTATTATGTCAGAAAATAAATTTAAGCCTTTATCGACAATAATGATTTTAGGAATAATACTATTTGTAGGAGTTGGAATTACAGTTATAACGATTGCAACAATGAAGTTTATGGAATAGCTCTTAATACAGAAATAATACTGATGAAAGCTATGTGAAATACTTCGACTGTGCAACAGTAAAAAAGGCATCTGTCAGCAATGGCAGTTGCCTTTTTGTATTTTATGTAGTTATTTAAATCTGTTTATTGTTACTTCTCTTTTCTCAATATAAATAAGACCTTCGTCTTTCATTTTGCCAAGTTCCCTGCTCATGGCACTTCTATCAATGGAAAGATAGTCAGCCAGAGAACTCATGGTAAATGGTATGGTAAAGGTGTTACTATTATTTTTTGAAGAGAGGGTTTCAAAATAGGTCATTAGTTTATCCCTTATTGAACGCTGGCTTACGGCTTCAAGATGTTCACAAATATCTTTTGTTTTATCTGAAACCATCATTAATATATTGCTTACAAGCTGGCTGTGATGCTGACATGATTTAATGCATCTTTTGACAATATGCTGATAATCGATGTATCTAATGGTACATTTTTTTGATGCTTCAAGAGTTATATTTTCGCGGTTGGCATGATAATAAAACATCTGACCAAACAAGTCCCCGGGTTTTAAATGCTCTAAAATGGTTTGGGAACCGTTGGAAAGACTATGTATTATGCAGGCTTCTCCTTCTTCCACAATTCCAATGCCGGCATCCGGTTCATCAAAAAAGCAGATAACCTTACCGGCGGAATAGCTTCTTGTGTAAGAATTAAAACATTTCAGCATTTCTGACTGTTCCGATTCTTTTATTCCATAAAATAAATCATGCTTTGTAGTGTTCATATAAACCCTCCCGATGTAATAATGATATACGAATTGCTTCATTGCTGCGTTGCTTCGCAACTTTCGCAATTCTGCAAATCTGTTTCCCTGTAGTATATAATGATATACGAATTGCTGCATTGCTTCGCAACTTTCGCAATTCTGCAAATCTGTTTCCATGTAGTGTAATAATGATATACGAATTGCTGCGTTGCTTCGCAACTTTCGCAATTCTGCAAATTTGTTTCTCTGTAGTATATATAATGATATACGAATTGCTGCGTTGCTTCGCAACTTTCGCAATTCTCCCCACATTCGGAATCCGCGAATTTTTCTTTCAGAAAAATTGCTACTTCCTCATGTGGGGGCGGAACACCAAAACACTAGTTTTTTTCTGCAAGCAGAAAAAACTGTATTTTGTGTTCCTTGTATATCATTATAGCTCTATTTGTTGCATTTGCAACAGAAAAATGTAATATATGGTATTACAATTTAAAATGTAAAGGGAAATACATTCCATTGATGGGTTTTCACCTTGTATAGTGAAAAAATGAGTGTTTCTACATAATAAAATATTTCTTTATCACCGTTGCAAAAAAAAAGATAAAGTGTTATATTATTCACAGTTAGTGAAAATGACGTTTTATGCGTGGTAGTGCGTCTTTTGACGAACATTCATATTGCAGAATTTCATAACTGAATTAATTATTATTTTATGGAGGTGCTATTATGGATGCGATTACATGCATAAAAACAAGAAGAAGCATCAGAAAGTTTAAGAGCGATAAGGTTTCCCCGGAAATCATAAAAGACATTGTACTTACTGCTTCATATGCTCCGTCTTGGAAGAACACTCAGACTACCCGCTATATTGCCATAACAGATCCGGAGATTAAAGATAGAATCTCAAAGGAATGCTGTGGGGCACACAATCAGGAAATTATTGATGGTGCACCTATGTTAGTAGCCACAATTATTGTGGACAAGCGTTCAGGATTTGAAAGGGATGGTAGTTATACCACTTCCCGGGAAGACAATTGGCAGGCCTTTGACAATGGAGTGGCAACCCAGACATTTTGTCTGGCAGCGCATGACAAAGGTTTAGGAACAGTTATCATGGGAATGTATGACATTGACAAGGCAGCAGAAATCTTAGATGTGCCTGAAGGACAGCTTCTTATGGCTTTGATTGCCATAGGGTATCCAGACGAGGATCCGGCGGTTCCTAAGAAAAAGACAGTCGAAGATTTACTAAAGTTTAGTTAGGTCATTCACTAAATATATTTTTAAGCTTTACATTTATTTTTAGGAGGAAAGACAGAGATGAGAGAAGAATGGACAGGTTTTAACAATGGCGCTTGGGCAAAAGAAGTCAACGTTAGAGATTTCATCCAGAAAAACTACACACCATATGATGGTGATGAGAGTTTCTTAGCAGGACCTACACAGAACACAACAGATTTATGGAACCAGGTGCTTGACCTTCAGAAGAAGGAAAGAGAAGCAGGCGGTGTTCTTGATATGGACACAAAGGTTGTTCAGACAATTACATCACATGGAGCAGGCTACTTAAATAAGGATAAGGAAACAATCGTTGGTTTCCAGACAGATAAGCCTTTCAAGAGAGGTTTACAGGTAAACGGTGGTATCCGTATGGCTATGAAGGCTTGTAGCGACAACGGATATGAAGTTGATCCTGAAGTAGTAGATTTCTACACAAACTACAGAAAGACACATAACGCAGGTGTATTTGACGCTTACACACCTGAAATCAGAACATGTAGAACAAACCACATCGTAACAGGTCTTCCTGATGCTTACGGACGTGGACGTATCATTGGTGACTACAGAAGAGTTGCATTATACGGTGTTGATACACTTATCGTAGATAAGGAAGCTCAGAAGGCAGCTACACCTACAGAAATGAGACCTGAAGTTATCCGTGACAGAGAAGAATATTCAGAACAGATTAGAGCTCTTAAGGAATTAAAGGAATTAGGAAAGATTTACGGATTTGATATTTCAAGACCGGCTAAGAACGTACAGGAAGCTATTCAGTGGATGTACTTAGGATACTTAGCAGCTGTTAAGGAACAGAACGGTGCTGCAATGTCACTTGGACGTACATCTACATTTATTGATATTTATGCTCAGAGAGACTTAGCAAACGGAACATTTACAGAAGAGCAGATTCAGGAATTCGTTGATCACTTCATTATGAAGTTAAGATGCGTTAAGTTCGCAAGAACACCTGAATACAACCAGATTTTCGCCGGTGACCCTGTTTGGGTAACAGAATCACTTGGTGGTGTTGGTATTGACGGACGTCACATGGTTACAAAGACAACATTCAGATATCTTCATACATTAGAGAACCTTGGTGCAGCTCCAGAGCCAAACCTTACAGTTCTTTGGTCAACAAGATTACCTGAAGCATTTAAGAGATACTGTGCTAAGCTTTCAATCGAATACTCATCAATGCAGTATGAGAACGATGACCTTATGAGAGTATACAATGGTGATGACTACGGAATCGCTTGTTGTGTATCTTCAATGAGAATCGGTAAAGAAATGCAGTTCTTCGGAGCTAGAGCAAACCTTGCTAAATGTCTTCTTTACGCTATTAACGGTGGTGTTGATGAAAAGACAAAGGTACAGGTAGGACCTAAGTACAGACCAATCACATCAGAATATCTTGATTATGATGAGGTTATGGAAAGATATGAAGATATGATGAAATGGTTAGCAGGAGTATATGTAAATGCTCTTAACATCATTCATTATATGCATGATAAATATTCATACGAAAGAATCCAGATGGCATTACATGATGCACACGTTAAGAGATGGTTCGCAACAGGTGTTGCAGGACTTTCAGTAGTAGCTGACTCACTTTCAGCTATTAAGTATGCTAAGGTTAAAGCTATCAGAGACGAAGATGGAATTGTTGTTGATTATGAGACAGAGGGAGAGTTCCCTAAGTATGGTAACGATGATGACAGAGTTGACAGCCTTGCAGTAATGATCGTTGACAAGTTTATGGGTTACTTAAGACAGCACTTCACATACAGAGAAAGTATTCCTACACAGTCAATTCTTACTATTACATCAAACGTAACATATGGTAAGAACACAGGTAACACACCTGACGGAAGAAAGACAGGTGAGCCTTTCGCACCAGGTGCTAACCCACTTCATGGTAGAGATACTCACGGTGCAGTTTCATCACTTGCATCAGTAGCTAAGATTCCATTTGAAAATGCAAGAGATGGTATCTCAGATACATTTACAGTTATTCCTGACGCACTTGGAAAAGACTGTGAAGTATTTACAGGTGACCTTGATGCTGACGAACTTGGAATTGACATTGACGAGCTTATTAAATTACAGCAGTCATAATTAGAAATTAGAGAGAAGGAAAGATTAGGATGTCGACTGGAATTATTCATTCAACTGAAAGCTGTGGTACTGTAGATGGTCCTGGTGTAAGGTTCGTAATATTTTTTAAGGGATGTCCGATGAGATGTGCATATTGTCATAACCCGGATACCTGGACTATGGCCGGAGGAACGGAAATGACTGTTCAGGAACTCCTTGAGGAATATGATAAGAAAGCACCGTTCTATAAGACCGGAGGAATCACTGCCACTGGTGGAGAACCAATGGTTCAAATAGATTTCCTTACAGAACTGTTCACAGCAGCTCACAATAGAGGTATTAATACTTGTCTGGATACATCAGGTGTAACTTTTAGACCTGATGATCCGGAGTATTTGAAGAAAACTGATAAATTACTTGAAGTAACTGATTTAGTTATGCTGGATATTAAACATATTGATCCAATAGAACACATGAAATTATGCAAGCAGCCAAATGATAATATTTTGGCATTTGTCAGGTATCTTAACAAAAAAGGTATAAAGATGTGGATAAGACACGTGGTTGTGCCTCACATAACATTAAATAAAGAGTATCTTTACAAATTAGGACTTTTTATTGGCAAGTTAGAGATGGTAAAAGCGTTGGACATTCTTCCGTATCATGATATGGCAAAGCCTAAATATGCTGAGCTTGGTATAGATTATCCGTTAAAGGATATTCAGCCGGCCACGAAAGAAATGGCAATAGCAGCAAAAAAGATTGTGTTGCAGGGATTTAAGGAATCCAGAATCGAGTTATTAAAAGAAAAAACAGGAGGTAATAAAGATGGCAGCAAGTGCAAAACAGATTGACAATTTAGTTTCATTAATAGATGGATATGCAGAGGAAGGCGGATATCATCTTAACGTTAACGTATTAGTAAGAGATACATTACTTGACGCTCAGAAGCACCCTGAAAAATATCCACAGCTTACAATTCGTGTATCAGGATATGCTGTAAACTTCATCAAGTTAACAAAAGAACAGCAGGATGATGTTATCCACAGAACATTCCACGCTAATCTGTAAGACGAAATTAACGGATATTGTTAATTCTTAATTTAAATATATAAATTAAAAGGCAACCACTATTGGAGTAACAACCATTAGTGGTTGCTTTTGTAACAAAAACTCATATTTAATGTACATAAAATATGAAATAATTAATGGTCAGGAGAAAGAACATGCATAACATAGTATCAAAGTTATTAATATATGGTGATATGCCTAAAGATTCTATATTAATGGAATTAAGCAGTATAATAAGAGAATTTAAAGGTGAAAATTATAAAAAAGACGAGATTATCACAAGAATTTATCATCAGGTAAAGAGAATATTGGAAGTATCAACAGATTACGGTTTTGATAGAAACTTATGGCATAATTATCTTACATATCTTCTGATTACAAATGAAAATCCATTTAGTCTTACATGCGAGAAAGTTGGGGCAAATGATGGTAGTGTAAACTATTTTGCCAAAAATGACTTTAAACAGTTTATGAAATTGTTTGATTATGATTTTAAACCAATGGAGGAAGAATTAGGAATAGATTGTTTTGAAAAGCTCCAGAATTATAAGGCAATTGGTAAGACTGAATTAATGTACAACAAAAATGTAAGCGAAAAAGTACAGAGTTTGAGCTTAAAGCTGGAAAATGCAAAGGATGAAAATGAATTCTTTGATTATGTTACTGAATTTTATAAGCAATATGGCGTAGGAATGTTTGGACTTAATAAAGCCTTCAGAATTAAGGATGGAGACGGCCCTTTAGAATTTCACGCAATTAATAATATGGACAAGGTAGTTTTAGATGACCTTGTTGGATATGAGATACAGAAGAAGAAATTAGTGGACAATACAGAAGCCTTTGTTCAGGGAAGAAAGGCAAATAACTGTCTTCTTTTTGGCGATAGCGGTACAGGAAAATCTACAAGTATTAAGGCGATAGTCAATGAATATTACGAGCAGGGACTTAGAATGATAGAAATATACAAGCATCAGTTTAAGGATCTTTCTAACGTAATAGCAGCTATTAAAAACAGAAATTATAAATTTATTATATATATGGATGATTTGTCATTTGAAGATTTTGAAATAGAGTATAAGTTTTTAAAGGCAGTTATTGAAGGTGGCGTGGAAACAAAGCCGGAAAACATATTAATTTATGCTACATCCAACAGACGTCATTTAATAAAGGAAACATGGAATGATAGAAGTGATGTTCAGGTTGAAAACGGTATGCATAAGTCAGACACAATGGAAGAGAAACTTTCATTGGTACATAGATTTGGTGTTACAATTAACTATTCTAAACCAACGCAAAAAGAGTATTTTGAAATTGCCGTTGAATTGTGTAGAAGACTGGGTGTTAAATTGTCTGATGATGAAATAAAGGCAGAGGCAAACAAATGGGAGCTTAGCCATGGTGGAATATCAGGAAGAACAGCTCAACAGTTTGCTAATTATTTAGCGGGACAGCAATTATAAAATGGAGAATAATATGAACGTATACAAATTCGCAGAGGTGCCGGTGGGTATCGAGTTTAGGGGAAAATACTTTGAAAAGAAGAGCATGGAGTATTTAGCTGATGGTGAAACACCAAAATTTTGTATTTCAGTTAATTTGCAGGATTTGATGTATGAGCAGGAACATGCAGAAGATAATACAAGATATCCTCAGGATTATTTGGAGTACATTGCCATATATAGAAAGTTTTGCGAAAAAGTTTTAGATTATGGGGTGGTGTTATGCCATGGAAGTGTGGTAGAATATAAAGGCAACGCGTATATGTTTACGGCACCAAGTGGAACCGGTAAGTCCACCCATGCAAGACTTTGGCGGGAAAATTTTGGCGAAGACGTTATTATGATAAATGATGACAAGCCACTTTTGAAGTTTAAAGAGGATGGAGTGTATGCTTATGGAACACCCTGGGATGGAAAACATTGCCTTTCTACTAACAGGTGCGCAAAACTTGCAGGAATATGTTTTTTGCATCAGGCAGAAACGAACCATATTGAAAGGATAGGTGCGGACAAATCTGTTGAATTGTTAATGAACCAGATATACAGACCTCAGGATGCTAAAGCTATCTTAAAAACCTTAGACTATGGAGATATGTTATTAAAAGAAGTTCCAATGTATTCCATGGGATGTAACATTTCAAAAGAGGCTGCACAAATGGCATATGATGCCATGAAAAATGAATAAGCAAATATACAATAATATGGAGGAAGACAATGAAAATAAAAGAAGGATTTGTGTTAAGAAACATGGGAGGACAGGCTGTAGTTGTTTCAATTGGTTCCGCCAGTAAAGTATTTAACGGTATGGTTAAATTAAATGAAACCGGTGAATATCTTTGGGGAAAAATTTCTGATGGAGCAAGTAGAAATGATTTAATAAATTCACTTTTGGAAAAATATGATGTAGATATTGAATTAGCAACAAAGGATGTTGATAATTTTATTACTTCATTAAAGACTCCCGGAATTATAGAATAAATTATTTGAGAGGTATTATGGAAAAGACCACAATAGAAAATGCTATTAAAGAGAATGGGTTTTATCTTTCAACCATTGTAGGTGATAGCATGATGCCACTTTTAAGAAACAGAAGGGATACCGTTAAGATTATTCCTGTTAGTGGCAGATTGAAAAAATATGATTTACCATTATACAAAAGACCTGACGGAAAATACGTGCTTCACAGAATAGTTAAGGTAAAAAAAGACCATTATGTTATAAGTGGTGACAATAGGGGATGGAGGGAAAAAGTTCCCTTTGACTGGATAATAGGAGTTACGGATTTGATTTACAGGGATCAAAAGGAAATTACTGCTGACAACCGGGAATATGTGGCATATGTGAAGAAAACCTGCAGAAAATACTGGATTCGCAGAGTTAAGCATATTATTAAAAAATGCAAATTATGTATAAAAAACAGGTAAATGGCAATATTTATATTGGAAAAGGTGAAAAAACAGAAAATACCTTAAAATAATTAAAAAAACACTTGCAATATAAAATGGGGTGTGATAGAATATTCTCTGTCGCAAGACGATGGCCCATCGCCAAATGGTAAGGCACTGGACTCTGACTCCAGCATTTTCAAGGTTCGAATCCTTGTGGGCCAGCTAAACAGTATCGGTTTCCGGTACTGTTTTTTTTGTTGCATACAATAGCATCTGGAATTAAAATCTTGAAAAAATACTATGGTGATATATAGATATTATTGGGAAAATATCACTGTAATAAAAAGGAGTAGAAAGCAATATCCTACTCCTTTAAACATATTTATTCACCTATTTTATTTGGAAATAAATGCGAAATATCCAGATAATCAGGAATACCACGCTGGTATTTTACAACAGGCTCACCTAAAATCAACGGATATACGTAATCAATAAACTCCTGGGTAACATCATTGCCCATATCATTAATCCATTCCCTTGGTACATGTTTTACAAGGCCTGCAACATTTTTAACATCAGTATCTCCCATATCTACGGAATATGGAGAATTTGATTTCCTGATGGCAGTAACCATAACAGCAGTCTTACCTTGAAGTGCAACTTCAACAGCATGTCTGCCAAGACGAAACGCCTCACCAATGTCGGTAATTGAGGACATATGAGCTGCACATCTTTGGAGAATGTTGATTTCCACAGAACGAACTTTTACCTGAATATTTTGCTTGATAATATATTCAAGGCATTTTCCAGTACCACTAAGCTGACTATGACCGAATGTATCCTCCACGGCAGAAGTAGCACTTATATATTGTCCCTTTGCATCCTTTATTCCCTCGGATACTGCAATAACAACATTATTATATCTGTCCATTGCAGTACGAACATCTTTGATAAACTGCTTTTCGTCAAAAGCGACCTCCGGAAGGTAAATAAGATGTGGTGCAAAATTGTACTTATTTCTTGCTAAAACTGAAGCCCCTGTAAGCCATCCGGCATCACGTCCCATTATTTCCACAATAGTTACACTCTTAATAGGATAAATTGAGGTATCATGACCGATTTCCAAAAGAGTAGACGCCACATATTTTGCCGCAGAACCATATCCCGGGGTGTGGTCGGTAATACATAAATCATTGTCAATTGTTTTTGGAATTCCAATAATCTTTATGTCCCTGTCAATAGCTTTGGCATAGGTGCTAAGCTTGTCCACCGTATCCATTGAATCATTTCCACCAATATAGAAAAAGGCATCAATGTCATACTGTTCAAATTTGTTAAAAATGTAGGCATATGGCGCATCATCTTCTGAGTAATCAGGAAGCTGATAACGGCATGAACCTAAATACATGGAAGGCGATTTTTTTAAAAGCTCAATAAACATAGGGGTGTCTTCAAATTTTTGGGACAAGTCCATTAGCCTCCCGTTTAAAAGCCCCTGAACTCCGTTTAAAGAACCATATATTTTGTCAAATTGTTTGCTATCAATAGCCCCTTGTATAACACCGGCAAGACTGGCATTAATGGCTACGGTAGGCCCGCCTGACTGGGCAACTAGACAATTCTTCATAATTTCTCCTCTCGCTGTAAAAATTTTTTAATTTAAAAAATGAATATACGTACAGTATACCCCAGATTAGAGTAAAAACCAACAGAGAATTTGTAATGGAAATCCGGAAATCAAGTGTATATTATTTTAACGGAATTTATAACAATTATGTAATCATCCGGCAGACATTCAAGTTTTTAATTGAAAATCTGCCCGGATTTTAAATTAGCAGTTTTTTACGCAGGAGCTTGGATTGAAAGCATAGAAATTCTTTTTATCCAAATCTTCGTTAATAAGTCTTAAAGCTTCACCGAAACGCTGGAAATGAACAATTTCCCGTTTACGCAGGAATCGTATTGGATCTGCTACTTCGTTATCTTTTACAAGACTTAAAATGTTATCGTAAGTCTTTCTGGCTTTCTGTTCCGCAGCCATATCCTCCACTAAGTCTGCAATAGGGTCACCGGAAGACTGAAATTCAGTAGCTGTAAAAGGAACTCCGCTTGCCGCCTGTGGCCACACTCCTAAAGTATGGTCAACATAGTATTTCTCAAAGCCTGCCACATCTACTTCATCACATGGAAGATCTTTAACCAACTGGGAAACTATGGTTCCGACGATTTCGAGGTGTGACATTTCTTCAGTTGCGATATCGTTCAACAATCCGGCAACACGGGAATTTTTCATGGCATATTTTTGAGACATATAACGCATGGCAGCACTAGCTTCGCCATCGGGTCCACCATACTGGCTTATAATCACCTGTGCCATTTTAGGATTCCTACATTTAATATTTACCGGGTACTGGAGTCTTTTTTCATAAACATACATTAGCAATTACCTCCTTCCCAAGGCATAGGACCTTTATTCCACTCCCAATAATCGCAATTATCGGTTTCATAAAATCTTAGCGGCCCAAATCTCTTAGTATACTCATCCCATGCCTCCTGGCGCACCTTCTCCATCTTCTGATGGAACGCAATAGCTTCAGTGCAATTGGGATGAGTGTCTAAAAACAATCGGGTATCATCCATGGCAAAGCTTGCCTGAGTAATAATTTTCATTAAATCTTCTTTGCACATGTTTTTCATTTTTTACCACACCTCCCAATATAAGGTTTATCCATATCTTCAAAAATGGTGCCTTTTTCCAGTCCTTCTTCTATACAGTAAATATTTCTCCAAATCTGCCACGGAACATATGACATAGCAGGAACCATGGAATCTACAGGTTCATTGCCGCGGTCGCAACCTTCATTCCTTTTACATCCACATTCATGTGTGGAATTATCAGAATCACGGTGGGACGGAGGCATCTGCCTGTTACCGGCATTGAAGCTACGATTCATACCACAACCGGTGCCATTATGCATTGTATTCATGTTGCAGTTCATATTGCGGGTATTTCCACACCTTGAGTTTAAACAGCCACGACTGTTTATAGGGGAATTTCCCATATTGTTATTCATATTACAAGCCATTTAACATACCTTTTCCTTTATGATTTACATTATTAATGTATGCTAAAAAAAACGTATGGTTCTGAATATATTTGCTATAAAAAATGCACCAATTAAAAAAAAGACACCTTTATAGCAGTGACATTTTTTTATAAACTTAACATAAGTGGTAAAATATTTTAAAGGAGGAAATATGGGAAAAATAGCAGAAAGGATATTTATGATAACATTAATAGGCACATTGTTAGGTTTTGGTGTTAAAAATATTAATGCAGCTACAAAATCCACACAGTACAAAATGGTTTGGAGCGACGAATTTAACGGCACAAAACTTAATTTAAAAAATTGGACTTATGATATAGGAAATGGTGGCGCAAATTTCGGCTGGGGAAACAATGAACTGGAGTATTATACAGACAGGGAAGATAATGTAAAGGTGGAAAACGGTTCCCTTGTTATAACAGCCAGAGCGGATAATTATAAAGGTCCGGGAATGAAAAAGGCTACAAAGTATACATCAGGAAGAATTAAAACATCAAATTTGCAGTCCTTTAAATATGGAAAAATTGAGGCACGTATGAAAGTGCCGGCAGTTACAGGAATGTGGCCGGCATTTTGGATGTTGGGATACAATGACAAAGGCTGGCCGTACTGCGGAGAAATAGATATTCTTGAAACATGGAACAGCTATCAGTTTGCTCAGGGCACAATTCACTGGGAAAATGAAAAAGACAGACCGGGAAGAGATACTTATGAGGCTTCCAGCACTAAAAAATTCAAGGATAAAACAGCATGGCATACATATGGTCTTATCTGGACTCCGAAACAAATGCAATGGACGGTAGACGGAAAGGTTTACAAAACATTTAGCTTAAAAGAAAGCCATAAATCAGAATTAAAAAAGCCGTTTTACATTATTCTTAATTTGGCAGTGGGAGGCAATTTGCCTTATTTCCCACCGGAAGACGATTTTGTATCTGAAAAAATGATGGTTGATTATGTGAGAGTTTATCAGAGAAAATGTGATAACGGTTCATATGACGGTGTATGGGAAGAATCTGAAAAAAGCAGCGTACCGGTTTATTCAGTGAAGTTTAGTAACATTACCAAGGTGTTAAATCAGCAAAAGGTATTAGCAGGGGAAACAATAATTCTGCCAAATGTTAAACGTAAGGGATACAAATTTTTAGGTTGGTATAATGGGGATAAAAAATTAACTGAATCAACAATGATAAAGTCAGATATAACTGCCAAAGCTAAATGGCAGAAAATCTCAGTTAAGCAGACAAAAATCACTTCAACTAAGCAGATTTACAGAAAAATGGCGACAGTTAAGTACAAAGTAAAGGGTAAGGTTGACGGCTATCAGATAAAAGTAGGCAAAAAAACAAAATATTCAGAATCTAAAATCGTAACTTTTGGAAAATTTGTTTCCGGGAAAACTTACAAGGTAAAAGTACGTGCCTATTCCATTGATTCAAGGGGTAAGAAAATTTTCGGAAAATGGAGTAAAACCGCAAAAATTACCATAAAATAGTATTGGCATTTTAAGTAAAATGGAGTATACTAATTACGGTTGTTTAGAATATAACAATTAATGAATTTTATGGAGGTACATTATGTTAGTATCAGCTAAGGAAATGTTGGAAAAGGCAAAAGCAGGACATTATGCTGTTGGACAGTTCAACATCAACAATCTTGAATGGACAAAGTCAATCCTTTTAACAGCACAGGAATTAAAGAGCCCGGTTATTTTAGGAGTATCAGAAGGTGCCGGAAAGTATATGACAGGATTTAAAACAGTAGCAGCTATGGTAAAGGCTATGGATGAAGAATTGGGAATCACTGTTCCTGTAGCACTTCACTTAGATCATGGAACATATGAAGGATGCTATAAGTGTATTAAAGCTGGATTCACATCAATTATGTTTGATGGTTCACATTATCCTATCGAAGAAAATATTGCAAAGACTAAGGAATTAGTTTCAGTAGCACATAACATGGACATGTCAATTGAAGCAGAAGTTGGTTCAATTGGTGGTGAGGAAGATGGCGTTATCGGAAGAGGCGAGTGCGCAGATCCTGACGAATGTAAGGCAGTAGCAGATCTTGGTGTAGATATGCTTGCAGCAGGTATTGGTAACATCCATGGAAAATATCCTGCAAACTGGGAAGGACTTAGCTTTGAAACATTAGATGCTATTCAGCAGAAGACAGGAGTTATGCCATTAGTTCTTCACGGTGGTACAGGTATTCCTGAAGATATGATTAAGAAGGCTATTGACCTTGGCGTATCAAAGATTAACGTTAATACAGAATGTCAGTTATCATTTGCTGACGCAACAAGAAAATACATTGAAGCCGGAAAGGACTTAGAAGGAAAGGGATTTGACCCTAGAAAACTTCTTGCTCCTGGTGCTGA
>OLVP01000649.1_pt1 | contig 27809 bp, 29 predicted proteins | sample 1673281 | NCBI WGS metagenome assembly OLVP01 (sample SAMEA3178940, study PRJEB25190) | human gut metagenome | biome: human gut; feature: human-associated habitat; material: faeces | place: Austria | collected 2013
TCCCTTCGCACACCCACTTTGCATTTTTTTAGCAAACTCACTTGTAAAAACTTCCCTTTCCTGCTCTTCCGGGATACTGCACTATTTTTACTTTTTTCTTTCTGCCTTTTTCTCCCGGCGATGCATACAACACCAGGTTCTTTTCAGGCATACTTTTGATAAGATTCTTTTGTAACTTTTCTCTCAGAGCGGCTGGAAACAGCTTATTTACTGCATTTTCTTCGGGTGTGGATTTCTTTAAGGTTTCTTTTTTCTCTTCTTTCAGGACTGAAAAAGCCCTGCATCAGGATGGTCTCTGATGCAAGGCTTCTAATTTTTTTCTCTATGTTTTTATGTCTTTTTTTGATGTTTTCTCGGGTGCTCCGTATGGCTCGGATTTTCTGATTCTTACAAAGGGGATTATCAAAAAAGTGCCAAAGAGGAGTACTAAAAAATATAGAGCAGAAACCTTATGCCTGCATTATACAGCATTCTATCCGGCATTTCAATAAAATTAACAGTACTTATCCCGCATACTCGGATGCCGTGCTACTTTTCTCCTATAAGTGGAATCATCCCTTCTTCCGAAACCATCTTCCCCAGATACAAGATAAGCTGTTTCCGTAGCAGTGATTTCAAGATGGTAACCCGTATGCATTGCTATCTCCTGATTATAACGTTCACCTCTAATCAATTTCTTCATCGTATTTAACCCTCCTATATGTCTTCATTATGGCATTGCAGCCAGTTTGGAAATCTCAGTTTCATATATGCAGGTATCCTCTTTTACCGAAGATACCCGCAATCTGTTTTACTCTTCGCACTCTCCGAACAGTTCAATGTAGTCATCCACATCCATATGTTCTTCCACCCAGTCCCTTGCCTCATCCTCAGACAACGGAATGATTTTTTCACCATCTGTATAACCGCATCCCTCAACATACTTTGCATATTTGGTCATTGCACCACCTTCACCGCAGAGGAAAAACTCTTTCGTTCTCTTCTGGTATAACTCCTCTTCAAGATAACGGAAATCTCGTCTACTCATGGTGTCAGTACGGTATCTGCCGATATAAGTTGCAGTTTCAGTGTTATACATTTTTCCTTCAATTATTTTCTTCATGATATTTAATCCTCCTTAATCTTGAGGCTGGTATCCTCCTCACAGGACTCAGATACCGCCTCATATGTTTTTATCATCACAGCGTTACTGCCATATGCTTTAGAAATCCTGCCGGTTCACCGGCTCTGACCGGTTTCTATGCCGCCCCATTGCTGTTCCTGAAAGCCTCCATGCCCCTTTTTTTCTCCTCCTCCGCCATTCTATACAGAGAACCGGAATGTTCATTCTCAAATGTGCGGATGTTTGCTTCCAATATATGTTCCAGCCAGCACCACTGGTCTATCGTCAGGGAGAATCTGTTTCTGACCTCATCGGTTTTCTCCTTCGCCAAAACATTCAGCAATCCTTTATCCGTTTTCACGACCGGTGCATAGAAGTTTATTATTTCAATTTCTATCGGTCTCTCTGCTCCCGGATTCCAGCGGATGTAAATACTATAAACAAAGCACTTATCACCTTTTTTCCTGCGGGTCAGGGGTCTCAGTTCTGCCCGGTAGATTGTCTCAGTCTCCACACAGCCCTTCTGTGCTTCCTGCTGGTTTAATCTTCCTTCATGATAGAGCTGTAACGCTGCCTCGATTGCCTGAATCTGTACTGCATTCCTTGGATATGCGGCCAGGTTCTGCTTCAGCCACTGTACCTGGCTCTTCAACAGGCTCTCGCCCTTTGCCCCATCCTCTGCCAGGGCTGCCGCAGGGGTCTTGCCCTTTAACTTGCCTGCATTGATGATTGTTGTGTAAGCCGGACTCTCTGAGGCTCCTTCGCTGACCGGTCTGGCAGTCAGCAGATGTTTCATTTTAAGGTCGTGTACCTTCTCAAAGATTCCTGGTATCTCTCTCACCGGGATGTTTGCGGTCGTTGCTTTCTTATCGGCACTGATGATAACAAAATTGAAGCGGCTGAACGTCTCGTGATGGAAAGTCAAGGGCTCGCTGCCATCCTTGCACTCTGGACGGGTAAGTTCGTTTAAAACAATAAATGTCTGGTTCTGTACTATGCTGAAACATTCTTTTGGGTTCTTCATGATTTTTTCTCCTTTTCATTAAAATCTGGGGGAATATCTGTTTTCCTATGTAAATCCCCTGTATATGATTGCTGCGGTTGTAGCTGCCGCTTATAAAAGTCTGTGGACAACTTCTATGTTTTCATAAAGCATATCCTCCTTTTCATCTTCTGATATCAGTATGCTGGTTTTTCAGCAAGAAAGTTTCTCCCGGGAGAAAAAACTTTAATTTTTTCTTGCTGTATCTACTATGCTTAAAATTCTATGAGAAAATGATTTTTTTGCGGATTTTTACGCAGGCAGGGATTTTCCGGATTGTCCGGAGTCTGGAAATGCAGTACAATAAGGGCGAAGAATCTATGAAGGAGGATTTCAGACATGAAGAAAAAAAATTTGCTTCTTATGTTACTGGCTGTGATGGCTCTGCTTCTCATACCGGTATCAGTACAAGCTGCGGCAGCCAAGCCGGGCACGGTTAAGCTGTCAAGTGTTAAAGTAGTTGATTATAACAAAATCAACGTCAAGTGGAAAAAGACTTCCGGGGCTACGAATTACATCGTATATTATAAAAAAGCCGGAAGCGGTAAATGGATTAAGGTAAAAACACTGGACGATAAAAAATCCAGTTATACTCACACCTCTTCCAGCAAATATCCAATTGTTGTAGGCCAAAAATACACCTATACCGTAAAAGCTTACAATAAGAAGACGAAAAAGTCTGGAAATTACAATACAAAAGGACTGACCGTAACAGCATCATTAAAGATGGTAACCGGGATTGAAGCTAAGATTGAAGGAACAACAGTTAAACTTACATGGAATAAAGTAAGCGGTGCAGACAAATATGCTATTTATTCCAAAATCAAAGCAGACGACAAATGGAGTAAGATTATCACAGTCAAAGACACCTCATCTTTCGTTGACGTAAATCCATGCATAAACTGCACAAACTATTATTCTGTAAGAGGTTATTCCAGTGGCACTAAGGCATATGGAGTTATGAATAAAACAGGAGTAAGCATTTACGTGAAAGACAGCGACGAAGTTAGACCAACAATAACCCCAGAGCCAACAGATACTCCTGAGCCAGATGATGAAGTTGACCATGCTACACCAGAGCAGAAAGCACAGGAAGTATTCAAGCTTGTAAATACAGAAAGAATGAAAGCTGGATTACAGCCGTATAAGTATGATTTAAGACTTGAAAAAGCCGCGATGGTAAGGGCTAAGGAAATTGCGGTTAAGTTTTCGCATGAAAGACCAGATGGAACATCTTGCGGAACAGCTGTTACGCAAGCTGGAGCTGGAAGTCCTACTGACGAGAATATCGGAATGGGTACATCAAGTGCAGCAGAGGTTATGAAAGCTTGGATGGATAGTCTTGGACATAAAATTGCGATTTTATCAAAAAATAACACTCATATTGGGGTTGGCTATTATAAAGGACATTGGGTTCAGACGTTTTCTGATAATCCAGATAAAAAATGTACTTTTACAATTAATGCTAATGGAGGAGTATTTAGTGATGGGACATCAATAAAGCTGTTCACATTTCCATTTAAGCAAGCTCATATCAGTCTTTATGATACATTTCCAACACCAACACGTAGCGGATATAAATTTGATGGGTGGGTTACTGAATATAATGAAAAATACCATTATATGACAGCAACCAATAATGAAAAATTGACCGCAACATGGATTTCAAACAACTGAATATTTAAGATAAAAACAAAAAAAGAGGGTGGTCTAATACCACCCTCTTTTTTGTTTATCTTATATTTTTTGTTTAAGTCTTTTCTTTTTCTTTGATTTATTATGCAGAATGAATCCACAGCTTATAATGCTAAGTCCAGCAAATCCAATAAATCCATATTTCCATCTGCCATCATCGCCAGTCATCGGCATACCAAACAACTGGTTGTTGGTAATCTCATAAGTGCATTCGTAGAAATACCATTTACCGGTATAATTGATGTCTTCTTTAGCTGTCGAAAACTTTACGTTTTTGTATCTTAAAGCTTCATTAAACGTCATCGTAAACGGAAGCGTTACTTCGATTTTTTCTTTCATGAGACCCATTCCTGGTTTGGTCTTAATTTCTGTAATCTGATATATACCCTTGCTTCCCTAAAAATCCAGTAGTACAATATGTACATAACCATAAAGGAGGATTCGGTTTATGAAAAGAAAAAAATTATTTTCTGGATTACTGTTCTTGCTGCTGACGGTCATGCTCCTCATACCGGTATCAGTACAAGCTGCGGCAGCCAAGCCAGGCACAGTCAAACTGTCAAGTATCAAAGCTGTTGATTACAATAAAATCAACATCAAGTGGAAGAAGCCAAGTGGTAAATTCACAAATTACTGCATCTATTACCGCGAAAAAAACTCTAACGGAAAATGGATAAGAATTAAGACTGTCAATAATAAGACATTATCTTATACCCATACTTCTTCTGCAAAATATCCAATTGTTACAGGTGAGACTTATCAGTATACTGTCCGTGCTTATAATAAAAAACCAAAGCGGTATGGAAATTACAATAAGTCAGGGCTTACAACAAAGACCAAACCTCAGCAGGTTAAGTTAACAGGTATATCTTATGACGAAGATGAAGGAGTTACAATTACCTGGAATAAAGCTGGCGGAGCATATCTTTACAGAGTCTACTGTAAATCTAAAGATAACACAAAATGGCTGTCCTGCGGGCAGACAAGAAATTTAGAATTTACAGATGCTGACCCGTACACAGGCAGAACAAACATTTATACTGTAAAAGCAGTTGCTGCAAATGAAACAGCAGGAAAATTTGATACAACCGGGTTACCTATTGCTGTTCCTAGCGATGGAGAAGGGGATGTTGATTCTGTTACGCCAACACCGGCATTAACGATTCAACAGATGGTAGATGAAGTTGTTAGATTGGCGAATATTGAGAGGGCGAAGATTGGCTTTGCTCCATTAAAAACAAACGTAAATTTGCAGAGAGCCGCAATGGTAAGAGCACAGGAAATTTCAATTAAGTTTTCTCATATTAGACCGGACGGAACCGATGCTTCAACTGCTTGCTATGAAGCGGGAGCAGGGTGCGCTGGAGGCGAGAATATCGCAAAGGGATTCTCTACTCCGCAGGATGTTATGACTGGTTGGATGAACAGTGATGGACACAGATGGGCCATTTTAGATTCTGGATATACACATGTAGGTGTTGGAGTGTATAAAATCGGCAATAATTTGTATTGTTGGACAATGGAATTTTCAAGAGGTCCAGACGAAAAAAGAATTCTTACGATTGATGCTAATGGAGGGGTTTTTGAAGACGGAAGTACAATTAAAAAAATTGAATTTCCTTGTGATATGGTTATTAACTTTAATAAAGATATTCCTTTACCACAAAAAAATGGTTATACATTATCATCTAAATGGAAATGGTATAGTGTTACAATACCTGGTATTACATTAGGCGATAATGAAATAATTAAAGCTATCTGGGTTCCTAATAGCTAAAAATATGTTTCTTGTTAACAACAAATAAAAAGAGAACGCTTAAGCGTTCTCTTTTTATTTGTTATTTTTGTTTCTTCATTTTTCGATAATTGCGTTTTTTATGATTTTTTGTATTAAGTACCACATAGCCACAACCTAAAGCTGCAACCATACCAAATCCAATAAAACCATATTTCCACTTACCATCGTCACCAGTCATTGGCATTTTAAATACTGCATTATTTGTGATGTCATATTTACAATTATAAAAATACCACTTATTCGTGTATCCAATATCTTCTTTTGCGGAATCAAAATCTACATTCTGATATTTGGCGGCTTCTTCCATTGTCATAGTAAATGGTAATGTAAAGATAATTGGTTCTTTCAGTAATGCATTGCCAGGTTCAGTCTTTATCTCAGTTATCTGATAAGTACCCTGGTCAAGATTGTCAAAGAATGCTTTTCCTTCGGAATCAGTATGGCGTACCGTTGTTTCTCCAACGTCTAATAGTCTTTTGAAATTCGGATGCTTTTTAGATGTTGGTTGAATAGCGGCTTCAAGGATTAGCATTATCATCGTCACCATCAAGGGCTTCTGCCTGGCAGAGTGACCGGCGGGCGCTGACAGGATGCAGACAGGCAGAACAGCCCGGATGAACCGGCAGGATACGCGGAAGGATACTGGCGAATGATGTTCTATCGGAAGGATACTGGCGGGACAGTCCTTGGGACTGCCCGTTCCGGGTTAATCCCTGCCGGCAGGTGGTCAGGCTCTGTATAAAAAGATTAGCCACCGGCCGGGGATATCGGCAGAGCCGGCAGGTAGTTCTCTGCCAGCACATCCCGACTGATTCTTATACGGGCACTCTATACCTGACGGCTGCAGTAACTGACCTTTTCGCCCATACACCCCTAACTTCTTTCTATACAGGCAATCTATACCTGACGGCCGCAATAACCATCTCCTCCATCAATACCTCCAGCCTGCCAGTACTCAGATATCGCACGGCTTACACAAAACTTACATTTCCGCTGTAATCCCCACGGCATCCAAAACCCTCTTTTCATTATGCAATATATCTAATTTATAATCCTTTTATTCAAATATAATTATATATTATATATAACAAATATCTATATCTTACTAAATCTTACAAACTTACAGGATTTTCCAACATACACTGACCTATAGAAAAAGTTTTTGATGAAAAAAATATTATATCCTTCTCCATAACAGCAATCACTTCTGGAAAACTTTGTAAGAATCCCATCCGGAGCCCGCAAGTACCCTGTTTATGCGGCTTTGCGAGCATCCGGGCTCTTACAGCAGCCTGTAAGCCTTCTGTAAATTTCTTATAAATCCCTGCATCAAAACAGAGAGCCCGTTTCCAGGCTCTCCGCTCTTATCCTCCCTATCAGTTATCAAATGGACAATCCCCGTTACCAAATGAGGCATCACAGGAATCCTTGTCGGCCTTCTTCATCTGAATCACATGCATCCGGTTCCCCTTCGCCAGGCAGGAAGAATACACATTTTTTGTCAGGTTCCCGTTCTTATCCTTATCAATCATGCCTTTTCCATCCAGATATTCCAGAAAGGCCTTCACATCATCCACACCAGCCTCTTCTGCCAGTTTCCTCAGGACAGACGGGATAATCCCAATCTTGTTCGTTGCGCTGTCGTAACGTCCCCAGTAATTCTGCGGCGGGAAATCTGTATTCATACCAAGGCCTTCAAATTTGCTTCCATTTGTCATCACAGTGTCCATCAGAGTCTCATAGAATCTTTCGTTCTGGTCTGCCAAATCCTTGTCTGTCATCCATCTCACCGCATCTTCCACGGAAATGACTTTCCCATCATGGAACAGATGCTCTTCTGCAAGCCGGCTTGTCAGCACCAGTACCGCTATCGGCAGCACCTGTCCTCCGGATTTTCCCGCTTCCTTTGCCTTCTCATCAACCTCACGCTTTACCCCCTGCAGCATCTCTGCAACGGTATCTTTTCCCAGTTTCTGAAGGACTTTCACAAAATCCCTGCCGCAGAATCCGTGGTTGTTCTCTGCAAAATCCAGAAGTTCTGCCGCATTTTCCTTGTATGGACAGTCTTCTTCATCCGGTGCTTTCACCATCACCAGACGGTTATAAGCACCCCCATTGTCACCATCTTTCAAAAGCCTGAACTCAGAAGTCGAGATTCCTACCAGATACCAGGTCTGTACCGGTTTCAGCTTTAAATCTCTTCCCATACGTGCTTTTCCAACCCCATTCGCGGTTTTCATAATGACTGATGACATGTCCACTTTTCTTTTTTTATCCATGTTATTGGCATCTTCCATGATGAACGGCAGGGTATTGTACGTTCCCAAAATCTCATCCAGGGAATTGAGGGTATTGTTTACACCGTAGACAAATCCATCCCTTGATTCATGTCCAGCCCAGACGCTTGCACAGAGTTTACTGGTAACACTCTTTCCACCGCGGGACTGTCCGTGGAGGTTTACAGTAAAGCCTTCCAGCCCAAGCAGCCCCACCACAGGAGCCGCCAGATTGGCTGCCAGCAGCAGCTGTACCATCTCGATATCACGTTCTTTTTTCATAACCTCATACCACAGCTCCGAGTCACCCTTCGGTTCCAGAGCTTTTGGCAGTTTGCTAAATTTCCCCTGGTCATTGAACATGATTTTCTCATCTGTATAAGGGATAAATGCTGATTTGTCTTCCGTCCATCCCATTTTAGATGTGACGAGTAAGACCGGGATAGTGCCGTTCTCTATGCCCCTGTCCAGTATATCCTGCAGGAATGCAACGATTGCTTTTGCGTTCTGGCTGGTAACACTGAATCCCTGTTTATACAGTTCGATTATCTTCTGTGGGGATGCCAGGATTCCCCTGTCCACCTCTATCTTCTTCCATTTCTTGTTCCTCCGAAATCTCAGTCTGACTATCTCCTCCCCGCTCTCTACTGAACGGAGGATTCCGGTAATCGATACCGACTGGCTGCAGACCTTGATATACTTCTCCTGCCCGTTGAAATATATGCCCTGGTCTGTTGCTTCCCAGCATTCCGCGCAGTCCAGGTTCTGCATCCCTTCCGGTAAATTTGTATAATTTGTCCTTCCCAGCACTGTTCCGGACGCCGGCATCGTTTTTTTCTTCATACCCATCTTTTCTCCCTCCATCCATTCTTTTTTTGCAGTTTTCAGCATTTCATCAAAGAATTTTGCCATCTGTGTTCCGCCAAGCTCCTTTGCCCTTTCCCGGTATGCCTTAATCAGCCTTATCCTGCGGAAATCATCCTCTACCTGTACAATCCCTTTATACAGGCCTTTCTTTTCAAAGCCGGTCTTGTCTATCTGTTTTGCATATTCCTCTGCAGACGGCTTCTTCTTTAAAGCTGGCGGGAATCCCACATCACAGCTTGTTTCGTAAGTGTTATAAGCATCGTAATCATCATATTCCGGCTCCTTCCAGTTCTTTGCTTCCTCCAGGAGCATCTCCGCTTCCTCTTTTGTTAATGGGCGAAATTCCGGTTCCACCTGCTGGGTATTGTTTGTTTTTAATGTATTATCTGTCATAGTTTTTTCTTCCTTTCGTATCAGTATTTTATATCAGGCTGCCTCAATGTCACCGTTCTGTCCATGGGCTTCCCTGTGTGCAGCATTCGCAATAAAGTCAGCTTCTTCAAATGGGAGCACCCCCGCCTCCATCAGTTCCCTGAGCACTTTCAGGAAATCACGCTCAGCAGCAATACAGGCTTTTATTTCTCCCTGAGTTGCTTCAAGTGAAGCTTTTGTCCTGACATCTTCCAGTTCCTTCGCTGATATATAGCGGAAAGGCCTGCCCTCTTGTTCTATTTCCCTGACAGTTTCCATCAGATACCGGGTTTCGGCCTCGTCAGCGGCCTGGTCTACTTTCTTAAATAATGTCCTGACAGTATCTCTGAACCTGTCGTAAAACTTCTCCAGTTCCTGAAGGTCTGCATGGTTTTTATTATCGTAAAGTTCTTTAAATGGTCTCATAAAAGTTTTCCCCTTTCGTAAAAAATATTGTTTACAGATAACACCCCTCAAAAATCTAATCCCGCTTCATCCGCTGTTCATCATAGTTCCTCCTTTTTTCAATTTTTATCCTATACTTTGTTTATAATTCATTTTTGTTTTGTTATAAGTATGTTTATTTGTTTCATACTTTGTATATAGTTATATATCTTTTGTTTTTAGTTGTCAATATGTTTCTAATTGATTTTATTTTTTGTTTATAATCATATACATATGGTTTATTTTGTGTTATAATATCAAAAGCAAAATAATGTATATAGGAGCATAAGCTTATGACAGATGATACTAAAATTCTCTATAAAGACTACACTGAGGAAGAACCCTATGAAGGAGATTGCTGTCCTCCCAATTACTGGACTTGCGAAAAAGGAGTTGGAATAACTTTACCAGAATATGCCCTCAGCCGCAGTCTCACTTATGAGGGCGCACGGCGGAAAATATTAAAATATAGGGACGAACTTATCCCACACATCAGGATAAGAAGCGGCACACAGTATCTTGATGATGTTGCAGTGGATTTTTTAGACAGACACGGAAGAAAAAAAGCAGGCAATTCTGTAGCCGTGAAAACTGAAGAATTGGATGAACTACGGGAAAAGATTGATTCCCTGACGCAGGAAAACGACTCCCTGAAGGCTAAATGCCAAGACTTGACAGATAAATTAGAACAAAATGCAGTTGCCTATAAGGAACTATATGAAAAGTATGATTATCAATTAAGACGTAACGTGGAACTTTCTACTGAACTTATAATATCAGACAGACGCTCCCAGCACGTCATTGATACTCAGTTTGATATGTTGCGCAAGTCCGGTGTTATGACCGCTGAAAAACTTGATATAATACTTGATGCTATGAACTGGAATGGTCTGATACAGGAAAGTAAAAAGCCGCGTACACCACTTTCTCTTGCTGATAAGTATGATGATGTCGATGACAATAATGATACCGACCGTAATAAGTAGTGATAGCAGGTAATCTCCAACACCACAAGGGCGCAATTACTGACCACCTATAAGGTGTTCTCGGGGCATCCACCTTCCGGTGTCTCCTGCCCTCCTGCCGTCCTTCGTCCGTCACCCCAAAACCGTTCTCCCGATAACGCGAAGAGCAGCCAGACAATCCGGCTGCTCTTCTCCATTAAAAAAGTGTGTATTACTGCATGAGTGAAGTGTTCATGCACTTTCAGAGTACTACATTCTTCTCTAACAGACAAGTCTTTTCTACAGATTCCCCCGTAATCTTTCACAATCTGATATTTTATCACCTATTTAATTGACTCTTCCATCTTCCGGTACTATAATCAGACATATAAAGAAAAGGAGGTCTTCATCATGAAAACATGGAAGAACAAGTTTCAAAAAGTTCTGGCAATCCTGCTTGCTATCTGTCTCGTTACCGGATTCATGGAAGTCTCGCAGGTACAGGCAGCAACTAAGAAATCCGGCACGACATACTATTATACCCATTTAATACGTCAGAAAGGCGGCAGAAAACCGGGTGCGAACGGATATTATTACGATACCGGAACAATGAAAGTCATATGTAAAGGAAACACATTGACAATGTATTCCTCATTTAACAAATCCAAAAACAGAGTATTGAATACAAGCAAGAAAAATTTTGTAAAATACGGAAAACATACCTTTAAACTAACTTCCAAGACAAAATACTTCTCACTTGAATTTAACCCCGAAAATCCAGATAAGCCATATAGAAATAATTATTCCAAGTCAACCTTTATAAACATCATGAAACGCTTGAATGGTTTAGGCGCATGGATTACAGTAAAAAATGGTAAAGTCGTTAGTATGCAACTTTGTTCATAACAGGAAAAGCGTAGAACAGGTAATCATCCCTGCTCTACGCTTTTCTCATCTAACACATCCAATTTATTCAGAGGTATCTATCTTTCCATATATTTCCAACTATCCGGCAGAAACCTGAATCCGTATTCCTTCTTGTTTCCATGAAATCTTAGTAGTACAATATACAACATAAAGGAGGACTCTGTTTATGAAAAAAAGAAGATTTTTTCCCTGCCTGCTGTTTTTGCTGGCTGTCATACTGCTGATGCCAGCATCCATTCAGGCTGCATCTGCACCCGGAACGGTTAAGCTTAACAGCATTTCAGCTCCGGCTTACAACAAAATTAATGTCAAATGGAAAAAGACATCAAGCGCCACTCATTACATCGTTTACTATAAGAAAGCAGGAACGAAAAAGTGGACAAAAATCAAAACGCTTGACAATTCCAAGAGCAGCTACACTCACACTTCTTCCAAGAAGTATCCAATCGTTGTAGGCCAGAAATACACCTATACCGTAAAGGCTTATAATAAGAAGACCAAAAAAGCAGGGTCTTACAATAAGAAAGGCCTTACGGCTTATACCAAGCCGGCAATGGTAAAAAACATTAAAGCTGCATATAAAGACGGCATTGTAACACTGACATGGGATAAGGCAGCAGGTGCTGACAAATATCTTGTATACCGTAAAGATAACGGTAAGTGGAAAATGCTGGCGCTGAAAAATTCATTATCATATGAAGATGCAGCTTACAAAAAAGGTGAAGTCAATACCTATATGGTACGCGGTTATTACAGCGGTAAGAAAACGAAAGGAAGCTACGACAAGGATGGAGTTTCCGTCAAGGTTCCGGCTGATGCAGCAAAACCTACTGAGAAACCAGAGCCAACAGAAAAGCCGGTGATTCCAACTCCTACCGCTACACCGTCTCCGAAACCTACAAAGGCTCCAGACCCAACAGAGACTCCGAAGCCTACCGAAAAGCCAGCGACTCCTACTGCTACACCAAAGCCGGTTACTCCAAAACCTACAAAGGCGCCGGAACCTACTGAGAAGCCGGTAACCCCGACTCCTACTGCTACACCGACAGAGAAACCGGCAACACCTACACCAACCGCAACGCCGATTCCTACCGCTACTCCTACACCGAGTCCAGAACCGGAGATGAGTGTTGAGGAGATGGCCTCCGAGGTTATCAGATTGACAAACATCGAGAGAGTTAAAGCAGGACGTTCACCGTTACAGTATCACGCAGGGCTTCAGAGGGCCGCGATGGTCAGAGCTGAAGAAATTACAAGAAAATTCTCTCATACAAGACCAGACGGAACAGACAGTAGTACAGCATTATATGAAAACGGAGTAGCTTGTGACGGAGGAGAGAATATCGCCGCAGGCCAGAAAACCCCAGAAGCAGTTGTCAGAGCGTGGATGAACAGCTCTGGACATAAAGCAACAATGATGCAGCAGAGCATTACACATATCGGGGTTGGCGTATGTAAAAGCCCAATCACCGGGCAGTGGTTATGGGTTCAGGACTTTTCATCAAATCCGGATTTAAAGGGAATTGTTAATTTTAATGCAAATGGAGGATTATTTATAAGCAATAATAGCAATCTTGTATCAATTGTAGAGCCAGTTGGAAGAGACATGGACATTTCTACAATTGAAACTCCTGTGAAAGAGGGATACACCTTTAGTGGTTGGACATATCACGAATCTATAATAACTAAATTTAGAGTTCAGAAAAGAGTGCTAGAGATAATCGCCACCTGGACGCCAATTTCCGAATCTTAAACACAAAAAACAACGCATCTTGCGATGCGTTGTTTTTTATGTTTTTTGTTCTGTTGTTACCTTTATCTTTCAGCTTTTTCAGATTTATCTTCTTTTCCGTCTATGTTTCCTCTTATTTTTCTTCTTTTCGTCAAGAAGTAAATATAAGCATCCAGTAAACGCAATTGCGACAAATCCTACAAAGCCATACATCCAGGTTCCATTAGAACCGGTCATCGGCATTAAGAATACCTGATTGTTTTTGATTTCATACTTGCAATCAAAGAAATACCATTTTTTCGTATAATTTGTATCTTCTTTTGCAAGGTCTTTGTTTCCCTATTGTCTCAGAGAAATCCCCGTAGTACAATAGATACATAAACACTCAGAAGGAGGATGTGTGAATGGATACAGTAAATATCAAGAAATATTTTTACCAGATACTTTCAATCTTCGCAGCGCTCCTGCTCGCTTTCAGCATCGCGCAGATTCCAGTACAGGCGGCAGCCAAGCCAGGCACAGTTAAGCTGTCAAGTATAAAGGCTGTTGATTACAATAAAATCAACATTAAATGGAAGAAGACTTCCGGGGCTACAAACTATATCGTATACTACAAAGAGGCTGGTAGCAAGAAGTGGATTAAAATAAAGACGCTGGATAGTGCAAAATCCAGTTATACGCATACTTCTTCCAAAAAATATCCAATAGACACAGGATATAAATACACATATACAGTTAAAGCCTATAATAAGAAAACAAAGAAGTCTGGAGCGTACAACAAAAAGGGATTGACAACCAATACAGTTCCTCAAACTGTAAAGCTAAATGAAGCTAAATTAAATTCTAATGGTTCTGTTACAATTTCATGGTTTAAGGCTGGCGGTGCTGACCAATATGAAGTATATGTAAGAAATAAGGATAACACAAAATGGTTATCTCTTGACACCGTTTCAGGATTAAACTGTACAGACAAATATCCTTTTGAAGGACAGGATAACACCTATACCGTAAAGGCATATGCCAAATCAGGAAAAGCCGGTAAATACGACACAAATGGTGTTAAAGTTTACGTACCATCAGGCGATGATGATGATAAACCTGATATCACACCTGCTCCAACATTCACGGAAGAACAGTTCGCAGCTGAGATTTTTAGATTGACAAATGTTGAAAGAACAAAGTACGGAAAGCCGTTAGTACAGACAAATGATGATTTAAATAGAGCTGCTATGCAGAGGGCAAAAGAAATTTCTGTCAAATTTTCACATACGAGACCGGACGGAACAGACAGCACTTCTATTTTAAGTGAATATGGTATCCCTGATGATAATGGAGGAGAAAATATAGCTGCAGGTTTTACATCTCCACAAAGTACAATTGATGGATGGATGAACAGCCCAGGTCATCGTGTTGCACTGTTAAATACATACTCAACTCATCTTGGAGTAGGAGTATATAAATCAGGTTCTACATATTATTGTGTACAAGTTTTTACTGCTTATGGTGAAAAGGAAAAGTTGACAATTGATGCAAATGGTGGATATTTTCCTACGTTGAATAATGTTAGTGTATATGATATGTATTTTTATCATGGGACGAAAATTAAATTTAGCAGGGATATTCCTACACCTGTAAGAGAAGGGTATACATTTGTTGGATGGTCTCGTTATGGAAGGACAATGACAAATTTACGGCTTACTTGCGATGAAGAAATTTCAGCGATATGGTCTAAAAATTAGCATCCATTGCAAAAAATTATATCATTAATTAACATGTATTTTATAAAATTCATGTTATAGTAAAAGAGGCTTTGAGATTTTACAATCTTCAAGCCTCTTTTTTTAGTTAAAACAAAAAATTTAATTATTATTTATTGCAAGTAATTTACTTTCTATGTTTTCGCTTCTTTGCTTTTTTGTTTTTTGTATTACAAATTACAAATCCAGCACTTACGGCCATAACAATTCCAAATCCGATGAATCCATATTTCCATTTACCATCATCACCAGTCATCGGCATCTTAAATGTAGCGTTATTGGTGATTTCATATAAACATTCATAGAAATACCATTTACCAGAATAATTCTTATCTTCTTTTGCAGTTTCATAGTTGACATTGCCATATTCGTTGGCTTCATCTTCTGTCATTGTCATAGGTACTGTTACAATGATAGGTTCCTTTAATAATGAATTTCCATCAAGGGTCTTTATCTCCGTAATCTGATAAGTACCTTGGTCAAGGTTATCAAAGAAAATTTCTCCGTTTTCAAAATTAGCATATTTTTCCGCAAAAAAATTTCATTCCTCCAAAAATACAGCATATTAAAAGAAAACATCCAAGGAGGAATCAATTTTATGAAGAACAATACAACTGATACAAAGAAACCCAGCAGACAGGAAAAGGTGCAGGCATTGTCGGAAGACCTTGAAAAATCCATCCACGAATTTATGAACGGGGAAAAATATATGACATTCCTTTCCAGCATGTCAAAATTCCATACATATTCCCTTAATAACCAGCTCCTCATCGCGCGCCAGAGACCCGGGGCAACCTGCTGTGCCTCCTACACTACATGGAACCGGCTTAACAGGCAGGTAAGGAAGGGGGAATCCGGCATTAAGATTTTCTGCCCCGCACCGTATAAATCCACCGTTCTCAGGGATGCCAAAGACCCTGCGACCGGAAAGCCCTGTCTCTTACCGGACGGCAGCCACAAGAAAGAAGCTGTAGAGAGGATAATCCCTTACTTCAAGGTGGGATATGTTTTCGATATCTCCCAGACAGACGGGGAAGCACTGCCGGAGATAGCCAATGAACTGACCGGGGATTTGGACAGCAGCCAGAAAGAGCTGAAGGATGCACTCCTGAAAATCTGCCCTGTCCCCGTCACGTTCCAGCCGATAAAGGGGGAAGCCCACGGATTTTACCGGAGGGATACAAAGGAAATCGTTGTAGACAGTACCCTCTCTGAGAAACAGTCCCTGAAGACCCTCATCCATGAGATGGGGCATGCCATGCTCCACAGCACGGATATCCCGGATGCACCCAGGGATGTTTCCACCCGTGAGGTGCAGGCCGAATCTGTTGCATATGTGGTGTGCAAGTACTTCGGGCTGGACACCTCGGACTACTCGTTTGGCTATATCGCAGGCTGGAGTTCCGGCAGGAAAACAAAGGAATTGAAAGCCAGCCTGGAGACTATCCGGGAGGCCTCAAACAGCATGATTGACCAGGCATCTGCTGTCCTGGAAAAGGCCAGGGCAGCAAAGCAGCCCCTTGAACAGACCGTGAAGGCCGTACAGGGGAGGTGCATGTAGATGACAGAGATAGAACAGACTGCCGAGGAATTAAGGCAGTTAAGGGAAAAACAAGCCCTGCACCGCCGGCAGTTAGAGGAGAACCGTCAGAAAGCCTTGGACAAAAAGAAACAGACCCAGCGGTATGTGAACCTGGGAAAGATGGTAGAGGGGATGATACCGGATGCAGACAGGCAGAGTGAGGATGAGATACTGGGTTATCTGGAAAAACATCTGCCGTTTTCCGGGAAACCGATACCGTAAGCCTGCATCTTTGCAGAAAAAAAAGGAGAGCGCTGACTCTCCTTTTTTAACTCTCAGATTCTTCTGATTCCCTCTATCCTCTTTCCATCTGCCAGGATGATATCCACTGTAATCTTTCCCTGCTTCACACGCAGATAGTTTTCAAAGCTCCTCTGCATCATCTCCACTTTCTCCATCTCTGTCCCTCCTATATCAGCTTAAATCCATGTTCTTTTGCTTTCCTTGCAGCCTCTGTCATGGTCTGGGTCTCTTCCTTTACTGCGGAGAGCGTCCTGCCGTCATACCGGAATATTTTAAAGGACAGCAAATCCTCCGGGCTTACCGTTGAGATATTGACCTCTGACACCATGTTCCGCAGTTCCTCCGGGGTGAACCCTTCGCTCTCCTTCACCAGCAGCACCTCATGGGTAGAACTGGGGAGCACATAATACGGCTCTCCCAGTGTCTCATAAGCATCCTGCAGCACCTGCGGGCAGACCAGGGCATTGGCTCCGTTTAACCGTTCCTCATTCGTAAGGACATACAGTGGGGAGGGATTTTCTTTTATCATCCTCTCCAATGCTTCCACATCCTCCGGTGCAGATGCCATCGCAGAAAACATCTCCCTCATGATATCCTCCATGCTCATCAGGGAAAATTCCTGCCGGGCGGTATTTCTATATGCCCGCTCCAGTACCTCCCCCTCTGTCATCTGAAACGCCGACAGGTTCTCTTTTGTCACAAGGAAGGAATAGACATCCCCTCCCTCCTGTCCTGCCCGGCATCTGGCAATGGCCGCCATATCCTCCTTCTGATAATACACGGCATCCTTTAACAGTTCCCTGTTCACATCCGCATTTACCATCTGGATATAGAGCCCGTTCCGGAAATCCTCTGCCGTCCTGCTGACCTCTATGGGAGGCCTGCGGTTCTCCTCCACGATGCCCGCAAGGTATTCCCCAATCTCCTCTGCACCGGCCTTTTCCCCCAGTGTCACCTTACAGCTCTCCGGGTATACCGTCACAGCCATGTTCTCCTCCTGATACCGGCAGGACAGGCCTTCCCGTTGCCCGCCCACTTTATTGACTGTGACCGGCTGGATATCCCAGTCATCCCCCAGCCGTTTTTCCATCTCTTTCTGTATCCTTTTCATCTCTTCTCTTTCCATCTCTATCTACCTCTCAGTCTCCTGGCCGCCTCTTCCAGGCTTTCTGCCAGCCTGCGGGTGCACCAGGTATAATATTCTTTTATCTTGTTTTTTATATATCTCTCAGTTCTTTCCGGGAAGTCTTCCTCCTCCGGCAGTGTTACTTTCACCTCCGGCAGTGCTTTCCCTTCCAGCCCGGCAGCTTCCCGGTTATATCTCTGTGCCTGCATGGATTTGGCGTTCAGCACCGGCTCTTTGAAATATGAGCATTTCTTTACCCGGCAATAGGAATATTCTGCCGTTATCAGGATGACCTCATCCATCTGTACCAGCCTGGACAAATCTGAAGGTTCCAGGATGGGATGGTCACGGTAACAGGTGCTCCTGCTTCTGTGTTTCCCGCTCCCTGACCAGGTGGTCTCACGCTCCTTATACTTCCCTGCCATGCTGCAGATAGTCTTTGCCGTCTCTTGGCTCCTGACATCCAGGACAGCCAGATAAGAGCAGTTGGATATCATGCTCTGTACGTCTTCTTTCGTATAGCTGTTTTGCAGCGCCTCAAATGACTGTGTGATGAGGATTAAGGTGATATTCCTGCTCCTTCCGGTCAGGAGGATTTCGTTATGCAGGTGTGGGATTTTTCCCCGGCTGCAGAGTCTCCCTAACTCGTCAATAGCCACTATCACCCCCGGGCTCCCCTCCGGACGCTTAATCAGGCAGCCGAAGACCTGGCTGATGATTAAGTTCACCACCCCGTAATATGCCTCCAATTTCTCCTCCCGGACGGATAAAAAGACTTCCTTTCCCTCCTCTATCATCTCCGGGCAGGCCCTGCGGGGATTGGCTGCAAATGCATACTGTACATCATCGTCAATAAAACATTTCAGCGCCTCCTCTTGCTGCTGGCAGACCCCCGAGAAAGTCTCATCTGCCAGTTTTTCAAAGGAGGAAAGGTATTTCACCTCCACAGCCCCCGGTGCTGCACCTCCCATCAGTTCCTGCACCAGTTCCCGGCTGTCCCTGGACAGTATCCCGTTGACCAGTGCCGCCAGGTCATGGATATGTCTCTGTTTATACAGTCCAACCAGTTCTCCAATCAGCAAAGACCGGGCTGACTGTTTCCAGAACTCCTGGCTGTCTTTTGCAGAAATGGGTATCAGGCTGTCTGCTATCTCCTCCATCTGCTCCCGGATGTCCTGGTCAGAGGGGGAAGCCTTCCTGTTCAGGGCTGCCAGTGCATCCCAGCCGAAAAGGTTCCTGTCCTGGAAGTCCACAATCACCACACGGTCATCATCCAGACGCCGGGTCTTGCTCCATAATTCTCCCTTTATATCAATACAGAACAGCCCTATATGCGACACGGATAACAGGGTCGGGATAAGGATTGCCGAGCTCTTCCCGCTACCGCTCCCCCCTATCACGAAAGCATGTCCGTCAATATATCTTACTCCTTCCATCGGCTTGCACAGATATTTTGTCTGCCTGGAGATAGTTCCAATCTCTGTTTTTCCAAACACTACTCCCTCCGGCGCATCAAATAAGAATCTCTCGTCAATTTTCGGATACATAGCCTGCATCTTTAGCGGGCTTTCATACTGGGTAGGCCTGTCGTGGAAGGTATCCTCTATGCCAAACTCTGTCTTGCCCGCTGCTCTCTGTCTCTGGTTCTCTGACCACACATAGACAGACGGCAGCCAGGACAGGAAGAACAGGGACAGGATGGACGGCCTCTGTCCAAAGACCGCCCGGAAGAACAAGATGAGCCCCGCCATCACAAAGGGCTGCAGCCAGATACCCGTTGCGAAGATGCGGTTCAGCCATTTCCAGAACTTTCCGTTCATGATTTCACTTCCCTTGCCGCTATCGGGCAGTCCGGGGATACCGTAAACCCGCGGCTGTACAGATAGGACATCTCCTGCTCCATCACATTGAGATACAGAACCGGATATCCCTGCCTGCGGGCAAATGCCTCTATGGCATCCAGCAGGACGTCCCTGTCCTCCGGTGCCTCTCCTGACAGTCTGTGGATATACAGGCTTCTCTTCCCCCTGATGGGAGGGAAATTCACTATCGCCAGAGCCAGCGGGTTCGGGCTTGCATCCGGTCTCAGGGAGAACAGAAGCAAATCATCCTGCATCTGCCCTCCCGGAAATCCGGAGCCCTTATAATCAATCAGGACGCGCAGGTTCTCCCTGCCTCCTGAAACTAATTCTCCATTCATGTTCTTCAACTCCTTGTAGTAGGTTATTTGACAGGACTTTTCCTGTCACAATTAATATGCAGAATCTTCCACGCCATAAAAAAACGGTTTTCACGGATGCCGGGGATTGGCATATTAAAAGAAAAAGGATTTAGAGGTGAAATAAAATGGCAATATTTCAATGTCATATCCAGGTCATCAGCAGAGGGGAAGGCCGCAGCGTTGTCTCTGCAGCCGCTTACCGTTCTGCTTCCCGGATAGAGAACAATTACACCGGCCTGACCGATGACTACACCCAGAAGGGCTGGGTGGAATACAGCGAAATCATACTCCCGGCAAATGCACCCGGGGAATGGAACGACCGGGCTGTCCTGTGGAATGCGGTGGAGGAAGCCGAAAAGAGCCGGGACTGCAGGCTGGCACGGGAGATTGAGGTGGCACTGCCCCAGGAATTATCCCTGCAGGAGAACATCCGCCTGGTACAGGAATTTGTCCAGGATTCCTTTGTCTCAAACGGCATGATTGCTGATATCAATATCCACAACCCGCCGGTCAGGGATTCCTCCGGCATCCCCGTAGATGCAGACGGGAACCGGGTCACTGACCGGAAAGATATGGTTTTCCGCAATCCCCATGCACACATCCTCCTGACCCTCCGGCCTCTGGATGAAAACGGCCGGTGGATGCCGAAAACGGAGAAGGAATATCTCTGTAAGAAAGGAAACCAAACAAAGGCTTTCACAGCTGAAGAATTTAAGGCCGCCAAGGAAGAGGGCTGGCAGAAACAGTACCAGTATTACAAAGGCAAAAAGAAAGTCTGGCTAACCCCTTCTGAGGCTTTTGAGGGAAACCTTATCCGGGCATCCAAATATCCACGCTGCACTCCCGGCAGGCAGAATGAGAAAGCCCGATACTGGAACTCCCGGGAGGCCATCCTGGCATACCGCAAATCCTGGGAGGAACATGTAAACCTGGCTCTGGAACGGGCAGGCAGACCCGAACGGGTGGACTGCCGCTCCTATAAAGACCAGGGGCTGGATACCATCCCCGGCATCCACTTAGGCTCCTATGCATCCAGACAGACGGATTCTGACCGGTACAGGGCAAATGAGGAGATTCAGGAGCTGAACAGAAAGAATGAAGACATCCAAAAATCCCTGGACGAGGTGGAAAAAGAGATTGAAAAGAAAAAGGAACGGCTCTTTGACCGGCTGGCAGAGCAGCTTGGAAAAATCCGGGGCGATATCCTCTCTGTCCGGTATGACCTGGAAAGCCTGCTGGAACGGCAGGCCGCCGTGGAGACCGAAAGAAAGCGGCTGGATGAGAGAATCAGCCGGGTAAGGACAATCAGGGAAAATGCCCTGGAGCGTGACAGGGCATCCAAAGAAAAGATTGCACGGTTAAAGAAAGAGGCTGCTGATTTCCCGGCACGAAAAGACAGCCTGGCCGGAGAGATACAGACAGAGCAGGAGGCCGTCCGGTTTCGGAGGGAAAGACTTGACAAGGTGCTGGCAGAGGAAGGGTTTGATTCTCTCTCTGACTACCTCCAGGAGGCTCAGATACTCTCTCAGATGGAACTGGAGGCGGAGACCCTGGAACAGGAGATAACCAACTGCAGGGAACAGACCGAAGAACTGGAACGGCGGTACGGGGAACTGGAAGAAAAGTTGGATGCCGAGGATTTGAAGGGATTTGAACCCTGGCGTGAAAAATGGTCAGGGCATTATGAGAAGAAGGCTGCGGAGCACATCCGGAAACGGAAGGGAGGCTTCCGGATGTATCTCTTTGAACGTGCAGTGCAAAATACCGGTTACAGCCTGCGGCACGGTGCATATCTGGCCGGCAGGGCGGCATATGTGGTGAAAGAAATGATGCAGGCCGCAGAAGAGACTGACGGGCAGGGGCGGAAGCGATGAATAGAAACCTGTGGATGATGTTCTATCGGAAGGATACTGGCGGGACAGTCCTTGGGACTGCCCGTTCCGGGTTAATCCCTGCCGGCAGGTGGTCAGGCTCTGTATAAAAAGATTAGCCACCGGCCGGGGATATCGGCAGAGCCGGCAGGTAGTTCTCTGCCAGCACATCCCGACTGATTCTTATACGGGCACTCTATACCTGACGGCTGCAGTAACTGACCTTTTCGCCCATACACCCCTAACTTCTTTCTATACAGGCAATCTATACCTGACGGCCGCAATAACCATCTCCTCCATCAATACCTCCAGCCTGCCAGTACTCAGATATCGCACGGCTTACACAAAACTTACATTTCCGCTGTAATCCCCACGGCATCCAAAACCCTCTTTTCATTATGCAATATATCTAATTTATAATCCTTTTATTCAAATATAATTATATATTATATATAATAAATATCTATATCTTACTATCTCTTACAAACTTACAGGATTTTCCAACATACACTGACTTATAGAAAAAGTTTTTAATAAAAAAAATATCCTATCTCCTTTCATAACTGCGGTCACTGTTGCAAAAGTTTGTAAGAATCCCATCCGGAGCCCGCAAACGCCCTGTTTATGCGGCTTCGCGGGCTTCCGGGTTCTTACATCAGCCTGTAAATTTCCTGTAATCTGCCCGCAAATCCACCTGGCAGCCATATCCTTTCCTGCAGTCCCGCGTTTTCATCACAGCAGGCTCTCCAGCCGGTCTGCATCCTCCCCTGCATGTTTTCTCAGATACGGCTTGCATCCCTGAAAATCCACGTTTTTCATATTGGTCAGCCTCCGTATCTGCGTCCAGTTCACAGGCCGCCCTTCTCTCACAAGTTTCCGATACGCCCATACTGCCTCCCTCGCCCAGTATTCCTTCTGCGGTTCTGTATGCTCCTTAATCTCCTCCCTGCACCGCGGCAGTTTCTCAAATCTCTTATCCGGCAGGTGCATCTTCTTCGTGACTGCAGATACCGTGACCCTCTGCGGGCGTGTCATCCCATCCCCCTGTAACAAGGCTATGGTCTCCCTGACCTTTGGAAGCAGTTCCTCATCCATCTTCTCCCATGCAAACGTCCTTTTCCTACGCTGCACCCGTTCCCTGGCCTCATACCGCCTCAATACAGCTTCCCCCACACTGCGTACCAGTTCATAATCAAGCCCTAATTCCTCTGACACCTGCATAAATACAGGCTCTTTTATCTCATCTGCGATACTATCCGGGATTGCCGCCAGTTCTTCCACCGGGATACCTGCGAACATGGACAGCTGGCAGATATCGTAAAAATTCCATCTTTTCCCCAGCAGAATCTTCTGCATCTTCGTCTCAGTCATCACGTTTTTATTTCCATAAAACTCCCTGTAATCCTGATAAAGCCTTTCCAGACAGAGACTGACTCCTGATGCCGAACCGTAAGGACGTTTCAGACGGTATTTCAAAAACTCTGCCACGGATACCCGGCTCTTAAACGGCATCCTCCCCTCAAAAATCCGGCATGCATACCCTGCAAGGGCGGCTTCCTTCTCCTCTTCACACATCCGCACTTCCAGCTTCTCTGGTATGACAGATTCTGCATTCCATAATCCCGGCGCCGCTTTTCTCTCCATAGAAACATCACTCTCTGCAAGATAACAGCCATGCCGCCCGCATATCTGCATCCCCTGAATCTGATGGATTCTGTGCCAGTATGTTTCCCCATATGCTTTCCTGTCTTCTTTTACGCATAACGGACAGTACCTCAATGTCCTGCCTGTCCCTCTCCGGTTCTTTGGAATGGCGAGCAGGTTATTGAAGTTCCCGTTCATGTCCAGCAGTGCCCGGTAAGCCTCCTGCTTCTTCGCATCCGGCAGAAATCTCCCATAAGAGGAAAACATGGTATGCCCCAGGATGAGTTTTTCCATACCGCAGTGTTTTATCACAAGTTCCTTCACCTCCGGTCTCAGTTCATTCACAAACTCTGTGTCAGGGTTTACATATCTTTTAACATACAAATCATCCAGCGCATATCTCAGTGACAGATACCCTGATTTTGTGTAATAACGGGAGAACCAGCTGTATGCCAGTTCATCCTCATACAGTTCCGGAAAAAAAGCAATCATACCGCTACCTCCTCTACCTTAAAGTGCTGTTTAAATACCTCTACGACATCCAGGTTTTCCTTCTTCGCCCTGCTGACCATCCCGGCAAGGGTTTCCTGTATGTTCGTCCCTGTCCCTTCCGACTCCTCCACAGATACGGACGCCCTCTTCCTACTGTCAGAACTCTGCTTTTTCCGCTTTATGGAGGGTTCCAGGTAATCATGCAACATACTCATACGTTTCTGATACGCCGCTTCCAGCATAGCCATATCCAATACATCATCCCCTTCCAGAATCGCGATTTCCTGCGCGTCATGAATCAGGGATACAAGGACTGAGATATTTCCGCCGCAATGTTCAAAGAGCCATTCTGTCACCCCGGCCGATAACTCCATCCTGGTCTTCGTATACTGATAGAGGAACAGTTCCCTGCATACCTCACAGAACTCATCCCCAAACTGCATGGCTTCATACTGCAATCCCAGAGACCGTCTTGCCAGCTGCATTGCCTGTTCAAAAAAAGGGATGCTCTCCGGTGTCCCTACCATACAGATAGCGATACCGGAATTGTTTATCAGCTGCGTCAGCATCCCTACCAGGGATTTCCCGTTCCTGCTGTTCACTACATTCTGTATCTCATCCACCACAAGCAGCCCGATATGGTTAAGGGAAACCTGGCTCACACTTCCAATCAGCATATCCACAGATGCCCTCGCTTTCAGTGCATTCACATAGTACTTGCTGCCAAGCACCTCATCCACCTTACGCAGGATTTCCAGCAGCAGCCCTTTTACAGAGGAATCAAACGGACACTGGACAATGATGCAGGGGGCAATCCGGCAGTATGGCTCTTCTGTCTCTATCACTTTCTTTGTCATTATCAGGTCAATCGCCCGGAATACGGCAGAACTCTTTCCGATACCGGAGGCTCCGAGGATGGTGAAGGAGTCCGAGCCGCCTAAAATCCCCCTGCACCGGCCGCCCCGTATCCCCCGCTGGTTCTCATACTTCTGGTATACTGCCTGCATGGATTCTTTCTTCTGCATAGACCGAAAAAGCCCCATATACAGTTTATGGTATATCTCTACAGACATCCGGGAGGGGATATAAACGTTATAGATGTCTGACAATGCCACCAGCCGCTCCATGCTGCTTTTTTCCCATATGCAGGCAGGATATTCCGGTGTTTCCCTCAAACAGTCCAGCAGTTCTTTCCCCGTCTTCATCTCCGGCATGACATCCACAATCTTATCTCTCATTTCCTGCACCTTCTTTCATAAAGTCCACGTGTCTCTTCCTCTGTTCCCTCTGCCTGGTCTTCCGTATGTTCTTTATCTTTGTGTCTCCGGTATGTACCGCATTCCCGGCAATGTTCTGTATATGCATTGCCAAATCAATCTTTGCCTGCAGGTTCCCGGCAGAGGCATCCTTTATCATTTCATTACAGTCTGCCTTTAACTTCTCCACTTCTGCGATGTTTTTCCCACAAAACCGCCTCTCTATCAGGTCAAACCTCTGATAAGCCCCATCTTCAAGCAGCCATACATGGCTCACATCCTCCGGATTGTATGCGACCACAGCCTCGCCGCCCTTTAAATATCTCTCTGTATATCCGCCTGCATGGTAACGCATTCCTTTTACCTTTAACCCTGACCGCATAAATCTTCCCGTTGTCCTCGGCAAAAGGGTCTGTATCAGTTCTTCCCTGGAAACAGCAATCAGGTTGGCCCCTTCTTTGTGCTTTCCCCATCCAAAGACAGAAGACGCAAACGGCTTGACTCCCTCCTGCAGCATTTCTTCCGTATAAGGGAAATTTTCCAGAATCCTCTGGGAATTATAATACAGGATACATCTGAGGATGACAGTTTCAAAATCACGCATGGTCAGGCAGGCATCTTTTCTGTAATCATGCGCTCCCCTCTCCCTGTAATCCGGCTCTATCACACCCCTGCCCTTCAGGTGCTTCTTATACTCTGACTGTATCAGGTCAAAGAATTTCTCCACCTGTCCTTTTAATTCCGGTCTGTATGCCGGGAGGTTCTGTATGGTCACACCAAGCTCTGTAATCTGCCCGAAGTTCTCAGAGGTATATTCCGTTCCCATATCTGTCAGCATCAGCCCCGGCAGACAGTCACAGTCCCACTGCTCCCTTTCTATCAGGATGCCGAATCTCCTGCACCACTCCTTTTTATCCGCAGCCACATTTAACATCAGGTTCCTCAGGGAATACACGCCGCCCTCCCACAGCAGGCTGTATCCATAACAGAAGGAGGTATATGCATCCACACATGCCAGGAGAATCGGCCTCCCCACCAGGTGTCCGGCATCATCTACCAGGTAGATATCGCAGACGGTTCCATCCAGCATCCCTGCACCTACCGAACAGAACTCCTGCACTCCGTCCCCCAGCAGGGGGCGGTGGTTCCTCTGGTAATCCTTTAACCCGTTTCTGGAGATATAGTATGTCTGCAGTTTCTTCGTCTTTTTATAGAAATACCGTAACTGGTGGATGGACGGGTAACGGTCTTTCAGTTTTCCGTTCCGGTCACAGTACCTCTCTTTCAGCATCAGGGTATAGACAGTGGAAAGGCTCTGCTTTTCCCTGGTATAGTAGAACTTGTTCAACGCCCAGCGCATGTTCTTTTCATCCTGCGTCAGTTCCCTCTGTTCCTGCTTCTCCCTTGGTGCCAGCACCGAGATATCCTGATATGCCAGATACAGCCCCAGGTAATTCTTCACCGTGTTCTGGCTGACCTTATACTTTTCTGCGGCATCTGCAATCCGTAAACTCCTCTGCTTTTTATCCCCCACACAGGGCAGGATGCCTGAAATGACAGTGAATCTCTCATGCATGGTCTGTCTGGCAGATGCAGACATCCCTTCCGGGATATCCCGCTCCATCTCCCCCATGAACTCTTCCCCCGGGATTTCCACACCGTCCTCTATCTCTGACAGACTTATCCACTTTGGCATCCCCATCTTTACACAGTCTATGACCAGCGCCTTCTCCCCTTCTGCATCCAGTATCCTTAAAATCCTGTCCCCAAGTCTGATTATCCTGCAATCCCTATCTTTCTTCATCTGTCACAATCCCCCAGTCTGTGATACCCCGTCTTGTCCAGTACTCCCTTGATGCATCCAGTAACTTCACAGTCATTGGCTTCTTTAAGAATCTCCGTTCCACACACTCCCTGACCATCAAATCACCATTCTGTTTCTCACAGACAAAATCCGAACTGTATTCCCCGGCTTCCAGACCGGACAGCATCACATTGCATTGAAATTCAATTATGCTGTCTTCCTGTTCCAGTCTTTCTGCATATGCCAGCTGGATTGCCCCATACGTCCTCACCACCTCCTTACACTTTTTCATCTGCCTCTTCTGGCATCGTCCCTTGAAACCTTTTTTAATCATCCTAACTTTCTTCCTTTCCCAGAAATGTTTCCAAATCTGACATTATCCTCCCAAAAACAGGATTATCACATCGTTTCTTTTCCCAAAACCGCATTCCGGAATCCCCCAAAACCTGAAAAACGTTGATTTTACGCCAATCTTTTCCCAGAACCAGAATCCCAAAAACGGCTTTTTCCTTTTTCTCCATGTCCCTTCGCACACCCACTTTGCATTTTTTTAGCAAACTCACTTGTAAAAACTT
>OLVP01000657.1_pt1 | contig 27539 bp, 29 predicted proteins | sample 1673281 | NCBI WGS metagenome assembly OLVP01 (sample SAMEA3178940, study PRJEB25190) | human gut metagenome | biome: human gut; feature: human-associated habitat; material: faeces | place: Austria | collected 2013
CGGCGACTGTAAGAAGATTAAGCTGAGCGGCACGGCAAGCAAATTGAGCCTGAACACTGAACTTTACGTTTACATTCTGGACTTCGACCATGATAGCAGTACGGTTGGCGGCACGAAGGACGGCATTACGTTCGGCACATTCAAGACTGCACTGACAGACGGTAAAGATGTATGCCTGGTGAGTGGTGATGACGATGATAGCGATTTTAGAATGACCACTACGAATGCAAATTATGGCGGCTGGAAAAATTCCGATATGCGCTATAACATTCTGGGGTCGACCAACACTCAAAATGGCAACGCTACTGCGACGACTGCAACTTCGCCAAAGTCTAACACGTTGATGAGCTGTCTGCCTGCCGACCTTCGAGCTGTAATGCGACCGATGTGCGTTTACACAGACAATACGGGTGGTGGTTTTGATACCGCGTCCTATGTTACGACAACTATTGATTTTCTCCCGCTTCTGGCGGAATTTGAAATTCATGGCACTCAAACTTGCGCGAACTCAGCCGAGAAGAACAACCAGACGCAGTATGCGTATTTTAAGAATGGCAGCTCGAAAGTGAAGTATAGGCATGATTCGCAATCTTCGACGATGTTCTGGTGGTCTCGTTCGCCTTGTTCCGACAACAGCGGCGATTTTTGCAATGTGATCGTCGGCGGCAGCGCGAACTATGCCAGCGCCAGCTATTCCCTTGGCGTCGCCCCGGCTTTCAAAGTCTAAAGAAGCGACGCACTTCTGCGTCGCTTGCTAATCTGTGATCTTATAACAACTACGGGCTCACGAAAGTGAGCCCTATATAAAAGGAGGCCAATCTTTTGTCTGTTCTCAAATCTAAACGAACTGAAAGCAAAATGGAATTTGTGAATACATCTGAAACATCCGACAAACATAAAACTACAATTTCCGGCGAACAGGATTGCTCGATTTTACGGCGGGCAATTCTTTCGCCGCACTGGTAAGGAAAACTAAATGCAATATGTCATTTACAAGCGGTTCAAGGACGCTGCCCTCTGTGGCCCTGTGAACCTGAAAGCTACCCTTCCCTGCTGGGAATCAGAGGGCATTATTTTCTATGAGGGCAAGCCACTTTGCTTTGCCGCCAGTGAGAACGCGCTCTGCCACTTTGCACGAGACGATGACGGCAAGGGTTTACTGCGCGGCAAGCTGATTGGCGACATCAAGCGCAGGCTTGCGAAACGCGACGGCGATTACCAGAAGCGCTGGGACAAGGTTTGGGCAGACAAGCTCTGCGCGAAGTTCAAGCGCAAGGAATACGCGGATTTCTGGATTTGGAACAAGGCGTTCCATGATGCAGAGATTGGCGAGCTGGAATACGTTGCGGAGCTGATTGGATTGGAGGTGCGGCGATGATTTATAATTTGCCGAGGAAGAAGCCGGACAAGAACTCTTTTGAAGTAGTTGCGATCAGCGGCGCGTCCTATGGATTTGCGCTGAACTCGAACGGCTACTATGAGAGCAATAACAAGGGCGTGGACAACTCGGCGGCTGTCTGCCGTGTCAACATTCATGCGGCGAAAGCCTGCACGGTGACGTTCAAGTGTATCAACTACGCAGAATCAAACTACGATTTCGGTCTGCTCGGTGTGCTTGACGCGGCGCTGGACACCGGATATTCAGACGTATCAACGAATGTGGCGAAGAACTTCAAGGGCTCTTCGTCCGCTTCGGTGCAGACGTATTCGTATACCAATGTAGCGAAAGGCAATCACTTCATTGATGTGAAGTACCGCAAGGACAGTAGTCAGAGTTCAAATAACGATACGTTACAGTTTAAAGTGGAGATTTCGTAAAGGAGAGATATTAATGACATTAGAGAAAAGGTTGGCATTGATGTAAGGGGCTTCAAAACAACTATTGAGCCGAGAATTGTTGAGCACATTATCAGAGACCACGGCGAGAATGGACTTGCGGATCACAGCATGGCGGATACAAACGATATTGCAAGAATCCAATATGTACTGAACAATTACGATACAGTAGTTGACGGAGGAACAAGCAGCGCATACACCGAACCCAAACCAAATTACCCCGGAAAAAACAGAAAAGCTAAAACGGTTGTTTTCGAGAAAAAAATAGACGGCTTCTATTATGTCGTAGAAGCCGTTCCGGTAACGAAAGCAAAAACTGCCTATGTCACAAGTGCATATATAAATACAAATAAAAAGGGGAACCAGCCGACCCTTAATGCACCAGACGGTACCCCAGGTTTCACGTCCGAAAACGTATCGCTTAGTTCCCTTGCGGGAGATGTTACGCAAGTACCCAATGCCGCTGCAGCAACCCCGAGTGGTACGCCCGAAACGTCTCTTGCTTCTCCATCTCCGCTTAACACCAGTATACAGCAGAATGCGGAGAATAGCAACGGTTTAGGCACAAAAACTGTAAACACAATGCAGGATGCAATGCAGTACGGCAAGACGCCGGAACAGGCGGTGATGGAGGCGCGGGCGAAGGCTGAGGGCGAGAGGGTACGGCAGGCAAGAGAGGAACAGGCGGCGGCAGAACAGCAGGAACGCCTTGATCGCATCACCAACGGCAAGAACCGCGACATTATGCAGCGTGTATACGAGGCACAGGAGCGCGCAGAACGCGTGGCAAGCCGCCATGCGCTGGAACGCGCAACGACCCGCGCGACAGCTTCAGACGCGGACAGCTACATTGACCATACGCAAGAGGATATTGCAATCGACCTTGTGAACAGTCTGGAAAGTGAACGCCGCTTTTTAACCAACCTGCGCAATGGCTGGCATTTGAGCGATGCCGAACTGGTAAATGCGGAACGCATGGCGGCGGGACGCGGCCCTGTAACCGAGATGGACAGCCACCGCTACGAACTGGTAGAGACCTACGCCCGCGCTATGCGGCAGTACAACGAGGATATGCAGCCGTATTACGCATTTCAGCGCGGCCTTGATGATGCACGCCTGAGACGCGCAACCGAACTTATCAAGGATTCGGACAACTGGAAGGATTCACGCGGCAACCTCGGTTTGCAGATCCACACGCCGGAGCGCGTGCTGCGCAAGGTTATGGGCGATACCGCCGAAACAGAGGCTATTTATCAGGCATATTTCGCACCGGTACTCAAGCATGACGCAGAGGCTATCCGCTGGGAGAATACCCAGCGCGAACGGCTGAAAGGCATTATGGAGGGCCTGTCGCACGAGGACAGTGTGTATATGCACATGAAGAACCGTGCAGAACTCTCTCCGAAGAACGAAGCCATGCAGAAGCAGCTTGCGGATTATGTGAAGGAGAACAAGAGCAAAATTCATTTCAAGCAGGCAGAGAGTGCCATGCAGAAGCTGTATGAAATGACAAGCGAAATACATCCGCAGGTCAGCGAGGCCGGTGTGCGCAACGGCTATGCGCCGCTGGAATTTCGACAGAAATACATCCCGAGCCTTACGCCGACCAAGGAAGGCAAGTGGTACAACCGCATTCTGCGTAAAGTGGGCGTGGAAACCATGGTGGACGAGCTGCCGACCGAGATCGCGGGACGAACCGAAGACCGCAGACCGGGCAGACAGTACGCCGGATTCTACAACCAGCGCGAGGGCATCAACACCGAGTTTGACGCATTTAAGGCGATGGATAACTATATCAGCGGCGCGAGCAACGCTATTTTCCACACGGATGATATTCAGAACCTGCGTGTACTGGAGGACGCTATTCGCAGCAAATACAGCGATGAAGGCAGCCGTGCGGAACTTGAAGCCATCCGCAAAGACCCGGATATCAATATTGAGGACAAGGAACAGAAGATCAGCAAGATTTGGGAACGCAACTCCGGCACGCTGCCGAGCTTCCCGAGTTGGATCGCGGAGTACACCAACATTCTGGCAGGCAAGAAATCCCGCACAGACCGTAGCGCGGAACAGATGTTCGGACGCGGCCTGTACCGCGCCATGAGCGATATTGAGGGCAAGGTTGCGGCAAACATGGTAGGCGGCAACCTCTCGACCGCGATCTCTAACTTTATTCCGCTGGTCCAGGGTTCGGGCGAGGTGCGTTATTCGAGCATGATGCGTGCAATGCTGGATTACGGCGCAGACCTCGCCAAAAAAAATCCGGCATTTCATGAGGATTCGGACTTCCTGACCAATCGCCGGGGCAGCGAACGTGTTATCAAGACGAAACTGCAGAAAGCCTCGGATGCGGCCGGGTGGACGATGAACGCAATCGACAATCTATCCAGCGAGGTGATGGTGCGCGCACGCTATCTGGACAATGTGGAAAAGCGGCATATGAGCACCGAGGCGGCGCTGCAGGAGGCTGACCGCTGGGCGGCGGGACTGATCGGCGACCGCGCAAGAGGTGCAAAGCCGGTTATCATGGAATCCAAGTCGCCGCTTATCAAGGCGTTTACCATGTTCCAGCTTGAGGTTATGAACCAGTATGACCACCTGTTCGGCGATATTCCGCACAACCTGCGGGTTCAGGGCAAGAGCAAGGCGCAGATCGCGGCAGGCACAGCGGCAGCGCTGCTGCAGGTATTCGTTATGTCCCACCTGTTCAACGATGCACGCGAAAAGCTGACCGGTTCGCGCGGTGCGTTCGACCCAATCGAGATGGTGAACGACTTTGTAGGCCGCCTGACCGGCTACGCACTGCCGAACATCTTTGACCTGCTGGGCGAAATGATGGGAGACGGTATTGACGAGGATGATTTCCGTGCGGAAAAGTCGGAAACGGCATGGGACAATGTAAAGAAGACAGCACAGGATATTGCATCCAACGTTCCGTTTGCTTCCGGTCCGCTCGGTGCGGTATTTGGCGCGGGCAACTCTCGTCTGCCGATCCAGTCCATCATCCCGAACATTGACAACATCATGACCGCACAGGGCGAGGACGCGCGCAGCATGGCACTGAAAAAGGAACTGAGCAAGCCGCTTTACGGCTTCCTGCTGCCGTTCGGCGGCCTGCAGGCGAAAAAGACCGTGGAGGGCGCGGCAACTATGTTTGCGGGCGGCAGCTACTCGTATGACAAGAAGGGCGAGAAAATCCTGCAGTTCCCGACCTACGGACAGAAACCGGCAGACTGGGCACAGGCGCTGCTGTTCGGCAAGAGTTCCAGCGATGAGGCCCGCGCATGGCGCGAGAGCGGCTATGAAACCTTGAATGCGGAGGAGACTAAGGTGTTTGATACGCTTGCAAAGCGTGCAGACAACGACCAGGAAGCACGCAAAAACATTTACGATGCGATTATGGCGCTGCATGACGTGCAGTCCGACACGGATGAGAACGGTCAGCTTCTCGACAACGAAGGCGAGAAAAAGCGCCGTATGCTGTTTGAGAACGACAAGCTGACGCAGAGCCAGAAAACCGCCATCGACCGCGATATCATCGTTAATACAGTGGGCGGCTCGGCTGCGGATTACTCCGACCGGACTTCGTTCGAGATCAGCACCGAGGTACGCAAGAAGATGCAGGGCGCGGCTCACAAGGCGGCAGACGCCGGTCTTGCAGTAAGCACATTTGCCAAGTATGACAATACGCTGAAGGAATTGACCGAGGGCACGGACGAAAACGGCGAGAAGCTGCACACGGCGGACGAGGCACGCGGTATGGTATTGGATGCCATCCGGCAGGACAGCAGCCTGACGGACGGTGAGAAGCAGACCCTTGCGGATTACCTGCTTGTTTCCTCCATGAGCGAAAAGGCGCGTGAGACGTGGAACGATGAGGTTAAGGGCAAGGTAAATGCAAGCGATTATGTACGGTTTAAGTCGGACGTAGCGGCATATGAAGCGGAATTCAAGGGCACTGGCGCGGATCATGCCGCAAATGTGGCTAATATTCTGAACAGCTACACGAACCTGACGGATGAACAGAAATCCGTACTCATGAACACCTACAACGACACGGCAAAGAATGATGTATTCCACGTTTCGGAGTATGAGAAGTCGCTGACGGACAACAGCTATTACAAATCGCTGAACGACAGCGAAAAGAGCAAGCTGCGGGCATACTGCAACGAGTACGAGCAGGCTATCAGCGAGGGCAGAGAGCTTTCTGGCTGGAAGGCCAAGGCTTACATGGCGAAGGAGGCCGGTATCCAGCCGGGTACCTATGCGCTGTTCCAGACGGCGCTTTCGCTTATCAATTCGGATGGCGGCAACGCCAAAAACGAGGAAATCACGCAGGCCGTTAAGTTGGTGCCCGGCCTGACGAATAGCCAGAAGGCTTATTTGTGGCAGGCGGCATATGGCAAGGAATCGACCAAGAGCAATCCGTGGGGCGGCGCGACCGTGACAAAGTATCAGAAGGGCGAGAACAAAGCAGTAAATCCGGTGGATGGCGGTACGCTGTCCGACGGGTTCGGCTGGCGCACTGCGCCGACTACAGGTGCATCGAACAATCACAAAGCAATTGATATTGCCGCACCGCAGGGAACACCGGTAAAGGCGGCTATGAGCGGCAAAATCGTCGGAATGAATAAATACGGCTACGGCAAAGACGAGTATGAGGGATACGGTGTATCGGTTACGGTTGACTGCGGAAACGGTATTACTATGGCATATCACCACATGGTTGACGGCAGCAATGCCAACCTGAACATCGGTGACGAAGTAAAGGCAGGTCAGCAGATCGGTCAGGTTGGTTCGACCGGTATTTCTACCGGCCCGCATCTGGATTTCCAGGTGGTCAAGGACGGCAAGTATGTTGACCCGAGAAATTATATTCCCGGATACGGCGAGGGCACTTCTGAGACGATCTTGGCGGCACAGGCGGCTGTGGCGGCAAGTTCCGGCAAGAAGAGCGGAAAGAGTCATAAGAGCGGCGGCTCGGGAAAGTCGGGAGGAAGCTCCGGCGGACTTAAGCCGCTGAAGGGACCTGACAGTTTGAAAGGATTGGGATTCTGATAAGAAAATGAGAAAGCGCCGTCGGTTGACGGCGCTTTTATTATAGATAACTTTGATGGGCGGGTTCTTCCGTGCCGATGTCCGTCAAAATGCCCTTGCATTCCTTATACGGCATGGCGTACCGCTGGTTGAGATAGCGCATGGACGCACCCAGCTCGCCGTCCGGGCCGCCAAGCTGAGAGATAACAATTTTGGCGGTCTGCGGATTAGGATTCTTGATCTTCACCGGAAACTGCAATCGTTTATCGTATGACCACATCAGTCCTCAGCTCCTTCCCACGGCCACGGATCGTCGATCCACGTCCAGTGTCCGCTGCGGGTATCTACCTCGCGGGCAGTCAGCGGACCGAATGCATCCTCGTACTCGGCGGCGGCCTTGTCAAACGCCGTGCGCATTTCGTTGTAGTATTTGAGCGCGGCAGCGTTGTCCGGATGGCCGTCGAGGTACTCAATCACCTCAACGAGCGCGAAATCGTACATGCGCACGCGCCCGAGCAGTTTGTCCTTGTCGGTCATTGCGGCACTGCCTCCTCTCCGAGAAACGGCTTGTCGAGTGCCGGAAAGATCGTGCCGCGCGAGAACGCCAGCACCGGATCATACGGCGTATCAAATTCCTGCGTCGGCACAAAGGCCATCGCAAGCGAAAGCAGACCGGCAGGGATACTCTCCTTGGTCTGTAAATGATTCTGCATGGTTATTCTCCCTTCGTATAAGGTAGGAGTTAGGAGATAAGAGTGGATAATGATTCACCCCGCCCTACAATATCATCACGATACCTCCTAACTCCTCACTCTCAACATACGCCGTTGGGGCTTAACAAGTTCCGACATTTATGTTATACTAATAGTACTCTTATAAGAGGAGGCATGAAAAATGGAGCTTTCTGAAATCAGAGAACAAAGTGCGAAGGCGGCAGAGCAGGTTTGCGAGGCAGCCAAGCTGAAGATCGGCGATCTGTTTGTGGTCGGCTGCTCGTCAAGTGAAATCCTGGGCGAGAAGATCGGCACGCATTCCAGTGTAGAGGTAGCCGAAGCGGTATTCGAGGGCATTCACAGCGTACTGCATGAGCACGGCGTGGAACTGGCGGCACAGTGCTGCGAGCACCTCAACCGTGCGCTGATCGTGGAGCGTGCTGTGGCAGAGCAGTTCGGTCTGGAGGAGGTCAACGTCGTTCCGCAGCCCAAGGCAGGCGGTTCGTTCGGCACGACCGCGTACAAGCGCTTTGATGATCCGGTGGCGGTTGAGTCGCTCAAGCAGAGCGCCTCTGCGGGCATGGACGTGGGCGGCACGCTGATCGGCATGCATATCAAGCCGGTTGTGGTTCCGCTGCGCATCGAAGTCAAGCACATTGGAGAGGCCGTCCTGCTCTGTGCACGCCGCCGGCCGAAATTCGTGGGCGGCAGCCGCGCAGTATATAACGAAAAACTTTTGTGAGGATTTTATGGGATTAAAAGCAGTTTTTTTCGATCTGGATGACACGTTATACACCAGCTTTCAGGCCGGGGACGCCTACGCCTACGAAAAGCTGGAGGAGTGGGCCATCAGTACGTTTGGAGACAAAGGCAAGGGGTTTGCGGACGCATTCCGCGTCAACCGCAAGCGTCTGGCACGGCAGCAGCCTGCCATGCCGCCTACGCATGACCGTGTGCTGTTTGCACAGGGTGCGCTCGAGCGCATGGGCCTGAACGCCGTTCGCTATTCGCGCGAGGCATTCCGCGTGTACTGGAATGCGGTGTTCGCTAAGATGACCTTGCGCCCGGGCGTGGCTGAGTTTTTGGACGAGCTGCGTGCGGCGGGCGTTAAGGTGGCCATCTGCACCAATATGCTGGCGGATATCCAGATGGAAAAGCTGGAGTACCTCGGCATTGCCGACAAGGTGGACTGCCTTGTTACGAGTGAGGAAGCCGGTGTGGATAAGCCGGGTTCGGCGATTTTCTGGCTGGCGATGCACAAATGCCGCTGTCTGCCTGAGGAGACCGTCATGGTTGGCGACAACTTCACGCACGATATTCAGGGCGCGCTCGACGTCGGCATTGACGGCGTGTGGCTCAACTGGACGGACAAGCCGAAACCGGTCGGTGAGCTGTCCTACACCGAGGTAAGCACATTCGAGCAGGCAGCGGCGCATATCCGCACTTTGCTCTGATAAGTTAGGGAGGACAAGGAAAGACATGCAGCATTTTGACTACAAGCCGCACGGCGTATGTCCGATGAATATCTCGTTCGATCTGGACGGTGATACCGTGCACAACGTATCCTTCAAGGGCGGCTGCAACGGCAATCTGCAGGCAATCAGCCGCGTGGTCGAGGGCATGACCGTGGAGCAGATTGAAGGCTACTTCAAGGGTATTTCATGCAACGGACGCGGCACAAGCTGCTCGGATCAGCTGGCGACAGCGGTTCGCAAGGCGAAAGAGTCTGAATAAACAGAAAGAACCGATACCTTATGGTATCGGTTCTTTTTGCATTTTATGGGGTGGATAGATGCTGTAAAACAGTGAGAGCAGGTGTTTCGGAGTGTTCTTCCTGCACGCATACGCCGAGCCTGTAGGCAGGATCGGGGAAATCCGGCACAAACAGGGAGCCGGGTGTGCCGATGGTGATTGCCGGCGGCTGACAGGCGATATCTACGCAGAACTGCCGCAGCAGCCGCAGACCGCGGCCGTCGGCCTTGACGTAGCTTTCCTTGAGCGCCCACAGCGTGTAGAACGCGTTTTCGCGCTCGGCAGGCGAGAGCGAGGACAGGTACTGCACCTCATCGGGGTGGAAGAAGCGGTCGGCAATATTGGGTTTGAAGGAGCGGCACTGCTGAATGTCTACGCCGACCGGGTGGTCGCTCACCGCACAGACTGCCCATGCGGCGGAATGCGACAGGCTGAAATGAACATCCGGCGCGGCGGTCAGATACGGCTTGCCGTTCTCGTTCGCGGCAATGTCGAGCGGGCGCGGCACGGACGGACAGCAAAGGCGGATTGCCTCATCCAGCAGCAGGGAAGCGGTGAAGCTCTGCTGACGGGAGGTGCCGTGCAGGCTGTCGATATACGTCAGCCGCGCGGCGGACAGGCGGGAACGAAGCGAAATATTCATAATATCGGCTGCCGCTGCGGACAGGGCGAAAAGATGGGTCAAAGTAATGCTCCTCTTGCAACATTCATGTAATTTGCTGTCTGATTAACGAATAAATGCATCAGTTCGGAAAGGCTTCGCAGATGATGGCTGCACCGCCTTGCATTACAGTTCAAGATGGCAGCAAAGCGAGCGCTTTCTCAATCTTTTCAATCAGCCCTGAATCAGCCGGCAGCCAATCCACGCTTTTCAGTGTTTCCTTGGTCAGCCATCGCGCTTCGGCGGCCTCTAACAGTTCAAGATTACCGCGAATCAGCTGACACCAGAAGCAATCCATTGAAAGGTGAAAGGTCGGATAATCAAATTCAACGGTATCAATCAACTCGCCAACCGAAATCTCGGAGGCCAGTTCTTCCTGGATTTCTCTTTTTAAGGCCTCCTGCGGTGTTTCGCCGGGCTCGATTTTTCCGCCGGGAAACTCCCACAGACCCTTAAAGTCACCGTAGCCGCGCATGGTGGCAAAGATTTTTTCGCCATCGCGAATAACTGCGGCGACGACTCGAATTGTTTTCATAAAATGCCTTCCTTATCCGACTACCAGCTTGTTCGTCTTGCGAAGATACTTCGCCGGAATCGGCTGGTCCAGATGCCATGTAATATTCATTGGCTTGCTGCCGGTGTGCTTCACATAGGTTGCCGTTCCAAGACAGGTATACGGTGCAGCGCCAATGCTGTCCTGCTTGAACTCCCGCACAAAGAGAACGACCTTGCTGCCGCGCTGCCGGTGGTTGATATAACGCTGACCGGTGCTTGCCGTATCGGAGGTCGTGCTTTGACTTTGCCAATGGAACAGGCTTTCGTTGATCGAATAGTCGTTGTACATGGTAGTCGGGGAGTAGTCCTTGTCCGCCTTGTTGAGCGTGATAAAGAACACATCGACCTGCTTGTCCGGCAACCATTTGACACCTTCCCGCACATTTTTCGGCGTCATATAGTCCATTGCAATTAGAATTTGATCTCTGGTATAGGTGCAATGCAGATCCAGCGGACAATCAAAGCCAAGCGGGACAGGCTGATCGATGAAGTCAATGCGCTCCAGATTGAGCGCCAGCAGCGCATACAGTTCGTGCATCATGATCGGACTGTCCGCGAGCAGCTGCATGTTGGCTTGCGTAGTATGGGAACGCCAGTCTGCCGCCTCCTGAAATACGGTGATGTAGAACATTTGCAGCATGCGCTTTTCAAAATCGGAAAGCGAAGCCGCAAGTTCACAGGAGAAGCGCGGAAGAATATCCGTCAGGAACTTAATCCAGCGCCGGGAATCCACGGCAACCAGCTTGCTGAACGCCTTTGTCAGAATGCTTTCGGCAGGTTCGATAAAATCATCAAGGACGCCTGCATCTGCACAGAGACGGGAGAAGGAGAATTTACCGTAGATCGACCGCGGGTCGAGGTGATAGTAGCCGATGAAATTCTTCAAGGAAAGGGGAAGGCCGCTGTCCTGTGTGAAGCTTTCGATACGCGCAATCAGACCGGCACGGTCACCGAAGGAGCGGCGAATATTCGCCAGAATGACTTCGGAAGCCTTCTTTTCCAGCTGGATATAGCAGCCCTTCGGCAGTGATACAAAGCCCTTTTTCACCTCGTACTGCATGCTGTGATTGCTGTGAGAGAGCAGTGCAGCAAACTTTTCTTCAAAATTGTATTTCTTGTTTGCCTGACCGATGAAATCCAAAACGGTCAGGCATTCTTTTCCTTCCGAGAGACGCAGACCGCGGCCGAGCTGCTGTAGGAAAATCGTGAGCGACTCGGTAGGGCGCAGAAAGAGAATGGTGTCAATTTCGGGAATATCAACGCCCTCGTTATACAAATCTACAACAAAGATAAAGCGGATTTCACCGGAGATCAGACGCTGTCTGGCTTCATTTCGTTCCTTATCGCTGGAAGTACCGGTAAGGGACATGCAGGGGATATCCTTCGATGAGAAATATTCCTCCATGAATTCAGCATGCTCGACAGAGACGCAAAACCCAAGACCGCGAACTGTATTGATGTCGGTTACATACCGATAGAGAGAATTGACAATATGACCAGCGCGCTTTTCGGCGACAGCACGGTTCAGAGAAAATACGTTGTTAAGCTCAGCTTTATCATAACCGCCGCGCGTCCAGCGAATATTGGACAGGTCAACATCATCGGAAACGCCGAAATATTGAAACGGGCAGAGCAGCTTGCGCTCAATCGCCTCCGGCAGTCGGATTTCAGATGCAATGCGGCCATTGAAGTAATCCAGAACGTTTTTTCCATCCATGCGTTCCGGCGTTGCGGTCAGACCCAATAAGATTTTCGGCTTGAAGTGGTTCAGCAGTCCTTGATAGGTGGGCGCTGCTGCGTGATGGAACTCGTCCACAATGATGAAATCGTAATAGTCTTCCGGGAGAACGTCATACAGCTTCTGGGAGGCTAATGTCTGCACCGAAATAAATAGATGCTCCAGGCTGCTCGGCTTGAAGCTGCCCACAAAAAGCTCTCCGAAATTGGGATCTTTCAACACAGCACGGAAAGCACTTCGGCTCTGTTTCAGAATTTCCTCTCGATGAACGACAAACAGCAGACGGGGCTTCGAACCGGAAAAGGCTTTGCAGAACCGTCGGTAATCAAAGGCGGAGATTAAGGTTTTGCCGGTGCCGGTTGCCGCAACGACAAGATTGCGGTAATAGCCGCGCACCTCGCGCTCTGCCTGCAGGCGATCCAAAATCTCCTGCTGGTAGGGGTAGGGCTGAATATCGAAAACGAACTGCATCTCGCTTGTCGGATTGGCTTTGCCGTTTGTTGACAGTGCACGCTCCAGTCTTTCCCTGCACCCGTCCTCATAGACTTCAAAGCTGGCGGTGTTCCAATAACTATCGAAGGTTGCCTCCATCTTCTGAATGGTCGGCAGCATATCCTTGGTTGTCAGCTTAACATTCCATTCCAGTCCGCTGGACATAGCCGGATTGGAGAGGTTAGAAGAACCAACGTACGCCGTGGTAAAGCCGGTTTCACGATAGAACATATACGCCTTTGCATGAAGTCTGGTACGCTCGGTATCGTAAGATACACGGATTTCTGTGTTGGGGAGCTTGCGAAGCGCCTCCACCGCTTTCACGTCTGTTGCGCCCATGTATGTTGTCGTAATAACGCGGAGCCTGCCGTCGCGTTCCGCAAAATGCTGAAGATCATCGATGATTAAACGAAGACCGCTCCATTTGACAAACGAAACCAGCATATCAATGCGGTCTGCGGAGGCGATTTCTTTCTTCAGCTCGGAAAACATCTGCGGCTCGTGAACTGCTCCGGTAAATAAGCTGCTTTGAGCAATCGATGTTTCAGGGCGGGGGAGATCCTTTGCTTTTTTCCGGCCGATGCGCATCATAGGATCATCGCGGGACAGCAATGCGAATAACTGCTCGCCCTCATCGTCCACGGTAAAATCACGCAGGTCGTCCTGCGCCGTCTCCTGCGAAATCAGATCAATAATTTTGTTGACCAGATTTAGCTGCGCAGAAATATCGTCACCCGCAACGCGGTCAAGACCTTTGTGAACGACTTCGGACAGGTACTGCGTTAAGACAGAGGAGGACTCGGCTGTGTCGATTTTCTCGACGTGCTTGCTGTCTTCCGGCAGCTGACGCAGCTCATCTTTGATTTCGGTATTCACTACTTGCTCGTAAAGACCTTGTTTAAGCATGAAAGACGTCTCCTGTGTGATATCGTAATTCGTAATAGGTATTATTCCTTGAACTGTTTTGAGCAATTTCAACAATTTTATTGTACTCTAAACCGCGAGGAAAATCAAACCATTTATTGATGGTCAACATCCAATCTCTTGTATTTGCCCACGGTTTTGGGCACGAAAAAGAGCGCCTATTCATCCACGATGCGGGGGAAATAGACGCACTGTGTACATAACAATATGCAATATTAAACATACCACAACGATCAGCAGATGAAAAGAGAGCACTTAATCACGGGTGCTTTCTTAGATGGGAGGGTTATCAAAGACTTCTGCAGCAGCTGCTCAAGGCCTTTTGCAGACAAATAGTTCGCCTGAACCGGAATAAGCACCTGATCAGCAGCGGCGAGCGCATTGATGATATGCTTTAATGCGCTCATCATAATCTCCACCATAATATGAAACATCTGGCTTATTAAAGAATGATAGAATTGTACCGGTTCTCGAATATGAGGTTGGAGTACCGTTTCTTCTAACAGAATTCACAACTATCGAATTCAGAGAATCTGCTGGGGAACCAACTTTTAATCTGTCAGCTCTAACATCTCTGTTATCATTTGTTCCAGAAACCACAAATACAATATTACGCTTTGCTTGCAGTGCATCAAGCATAGCTGCATCAAAAGAAATAAAGTTCTTTGATGTTTCATCCTCGGTTCCTAATGATAGATTCCACACATGAATATCCGGATTTTCTTCGACAATATTCTTGATTTTTCGAACCAGTCTCGAAGTGTTAATCCTTTCAGCACAAACACCGAAATGACGAACGCGAAATCTTCCACACCCATCATCCAGCCAGGGATTAAGGGATGGCCCATCGACAATAATCGATGAGACCTGTGTTCCGTGTTCACAGTCATCAAGCCTAACCATGGTTCTTTCTATATCATCAAGATATACATGATTTTCCACCCATTTGCTAAAATACACAGTTTCGTCGAAGAAAGTATCGATTACACCTATGATTGGTTCATTTGACGGGTCAGGAATATAAACCGTTGGCAGTTCACGCCTCGGCGCTATATCATTTAGCGTTGCTTTTGCTAAATCCGATGAGATCATTGAAATCATATATGGAACGCGATCTTCCAATATGTCAAATAGCTCTCTGGTAATTGATATGGTATCGGATCCATAGAACGAATAACGATACAGCATTTCATCAATCTTCAGTTTTTCTAGCAATTCAGAAACTGATAATTCCGTCTTATAAAACGTAACTAGAAACGAAGGCCGATTTGGAACATTGTCAACTTTTGGGATACTAATAGAATCTACAACAGAACAATCAATAATAATGTCCCGCAATTTAGTTTTCCCTAATGAGTACCCCTCATAGTTAATCAATTGGTTCTTTGAGTCAAAATTCGCGGAAGTTGCTTTTCCACCAAGCCTATCGTTTAAGAAGGATCTTGCAATTTGCAGTTCATTAATTGTCCGTTTTACAGTAGGTTCATCTACATAGTAAGTTATTATATGATTCTCTTCTCCTTCCGGTGCATTAGAGAATCTTGCCCCAACAATAACATCGTTTGTTGATGAAGTTTCCGGCTTCAAAAGACTCTTTATTCGTTTTGATTTAGCGATAATATCATTGTAGTTTACATCAATCAGAAGATTGGAAACATACTTTGGGCTATTTCTATAAAACCTTTGTGTTCCTAGCATCTGACGAAGCATCCTATATCACGGGCGTTGTGCTCAGTGTAGACGGAATGGCAAGAACATAAAAAAGGAAACAGGGCAGCTGGAAACGGCTGCCCTATCTTCGAAATATGGAGATATCCACATGAAAAGAATCATTCCCATTTTAATGACTTTACTGCTTCTCTCTGGTTGTGCAACGCAATCCGCTGAAAAAACCTATCGACAGATTACTATGGAGGAAGCTATTACGATGATGGAGGAGAAAACCGGATACATCATCCTCGATGTTCGTACTGCTCAGGAATATAGCGAAAAGCATATTCCCGGTGCTATCAATATTGCCAACGAATCCATTGGCACAGAGGATATCTCTGAACTGCCGGATAAAGATCAGCTGATTCTGGTATACTGCCGCAGCGGTAATCGGAGTAAGCAGGCATCTGAAAAACTGGTGAAACTGGGCTACACCAATATCATTGAGATCGGCGGAATTAATAGTTGGCCCGGTGAAACAGTCAACGGCGATAAGTGATAAAATCACAGAACAAGGAACGACTGCTGGATATAATAAAGCCATAAAAAAGAAAACAGGAGGACTTAAATATGTCTGCTATCAGTGTTAATAAAAACAATTTCAATCAAGAGGTTTTGAACTCGGACAAGCCCGTCCTGATAGATTTCTGGGCTCCCTGGTGTGGTCCTTGCCGCATGGTAGTTCCTCTGGTAGAAGAGATTGCCAAGGAGCGCTCCGATATCAAGGTTGTTAAAATTAATGTGGATGAGGAACAGGAACTGGCTATGCAGTTCGGTGTGATGAGCATACCCACTCTGGTGGTTATGAAGAACGGAAAGATTGTCAATCAAGTCACCGGTGCCAGACCTAAGGCTCAAATTCTCGCCATGCTGTAAGGAGGTGCAAAGATGAGATTCTTCGATTTCCTGAAAGGCCCTGACATCAATCAGGGTGTCAAAGAATATAGCACTACGGATGGCGCAGTCCTGCTGGATGTTCGCACCCCCGACGAATACCGGCAGGGGCATATCCCCGGCAGTAAAAATGTTCCTTTGCAGTCCATTGACAAAGTGGCTGGCATGATTGACAATAAAGCTACCCCCATCTTTGTACACTGTCTCAGTGGTGCAAGAAGCCGCCAGGCAGCTGCTGTTTTGCAGCAGCTGGGTTATACCAACGTGAAAAACATAGGCGGAATTTCCGCTTATGCAGGAAAGGTGGAACGATAATATGAAAGTTGTCATTGTAGGCGGTGTGGCAGGCGGTGCTACCGCTGCCGCCCGTATTCGCAGACTGAATGAGCAGGCAGAAATCGTAGTTTTTGAGCGCTCGGGGTATATCTCCTATGCCAACTGTGGTCTGCCATACTATATCGGTGATGTGATTACCGATCGGTCGGATCTGACCCTCCAGACCCCGGAAAGCTTCTTCTCCCGGTTCCGTGTGAACATGAAGGTGCGTCATGAGGTCACAGCGATTCATCCTGAAGAAAAAACCGTTTCCGTGAAAAATCTGGAAACCGGTGAGGAGTTCGAGGAGAGCTATGACAAGCTGATTCTCTCTCCCGGAGCCAAGCCTACCCAGCCCCGGCTTCCCGGTGTAGGTCTTGATAAGCTGTTTACCCTGCGCACTGTTGAAGATACCTTCTGCATCAAGGATTACATCAATGCAAACCATCCCAAATCCGCTGTACTGGCAGGTGGTGGCTTCATTGGATTGGAGCTGGCAGAAAACCTGCGAGAGCTGGGGATGGATGTCACCATTGTCCAGCGTCCAAAACAGCTGATGAATCCCTTTGATGCCGATATGGCTTCTTTCATCCATAATGAAATGCACAAGCACGGTGTAAAGCTGGCACTTGGTCATACCGTAGAAGGGTTTGAGGAAAGGGACGGCGGCGTGGATGTGCTGCTGAAAGACGAACAGCCTCTCCATGCGGATATGGTAATCCTGGCCATTGGTGTTTCTCCCGAAACCACCCTTGCAAAGGATGCCGGGTTGGAACTGGGTATTAAAGGAAGTATTGTGGTCAATGACCGAATGGAAACCTCCATTTCCGACATCTATGCCGTGGGCGATGCGGTGCAGGTGAAGCACTTCGTCACCGGGCAGGATGCTCTGATCTCTTTGGCTGGCCCTGCCAATAAACAGGGACGAATCGCTGCGGACAACATCTGTGGCGGAGACAGCCATTATACCGGCTCCCAAGGCAGCAGTGTCATCAAGATCTTCGGCATGACTGCCGCTACTACCGGCGTAAATGAGACCAACGCCAGAAAAACAGGGCTGGATGTTGATACGGTTATCCTGTCGCCCATGAGCCATGCAGGTTACTACCCCGGCGGGAAAGTCATGACAATGAAGGTGGTCTTTGAAAAGGCGACTTATCGCCTGCTGGGTGCGCAGATCGTAGGCTATGAAGGTGTGGATAAGCGCATTGATGTGCTGGCCACCGCTATCCGGGCAGGAATGAAAGCCACGGAACTGAGGGATCTGGATCTGGCCTATGCACCGCCTTATTCCTCTGCGAAAGACCCGGTAAATATGGCTGGCTTTATGGTTGAGAATATCGCAAACGGTGTTCTGAAACAATGGCATCTGGAAGATGCAGATCGTCTTCCTCGTGACGGAAGCGTAACTCTGTTGGACACCCGCACTGTGGAAGAATTCGCACGCGGACACATTGACGGCTTCTTTAACATCCCGGTGGACGAGCTGCGGGAGCGGCTGGGTGAGCTGGATAAGCGTAAGCCTGTCTACGTCATCTGTCAGAGCGGTCTGCGCAGCTACATTGCCTGTCGTATCCTGGCCGGAAACGGCTTTGACTGTTATAACTTCTCCGGCGGCTTCCGGTTCTACGACGCGGTGATACATGACCGCTGCCTCATTGAATCGGCTACCGCCTGCGGCATGGACAAATAAACATCCGCCGCATCTCTCCAACAATTTTGGTAGAGATGCGGCGGATTTTCATCCTCTGACTGCAGCAAACATTTCAAACATCTGAATCACACTTTACCCCAAAAAGAAATCACTGACCAGCATCACACAGAATCCGGCCAGGAGCGCATAGGTTGCTCCGGTCTCGCTGCCGTGGGCATGGGTTTCGGGAATCATTTCATCGCTGATGACATAGAGCATGGTTCCTCCCGCAAAGGCCAGAGCAAAGGGGAGAATGGCCGAAGCAATGCTTACGGCCCAATATCCCAGAAGCGTACCGACGACTTCGATCAGCCCGGTCACCATGGCGCAGACAAAGGTTTTTACCGGGGATACGCCTGCTGCCAGCATGGGCGCAATGATCACCATGCCTTCGGGGATGTTCTGCAGGGCGATACCGCAGGCGATCATCATCGCCTGCGCCGTGTCTTCACTTCCAAAGCTGACACCGGCGGCAATCCCCTCCGGCAGGTTATGGATCGCGATGGCTGTGACAAACAGCAATACCTTGTCAAGGTTGGTGCTGCGGTGTGTTTCCGTATCGGTTCCCACAAGCCTATGCAGGTGGGGAACCAGCTTATCAATGAGATTCAGGCACACCGCCCCAGTAAAGATCCCGATGATGGAAACGAGGATCCCATGGGTTCCGCCATAATTGAGAGATGGCAGAATCAGTCCCAGTACAGCCGCAGACAGCATAACACCTGCCGCAAAGGACAGCACTATGTCGGAGAATTTGTGGGAGATATTCCGAAAGACAAAGCCAATGAGACTTCCAAAAATGGTCGCGCCCCCAACGCCGAGGGCGGTGAGCAATACGATTTTCATCATCAACGATACAGGTCTTCTATGTATCAGAAAGTTCCTGCAATCTCCTTTCTTCACAAATCTCCACGGTGCCCCGCGCCAGCTTCACCATACCCTCGTTCTGGAAATAGCGAAGCATTCGGGTAACTACCTCACGGGCGGTGCCCATGTGGCCCGCAATGGTTTCATGGGTAATCTTGAGGATGTTTGTTTCCTCTAAGCTGCATTCCTCAAGCAGAAATCCTGCCAGCCTTTTATCAAAGCTTTTCCACATGATCTGCTCCATGAGCCACATAACCTCAGAAAAACGGGTAGCCATAATTTCGTTGGTAAAATTAGCTACCACAGCAGACTCTTTCATTAAGCGTCCATAAGTGTCAGCAGAAATAACCCACATCGTGGTATCCTTCTGCGCCTCAATGGTGATCTCAAACTGAATGCTGTTCATCATACAGGAGGCGGAAAACAGGCAAATATCCCGATCAAACAAACGATAGAGGCTAATCTCCCGTCCTTCATCGGAAAGAATATAGGCACGAAGCTGTCCGCTTCTTACCAGCAGAAGACCGGTACACTCCACAGTTCCGTTGTGAATCACAGTCCCTTTGTCCACTTTTCGTAAAACTGCATTTCGCTCCAAAATCTGCTGCTGGGTCGGTGTCAGTTTGTTCCAAATTGGAAAATAGGATGAAAAATCCATGGGTACACCTCCTTGAATACACATAGTATAAAACAATTTATAGCATATGTCAATAATTCCGTTGACATATAGGAAAAGGAGATGTACAATGGTCGTATAAATAGCATATGCCGAAAATAATATGGAGGTGAATCTATGCCAAGACCGAGAAAATGCAGAAAAGTTTGTTGTTTGCCGGATAATGATGGTTTTGTTCCGGTTCGTGGCGGCGAGGAACTGACTCCCATTGTCCTGAATGTGGATGAGTATGAATCCATTCGCCTGATTGACCGTGAAGGTTTTTCTCAGGAGCAATGCGGAGAATATATGCGTATTGCCAGAACAACGGTTCAGCAGATTTATGCAGCTGCCCGCAAAAAATTGGCCGATGCGCTGGTTGAGGGACTTCCTCTGCGAATCGAGGGAGGGGATTTTACACTCTGCAGCGGAAACAGCGCAGCCTACGGGTGCAAAAATTGCTATCAGCAAAAAATTCATCCGATGCACGAAAAACCGAAAGGAGATAATATTATGAGAATTGCAGTCACTTATGAAAACGGAGAAATCTTTCAGCACTTCGGTCACACCGAACAGTTTAAAATCTACGATGTGGAAGATGGAAAAATCATTTCGTCTGAGGTTGTGGATGCTGGCGGCAGCGGACATGGTGCACTGGCAGGGGTCCTGAGTGCACTGAAGGTGGATGCCCTGATCTGCGGCGGTATTGGCGGCGGTGCCCAGATGGCACTGAGCGATGTGGGTATCCGGCTTTATGGTGGTGTTTCCGGCAACGCTGATGCAGCAGCAGAAGCACTGGCAGCAGGCGAGCTGGACTTCAACCCCAATGTCCGGTGTGATCATCACGACCACCATGGGGAAGGTCACTCTTGCGGTTCCCACGGCTGCGGCCATCACTCCTGCGACTGAAATAGGTGATTAAGTCACGGAATATGTGTCGTGATTTGATAAAATATAGATAAAGGAGGCGGTAAAACCTATGAAACAATATGTTTGCGGCATTTGTGGATATATCCACGATGAAGCTGTCGGTGGCAAGTGGGAAGACCTACCTGCCGATTGGAAGTGTCCTGTCTGTAAAGCAGGCAAAGACGCTTTCAAACCCAAAGATGAAAAAACAGCGTCCCAGGAGATCCTTGAAAAGCCCCATGTGGACAAGGAACTCTCTCCCATGGAAATGAGCATCATCTGCTCCAATCTGGCCCGTGGCTGCGAAAAGCAGTATCTTCCCCAGCAGGCAGATGATTTCAGAAAACTGGCAGAGTTCTTCAGAAGCAAGGCTGCGCCCGTCGAGGAGGCCAGCACAGCCAAGCTGCTGGAACTCATTGACAAGGATTTGTCTGTAGGGTATCCCTATGGCAATGCTATAGCCGGTGAAAAGCCTGATCGGGGTGGTCTGCGCTGTCAGGTGTGGAGTGAAAAGGTTACCCGAATGCTCCAATCTCTGCTGACTCGATATGAATCTGAGGGAGACAAGATGTTGGAAAACACCGGTGTCTGGGTTTGCACGGTCTGTGGTTTTGTCTATGTTGGTGACATAGCACCGGAGCTATGTCCGGTGTGTAAGGTTCCCAGTTGGAAATTTGAAAAAATGGAAGGGAGGGCATAACTATGGCTGAAAAATATGCAGTAAGAAATCTTCGCTTATGTACCAAGGATTGCCTTTGCCTCTATGTCTGCCCAACCGGAGCGACTGATACAGAGAACAGCATCATTGATCCTGAAAAGTGTATCGGCTGCGGTGCCTGTGCCGAAGCCTGTCCATCCTCTGCAATCTCTATGGTTCCAAAAGAACTGCCGCCGCAGCAGCCGAAAGAAGAAAAAGTTGTCGAAGCGCTTCGTGGCTTAGTTCAAAGCAAAGCCAATGCAGAGAACATTGCTTCGCAGCTTCCTGATGTCTTGAGCGTCGCTGTGGAAAAATCCTCTCGCCTGATGGCTGAGGATCTGTGCAGAGAAGCCGGCTTTATGCTGCCTCAGAGCAGCAACACCAGATCGTTTCTGGAAAGTATTAAAACGTATCCCGGCATTCCTGTGGATGCTGTGGAATCCCTGTTAAAAAACATTCAATTCAATGAAAAAACGGAGGAAAAGAAAATGGAAAAATGGAAATGCACAGTCTGCGGTTACATTCACGAAGGCCCTATGACACCTGATTTTAAGTGCCCCATCTGCAAGCAGCCCGCCGACAAGTTTGTGAAGATTGAGGATGCTGCGGCTCCTGCAAAGAATCCCTATGCAGGCACCAAAACCGAGAAAAATCTGTGGGAAGCCTTTGCTGGTGAATCTCAGGCACGCAACAAATATACTTACTTTGCTTCAGTAGCCAAGAAAGCCGGTTACGAGCAGATTGCTGCTCTGTTCCTGCATACTGCACAGAACGAGATGGAGCACGCCAAGTTGTGGTTCAAAGCTCTGGGCGAGCTGGGCGATACTGCCGAGAACCTGCTCCATGCTGCTGAAGGTGAGAACGCCGAGTGGACGGATATGTATGACCGCATGGCTCGTGAAGCTGATGAGGAGGGATTCCATGATCTGGCTGAACAGTTCCGTGGCGTAGCTGCCATTGAGAAGATGCACGAGGAGCGCTACCGCAAGCTTTTGAGCAACGTGGAGACCATGCAGGTGTTTGAGAAGAGCGGCGTTACCATCTGGGAGTGCCGTAACTGCGGACATATCGTAGTAGGAACCAAGACTCCTGAGATCTGCCCTGTCTGCAAGCATCCTCAGGCATTCTTCGAAGTGCGTGCGGAAAACTATTGATAAAACGGAGGAAATTAAAATGAGTGCAAAGTTTTATATCTGCGAACACTGCGGCAATCTGGTGGGCATGATTCACGACTCCGGCGTACCTATGATGTGCTGCGGGCAGAAAATGACTGCCCTACTACCCAACACCGTAGAAGCCAGCGGCGAAAAGCATCTGCCTGCTGTTACTGTTGAAGATGGTGCAATCCATGTCAATGTGGGTTCTGTAGATCATCCTATGCTTCCGGAGCATTTCATCGAGTGGGTCTATGTCCAGACCGAAAACGGTGGTCAGCGTAAGGTTTTGAAGCCCGGTGACGAACCCCATGTCACCTTCTCCCTGGGAGACGATAAAGCAGTAGCTGTCTATGCTTATTGCAACCTCCACGGCCTGTGGAAAACTGAAATTTAACATGGAGATTCTTGCAAATGAACGAAAAAGTACATGCGCTTATCAATCAACAGATAAATACGGAATTCTATTCCGCATACCTTTATCTCAATTTTTCAAACTATTTCGAGGAAGTCGGGCTTGACGGCTTTGCCAACTGGTATAAAATTCAGGCTCAGGAAGAGCGTGACCACGCCATGCTTTTCTATCAGTACCTGCAAAACGAAAACCAGAAGGTAACGTTTGAAGCCATTGACAAGCCTGATCTGAATGCAGCTTGCCATATGGATGTTTTGAAGGCAGGTCTTGAGCACGAAAAATATGTGACCTCGCTGATTAATGATATCTATAGTGAGGCTTACGAAGCAAAGGATTTCCGTACCATGCAGTTCCTCGATTGGTTTGTGAAAGAACAAGGTGAAGAAGAAACCAATGCAAAGAATTTGATTTCCAAAATTGAACTCTTTGGCTCTGATCCCAAGAGCTTGTATATGCTCAATCAAGAATTGGCAGCACGGGTTTACTCTGCTCCTTCTTTGGTTCTTTAATCACTATAGCCTATAGATGATGGAAGTATAAAAGGCAGTATGCCGCCTGTCGGTTTCCCGGCAGGCGGTTTTTTACAGGAGGATGCCTATGATTCAAGATAATGCCAGCTTTACCTTTTTACATCGCATAGAGGAAGTAGAACTGAACATTGAGGATGGACGCTGGCAATCTGCTTTGGCATTGGCGCTGACTTTGCCTGATATTTGTGGCGGAATTGCTTTCCCAGAAATTGTAAAGCGTTATCGGGATGGGCGTGCTGTTCTGGACAGAAACCAGAGACCAACTCGTGATGTAGGAAATCAATATATTCGTTGGTTTGATACATACGCAGCACCTTTCTTTAAAGTCTCTGCGCAGGATATCTCGCCCTATATCTGCGGAGAACGATGCTGGCAGCTTCGCTGTGAATACCTACACCAGAACAAAGGCTTTGCAAATACTGAGGACAATACTTCGATTCGTTTTCACCTGGGCGTGAATTGCGGAACCTCAGTTTGTCAACTGGATAGAATTGGTTCTGACAATAGCCTTACGGACATCCGTATCGATATTGAACAGTTTTGCCGAAGAATGTGTCAAGCGGTCAGAGCTTATTATGAAGCAGTAGATACAGAAAAAGATTTCAACCTTTATAATACGCCAGTTCTTGATTTTATAAAGACATCAAAAGATGAGCAATCAAATGCCACGATTGCCATTATGTGCAGTGATCCAGCCTATGGGAACGGACTGAGACTGGTACTGCAGAAGTTATCCAAACATATCCTTGTATTTGAAACCCCGGAAGCTGCAAGAAAAAAGCTTGGAAAGAAAAAGCCTATGCTTTGGGTTGTTACAGAAGCTCTGACAAAACAGCCGGATCAGCCATGGCGGGCGGACAAAAGAACACCCGTGATTCTTCTATCCAATCAACTGGAATCAGAAATAACGATAGAAAAGAATGCAGGTAAGTTGATCATCTTGCCCATGCCTGTTCTACCAGGAAGTCTCCGTAATGCAGTTAAGGCTTATCTTTTGTTAAAGGAGGGAAAGCAATAAGAATGATTATTATTATCCTATCAATCATATTACTACTACTTCTTCTTACTTCTTTCCTCTATATTCAAAAGAAAAAAGTGATGTCGCTTCAACAGCAGATTGGTGATCTCCAAAATAAAATTAGTATTCTTGAGAAACAATATCTTGCAGCTGAACAGTATAACGATTCTCTCAAGCAGGAAGCATACACGGTTCATTTATATGCTTCTCTCTCGCTGGAGGAGGCAAGAAAAACATCCATAAAAGATAAGCAGTCTCAAATCATCCGTTCCAGTGAACATATCCTCGAGTTACTTAATAACGAAAAATTTTAGTGCGGCAGCAATGTCGCACTATTTTATGTGATCTCATCACCGAAATGTTATTTTAGATTGGCTATACTATAATCAAGCAAAGGAAAGGAGCTGGCAATATGGAAGTTATCAATATTAATAGAAATCAATTTGAAGAAATGGTGCATAGCGGAAAGACTGTTCTGGTGGAGTTTTCAGCCCCTTGGTGCGTATATTGCCGCCGTCTGGCTCCAGCATTGGAAAGCGTTGCTGAGGAATATAAGGATACGCTGGTATTCACTGCTGTCAACATTGATGATGAACCGGAATTGGCTGAGACCGAGGCTATTGAAGTTGTCCCTACTCTGCTGATCTATCATAGCGGACAGACTCTTGGCTCTATCGTCGCTCCAGAATCCAGAGCGCAGCTGGTGGCTTTTATTGAGGAAACCTTACAGCACCGGACTCAGGAAGTAAATAATGCGCAGCATATCTATGACATGATCGTTGTAGGTGGCGGTCCCGGCGGGTATACCGCAGCCCTTTATGCTGCAAGAGCAGGAATGGACACCGTGGTTTTAGAAAAGCTGTCTGCCGGTGGGCAGATGGCTCTGACCGAGCAAATCGACAACTATCCCGGCTTCGAGGATGGCATCGACGGTTTCTCCTTGGGAGAAAAAATGAAGCGAGGAACGGAGCGGTTTGGTGTGGAAACCAAGCTGACTGAGGTGCTGTCTCTGGAACTGTCAGGTTCTGTAAAGAAAGCTGTGACCAGCGAAGGCGCTATGTACGCAAAATCCATCGTATTGGCTACAGGAGCCGGTCCCAGAGAGCTGGGTGTTGATGGGGAACAGGCGTTAATCGGTAAAGGTGTCCATTACTGTGCAGCCTGTGACGGAATGTTCTATCGGAACAAAACGGTTGTCATCGCAGGAGGTGGCAATACCGCTGCGGCGGATGCGCTGATTCTCTCCCGTATCTGCAAAAAGGTCATCGTCGTTCACCGCAGAGGCACCCTAAAAGCAACAAAGATCTACCATGAACCTTTGATGAAAACAGAAAATGTAGAATTTCTCTGGGACAGTGAGATTATAGCTCTGCTCCATAACGAAAAGCTGACCGGTATCCAGATTAGGAACGTGAAAACTGGAGAAGAAAGTACCCTTGCTTGCGATGGTGTATTTGTAAGCGTGGGAAGAAAGCCTTCCACCGAATTGATGAAAGATCAGATTGAGATTGATCCGGCTGGATACATTATTGCAGATGAGAGTACCCGCACCAACATCCCCGGTGTGTTCGCCGTTGGGGATGTCCGCACAAAGGCATTACGGCAGGTCGTAACTGCTGTAGCCGATGGGGCAACTGCTGTTCACTATGCAGAGGAATATTTAGCAGGAGGAATGTGAGATGAAAGAAAAAATTAAAAAATGGCTGAAGCCAGTTCTTTTTACCGCAGGCGGCGCATTAGTTGGCCTTGCATATTACTACTTTGTGAGATGCCCCACTGGAGCTTGTCCGCTGACTTCTAACCCGTTCATCACGATGGCCTATATGGGCTTTATCGGCTGGCTGTTGTCCGGTATTTTCGGAAAGGGGTGCAGCGGTTCATGCAATACGCAGTAGCTTACCTGGAGGGCATTATCACCTTCATATCACCCTGCCTGCTTCCCATGCTGCCCATCTATATCTCCTATTTTGCAGGTAGTGGAGAACGCAGCACAGATGTGAAGCACAGCAGAACCGTGTATCCGAGGATGCCCCAGATGGATCCGATAATATCATCCGAAATAGAGACGCTCTGGATCAACACAGCATAGATGCCGACACAGATCATAATCAGAAAGCCCTGGAAGCCAAGCGCGAACAGAGACCTGAGATAGTTCTGTCCCACCATGCTCTGTTCCCGGTTTCCGAAGGTCGAGAACGGAATCGGTGCCATACTGGTCATCAGGTAGATTTCGATCATTCGTCCATAGACGATGACGAAAATCACAACGCTGAGTGCCTTGATGGTAAACTGAACGACCATGCACTGCAGGAACAGTGCAAACAGCGGCCCGATTTCCATGGCCTCCAGCGTATCCTGCATGGTCTCTAAGGCTGCAGCATCCACCGCCGTATTCCCGGCAATGAGCCCGCCTGCGTTATTGATCACATGCTGCGTCACATCAAAGACTGCCATCACAATATTGAAGGTGTTGGTGATGAGTGTCACGGCTACAAAGGTCTTGAAGACCCATTTGAAGAAGATCCAGGTTTCAAAGTTGGCAAGGTTATTGTGGTCAATGATCATCTGAATCAGCTCGTAGCAGGCAATGAAGGTCAATATCAAGCCTGCGACCGGGATAATCACTGATTCGGAAACATTCCGGATCATGGCGAAGACGCCCGGCGAGAAGTTCGTCGGAGTCGTCCCCACCTGCGTCGCAATATCGCCAACCTGAGTGTTTACCGAATCAAACAGTCCCGTCAGCTGGTTCATGATGCCGGAAACAAGCAGTTCCTTCAGCCATTCACCAATCTGATCGAGTACGCTGTCCAACGATTAACACTCCTTTCTTAGCCGAAGAGTCCGGAAAGCAGGGGAACCAGAGTGATACCGATGAGGGCCACGCCGCCACCGGCCATCAGCTGCTTCATACCCTGAGACTTTGCTTATGTGTGATAAAGAAGCAATAGAAGTGCAAAAAATTTTGCCGTTC
>OLVP01000659.1_pt1 | contig 27331 bp, 35 predicted proteins | sample 1673281 | NCBI WGS metagenome assembly OLVP01 (sample SAMEA3178940, study PRJEB25190) | human gut metagenome | biome: human gut; feature: human-associated habitat; material: faeces | place: Austria | collected 2013
AATAAAAGAAGTGTGGGAATCACCCACACCAAATATTATAGAACCATAAAAAGAGCAAACATTGCTGTTTGCTCTTTTTATTTATGTTTAATTTTTTTGATTTGGTTGACTGAGTTTGCTTTAAAAGGCCAACGGTTAGCTAGTAGTAGATAGGTTTCAACCCCAAGTATGAGTGTTGATAAGACATATAGTGGGATACTAACTTGGAACATGACAGCTGTGATTCCGAATAGGTGTCCACTTTTTAACATACGACTTCGGCTACATTCTCGATAAGTGTAGCCATGTAATAAAAATAGAATGAATAACGTTAGTTCGTTAATCAGAAGTCCCCCAAATAGTTGGTCAACAAAATTTTTAGTCACAGGTGCTAACATTAAAATAATAAGCAACTGAATAAGCACAGTTGTTAACTTTAAATAACCAATTTCTTTTCTAATCACAACACCATCCCCTCCGATCTCTTTACTATAAAATATGAAAGAGCCTAGAAATGGGAACTGATTTATTTACTGATAAATTTTTTCAATGTCTTTAAAACTAATCAAGGTTACTGTCATCCAATAGACGTTAAAATTTTTAGGGTATTGAAAGACACATTAAATCAATAATCATCAATTCTTATTTTAATGATTGCTAATCGCTTCCTATTATTAAATTCATTCATTTTATCTATAGGTGTGATATACTATTATCAAATAATAAAACTTTTAATAGTGGCAGGTGACCCAATATGAACTTAAACCATCTTCAATACTTTCGAGTTTTAGCTAAGTTAGAACATTATACACAAGCTGCTGAACAACTCTCTATTACTCAACCGAGTTTAAGTCATGCCATTGCTTCACTTGAAAAAGATCTTGGAACATCTCTTTTTGAAAAACACGGACGAAATATTCGTTTAACAAAACACGGACGTTTTTTCCTAACTTACGTCGAAAATGCCTTAGATGAATTGGCGTTAGGCGAAAAAAAATTACGTGAATTAACTAATCAAACAAATGGTTCAATTGAGTTGGGGTTCATTTATACGTTAGGTGCGAGCTTTATTCCTCATCTTATCACGGAATTTTCAAAGCATGAGACTCATCAAAATATTCGCTTCTCATTTGGGCAAGGTAACACAAAACAACTGATTCAAGATTTAAAATCCGAAAAATACGACTTAGCTCTCTGCTCCTATGTTGAAAATGAACCAGACATCGAATTTATTCCAATTACTCAGCAAGAATTGGTGATGATTGTACCGCCTCAGCATCCTTTAGCACAAAAAGAAACGATTGATTTAAACGAGACCATTGATTATCCATTTATCTCCTTCAATAAAGAAAGCGGAGTCCGTAAGATCATTGATTCTTTGTTTAATGCAGCAAATATCCATCCAACCATTCGTTGTGAAGTTGAAGAAGATACTGCAGTAGCAGGTTTAGTCTCTGTGAATTATGGTATTGCAATTATTCCTCGAATTCCATTTTTAGAACAATTCAACGTCAAGATTTTACCGATTACAAACCCTAAACATGAACGTTACATTTATCTGGCATCAGTTCGAAATCAATATGTCACCCCATCCATTACAGCATTTAAAGATTTTCTTTTAAGTCATAGTCAAACGTTGTTAGAAAATACAAAAAAGTAGGTCGAGCGAAACCTACTTTTTATTTAAATCATTTTTTAACTTATCTAAGTATTTCGTTATTAAATTATAATCATCTTCACTTAACATACGATCTTCTATCATTTTAATAAGCATTACTTGTAGTGACTCAATATCATGATTGTTCTTTATCATCTTTAAATCCTTCCCTAACGATACGATATTCAATTCCTTTAATATCATGCTGATAATCATGATCATACACCCATAAATCAATACGGTTGTCCCAACTACAAGCACCACATGCATCTAAAACAATAGCTTTTTGTGTATCTCCTTCTGGATAAGTAATTTCTAAAACTGTTCCATAGTAATTAGGAATGCCACGTTCATTTAGTCCCACTTCTAATACTTCATCAATGTTTATCGCAACAATAGGAAGCCATTCATATTGAGCATCATAATAGTGCATCACGTTATCAATCACCTTAACGCTATCATCTTGATAAGTAAGACCATACCCGACTTTAACCTCACCACCTGTTACACTATAAAATGTCTGACGATAATCTTTAAAAACAGTCTCCGTTTCATCTACTTTACTATCAGAATTTGAGATCGTTGATAGTGGTATCACTTTTACAATTTCATCACCTGAACTACTAAGCTTGAATGCTTGATTTGAAACTTCTTGTTGTGGGTTCTCTTCTAAGTCTTCATTTTGACTTTCACTTAAAGCTGCCTGTAGGTTAGCTAAAGCTGCCTTTTTCTTTGCTTCATCTTCCTCTATTCTAGGAATATCACTTACTTCAGAAGATGAGTTCACTTTGTGAAGTTCTTGTGACTCCTGTTTTTGATTTGATGGTGTATCATCATTAGATTCTTTATTTAAAAAACTAATTTGTGTTTCATTTTCCTCGGTAGAAATTAATACATTCATTAATTGTTGTGATTCAATTTGGTTTTGCTCGAGATTAGTAACTAATACGTTTGATGATGACAAGATAGACATCACCGTTAATAGTATGTTCGTTATAATATTTAGCATAATTCACCTCAGTTTGGACTGTTTAACAGAAATCACGTTTTTATTATGAACCAAATCTGAGATATTAAACACGTTTTCACTTTTTTTAGTAATTTGAAACATAAGAATTGTTTAAATTCACATACTATTGGGAGTGTTGACTTGGATTGACAGTTATGAGAACTTGTCAAATCAGATAAAATAAAGTATAATGTTTTATGTAATCAAATTAACCTGGGGATGTTACGGATTCGACTGGGGCATTTGAGCTTAATAAGCAAGTCGTGTTAACCCACGTTAAAAGGTCGAGGTTTTAATAACCGGAAAAACAAACTTACAATTAGCTGCTTAATATAACGTAGCTGCCTACCATTCAATCGCCCATGTTGAATGACTAGGCTCACTGTAGTGGGATACGCTAGTCTGTGCCGTTTGAATAGCCTAGAAGAGATGATCAAACTCGCGGTCTGACAGGTGTGTCGCCTAACCAGTCACCCGTTAAATTTAATAGGAGACTAAACTTGTAGAAAGTTAAGTGGTCGGTGTTTTAGGACGGGGGTTCGACTCCCCCCATCTCCACCAGAATATCCACGTCCGCAACTGTTACAGAGAAATTGGCCAAAATAAAAACCATTATCTGAGTTCAGATTAAATCTGATTTGAGATAATGGTTTTTTATATTTCTTTTCATGATTTTCTAAAAAATAAGCTATCAAGATTTAGTTCTTGATGGCTTTTACTATTTACTCTAATGATTCAGCTTTATTTTTTGAATATCCTCCATGTCCATCTCAGCAGAATAATTGTTATTTTTTCTTCAGATTATACAATCGAAAATAGTTAACTTATTATGGCAACTGTTCTAAGAGTTCACACACTTTATCTTACACCCTCACAAGTTTTATGTGTTGCACTTAATATTACAATCTGTCATTCTTTAATTAACTATTGATACAAAAAAGCTGTATCAAATAGTAAAGCTTCAAATAGATGAAACTAATAGCTCCATGTTGCTTTAACTGTTACTCTTTGGTTTACATTATCATATGCAGTGCAACCATACTTAGCATAAATACTTCCTTGAGCCGCAATACTTCCAGCAACACTTGCTTCTACTCTATAAACATAAACACCACGTGTCGCAAAAGATGAATATGTTCCTGGCATAGTATAATTTTCTGACCAAGCATCTTTTTGACCTTGATCACAATAATATAACCCACCACCTACACAGTAAGCATTCACTGATTGTGCTGAAATTTTACCTGGACTTGTTGCAATAGTAGTATGTAAACTTTGACTTCCAACAAGCAATGGGGTAGTTGTCTTTATCTGGTGAGTATATGTTGAATTATATTTAATGTATCCTGACTCAGATCCTGAGCCTCTTAAATTTGGTTGTGGTGTAAATACAGATGTGACTGTATAGTTATATCCACTTGGTGTTTCAACATTAAATTCTTTTATTGTTGGTAAACTTCGAGAAGAAGTATTTAAATCAAGAATAACTTCATCTTCAAACTCAATCATGCTATCATTAACCTCTTCAGTAATAATGTCAATAATCTCCTCATCACTATATGACATTTTTAATTTTTCAAAGTCAACTTTTTCCATATTCAGACTGATTTCTTCAATTAATTGCTCTGTCTCAAGCGTAGAAGCTAAAACATTATTTTTCCCAAAAGCTCCTCCTAATAACATTACTGCCCCTAAAATTATCATTTTTTTTCTCATTCTACTCCTCCTATTACACTATTTACTTAAATAGTATATCATTTTTCATAATAAATAAAAGTTTTTGGTTAAAAATGTATTTTTTTCTTTTTATTACATTTTTGATTCTAAGATTTTATAGTATAATTTCCAAAAAGGAGGAAACGAAATGGAATTTTTAAAAGAGATATTTATGTTTATTGGGCATCTTATTTTATTGGGACTAATTTTTATACCTGGAATATACATCCTATCATTAATCGTTAAGATACTTAGAAATAATACTCGAAAATAATTTTTTTAGAGTATTATAATAATTCTTAATTTAACGCTGTGTTAGATAAAATTGTTAATAAATATTTAAAAAGATAATGAGCATTATACTCATTATCTTTTTTTTAGGATATAATTATAATTTTTGTTTTATTTATTCCTCAAACGCTTCGTAAAAAAATGAAAAGAAATTGCTATAATAATTAGTAAAATTGGTAATAACCCGATAAAAAGAAATATACGTGTATCTAAGAAAATTCTAAAATAATTAATAAGATTCTATTAATAAAAAGAATGTTACTGCTAAAACAATTAGATGATAACCTATAATTTTTAATAAACTATGTTGATTTTTATATTTAGGAGAAACAAAATTTGAAGCTTTCTTCGTTAAAAAAAGAATTCCTATTAATAATAGCGGAAGAAATCTAATACAATTATCCAGTGTAACTTCAATCCATTCGCTCATGTTAAACCAATCTCCTTAAAATATATTTTTCTATAATTTACAACATAATAAGTGATAAATCAATTATTTAGAAATAGAAAATAATCTTATCTAAATAAAGCAGTTCTCGTTCTATAATCTTCAATATTTAGTTCAAGTTGACTTGCTACTGTTTGAAGAAGCATATTTTTTCCTTTCAAAATTTCTTTATCGTCTTTAAAATATTCTAACCAGTCTTCTAATGGCAACTTTGAACTTGATAAAACCGATTTTGAAAGGTCTGTAAATGTTCGACGACAAGATTTGCATTTATAACGTTGTTTACCACATGTAATGCCATACTTGCATATCTCATGGCTATCGCAATGAGGACAAGCCTTTCCTTTTGAAAAACGAGCTTCTCGACAATCAGTTATAGAAACAGGGCTAAGTGATAAAATCACCTCAAACATTTGTTTATAGTTAGTTTACCACATTTAAGAAGTCTTATTCAAGTTACCAACAATATTGTCTAACACAGCGTTTTTATTAAGCTACTTCATTAAATGCAGATTCAATTAATTTTGGTACTTTCGATTTATTAATATACGTTGCAATCCATCTACTTTGACGAGGATTATGTTTTATTACTTCTCTTGATATAATTTGTCTTTCTATATCATTATCAATTGAAGATAAATAAGATTCAAGAACATTTCCAAAATAAAAGCGTGTATGTCGATACCCTATTTCTAAAAATACAGTTATAATTTCTTCCTGTAAATCATCATTATTAATTAAATACAATACTTTAATTAGGAAATTAGCTATATTATCAGTAAAACTAAAAGGGTGATCTACGCCTGCGACATGTAATAGGTATTGATTTATAATCTCATAAAATTCTTCTCCATAATGTTTATGCATTTGTATTAGTGTAAGATTATCAAATTTCATTAATACATTAGTGTATATTGCATAATTAGTTTTATAAAGAAGGAGCATATCAATAAGAGTTTTCAGCTCGATTTTATTATTAGTTTCCTTATACTCTCGATATGCCTTTTTCAAAACTTCTACTGGATTACTAAAATTATTACACTTATTACCACTTAATAATTGAAATTCATCATACATCTCCTCAATAGTTTGATATCTTCTTTCCTTGTTAGGTTTAGTAGCTTTTTTTACAATTCTTTTATATTTACTATGTTCAATTTTCTCTTCATCAATATGTAATGGGAAATCAAACGTTATTATCTCATACAAAATTTTTCCTAAAGAAAAAATATCAGCTCTTTCATCAACATTTTTTGCATTTCCCTCTTGAAACTGTTCGGGAGCAGCATATGCCTCCGATCCCATCTTCATTACTGTTTTAGTCAGGACTTCAGTTTTTCTATTAATAAATTTTCCCAAACCGAAATCAGAAACTTTTAAGACATCTTCACCATATACTAATATATTCTCAGGTTTTAAATCCCTATGAATGACCCCTTCAGAATGTGCATATCTAACTGCATCTAAGATTTGTTCAAAATAAAATTGAACATCACTATCATCCATATAGGGCTGAATATGATCTTGTCTGTATTCACACAAGAATTTTTGAAAGTTCTTTCGTGCTAATGGCATTGTATAATAAGGAATACTATTTTCATCACATGTATTAAAATCCAAAATTTGAACTATATTAGAATGCTCTAATTTTGTTTGAATTTTTATTTCTTTCTCGAATCGTTTTAATATATCCTCATCCATATTTTCATCATTCAAAAGTTTAAGCGCAATATTCGGCCCTCCCCAGAATTCTTCCGCTTCAAAAACCTCGCCAAATCCACCTTTACCAAGAGAATTAATTATAGTATAACAATCTAATTCATTATTAATTTTTGTCATTCTTTCATCCATAATATATAAAACAATCCTCCATTTTAAAAAGATAGGATTATTTTATCACAAATTGTCACCTAAAACATCACTTTGGTATAAAATACCAAAGTGATTTGTCTACATTAAGTTTTTTTAGTATACGGTATCTAATAATCATCTAAATTCTGAGTAATTAATTTTCACTCCATCCAACATATCTGCATCATAATTATTTAAATGTTTTCCACTTGTTAAGAAGTATATTGAAACAAATTCCAATTTTTCTACTATTTCGATTATTGCCTTTAAATTCTTTTTATCAATATTACAGTCTGTTATTACTGTTGTCTTTCTTATCAATTCCCCCATACTCCACCTCCCTAATAGACCCTCACAATAATAACTGTTTTCGCAAAAAGTATCATTATAGTTTTTCCTTGTAAAATTCCATGAAGACTTCCTTATTAACTCACCTCCTTTAAAGGTGAATAGGCATATATTTCTTTCTTTGAATAAACCTTTGTTTCTATCAATACCACCTTTTTGAATTCAACAAAAAAGCCACCCAGATTGTATTCAATCTCGATGGCTTCATTGTGAATGATAATTTTATGAATAAATCTTGATAAGATAAACTTCATCATTTCATCATTATTTTTTAAAACATACTCTTTGGCTTCTTCTAGGACATCTTTCATTTGATCTAATGTAAGATTAACTTCTGATTGTTTCACTTGATGATTTTGTATCTCATTTGTTAAGACAATCTTTTGTTGTTCTAATCGTTGTAATTCAGCAGTAATCGTATCAATACTTCCTAATCCTCCTACCGCAATTGCTTGAACTAAATTCGATGCTTTTTGATTCACTTCTTTTAACTGTTTTTCTAACTTAGGTAAATCATCATCCATCTCTGAAAACTTTTGTTTAAGCTTTTCATTAACTTTCTGATGTAACATTTCTAAATGTTGAGGATTCAAAATAGTTGTAAAGAGTTGATTAACAATGAATGAATCTAATAGCGTTCTATTAATCTCTTTACACTTACATGGGTTCTCGATTTTCTTACGTTTTGAACATCTATATGAAACGTATTTTTGTTTGTTTCTACCTCCAATTCGTGCACTTCCATGATAGGCTGATCCGCACTCACCACATTCTATCAATCCTGAGACAAGATAGACTTCTTTTGCTTTTGAGGCTCCTTTAGAACGTTGACGACTAGCTAATAGTTTTTGGACTTGTTCAAAGGTTCCTTCGTCTACAATGGCAGGTAATCCATTTGGCACACGAATGATCTCTGATTCATCTTTGTTTTTACGATGAGATCGTTTCATTCCTGGTTGTTTCGGCTTAGACAAGCTACGTCCAAAAACATATTCACCTTTGTATTTTGAATTCACAAGGATATCATAAAAAGATGAATTAGCAGAAAATTTATTACCTATTTTAGTGCGATATCCTAACACATTCAGATACTCCGCTAATTCTCGATAACTCCATCCTTCTAAGAACTTTTTAAAGATAATACGAATTGATTCTGCTTCTTTTTCATTAATGATGTACTGCTTCGTTATCGGATCAACATCATATCCTAAGGGTGGTAATCCTCCGTTATGCAAGCACTTATACGCATTCTCTCTCAATCCTTTCATTACTTCTCTTGCTAAATTTTGGGAATAGTATTGACCGACACCTAATTGGATGATTTGTTGTAATTGTCCTTCAGGTGTATCTGCAAATTGTTCAATAACACTAATCACCTTTACGCCATATTGAGCTAATTCACTTTCAATATTTAAGGTATCACGAACATTACGAGAGAAACGGTCCATTTTATGAACGATTACCACATCAAATAAACCTTTCTTAGCATCTTCTATCATTCGTTGGAAATTTGGTCGATCGGTATTTGTTCCTGTCAATGCCATATCAATATAATCACCAACAGGTGTATAATCATGTTCACCCATAAATTTATAAATGGCTCTTAATTGTGCGTCAATCGATTCTTCTCGTTGATTACTACTACTGAATCGACAATAAGCAGCCGCCCTCGATTTCTTCCTAATCACTTCTAAAACCTCCATTTATCAATCTAATTTTTAATGAATCATTCAAAAATATAATATCTATTTTTAAATTCATTCATTACTCATTCGATTCAAATTAAAAGTAGCTAAAGAAAAAATTCTCTTTAGCTACTTTTATTTCAATGACTATTGAATAGTTAACTCAATAGTCCTACATATTTTACTTCACCTATAATCCCTTTTTTTAATACCTCTCCTTCTAGATGATATCCTGATTCTAAAAGAGCTTTTAATGATTCTTTGTCAGAATCCTTCCCAATGTAAAGCTCGTAGCTATTACTTAATGAATAATGAATTTCTCCTAAAATCCCACCGGATACATGTTGCACAATCTTATAATTATTGTGATCATAACTTACAAATTCTCCTCGAGCAAAGTTCTGACGAACAGCTTTATCTTCATCACAATACAATGGAATAATTTCTTGATGTAAAGTATCAAATTCTAATCCTTCAATTCCCATCAGTTCTAAAATAAGAGCGAGCTCCATTAATGAGCGAGGATATTGTAATACTTCATCATAAATTACTGGTTTTTTTGTTTCCCAAATTAGCGTAACCTCGCCTTCATTATCACTTGAAAAAATAATTTCAGAAAATTCACTATAACTAGCACTAAATGTATTTTTTAATGCATTAATAGCATTGTAAAATGTTATGGCAAAATAATCTTCCTGCATGTAATCTTGACCGTATTCTAATAATGAGATCAGATCGATTTTAGCACTAAAGCGAACTTTTACAGGCCCCATGAACATTAAATCTAACATTTGCTTTTTATTCTCAATGATATACTCTAATGCTTGTAACATCATTCCAGGTGCATCATCTTCTGAATAAGACATCAATTCACTAGTTGTCCATTCAGAAAATTCTTCTTCATATACAGATAATTGATCGACTTTCTTTTTTAACTTGGATACCACATCGTCATAATTTTCTAATGTTACATTAATCTCTTGTTGTTTCATACATTTCTTCTCCTTTTTAATCCTTTCGACTAACTGATATTTGTGATTACCATTCATTCAAATAAATGATACGTAAAACAGAATCTTTTCTTTTTCGACAAATTTTGCAGTTAATTCTATTATTATACAGTTTTTGACTTAATTTTTACATACATATTTAACATTCTAACGATCATCAAATGTTAACGATGATGAATACTTTGACTAACTAGCCAGCCTAACTTCTTTAGTATAATGACCTGAATAATGATTCATCATGTAATTGGCTATCCACTCTGCTAAATCATCTACATATGATTCAAAATCAATCGATAATTCAGTTGTCATACCTTCTTTTAATTCTTCTTTTGTATATGTGTATTTTTGAATCATACAACTTCTCCTTAATTGCTAAGAAAGTGCGCTTAGTGCGCTTCTTTCTTAGCTAAAATTATTTTTTGAAAAATATTTTTTTGAAAAAATTTTTTTACTATCCAACAAAGCGCACTAAGCGCACTGATTAAATTCAATACCAGAAATATATCGTTTACCGTTACTAATAGAGTAGTTAATCTCAAACTCTCTTAATCTAAAAATGGTTTGATTAAAATCCCCCCAAAACTTTTTATGACTCACATTGTAATAAGAAGCAACTTGATTAGTCTTAACCCACTGATTAAACTCTTCAAATACCTTTTCTTTTAACACACAATTACTAGCCATGGGATTCAAACATTCACAAATGAACTCCATCATTGGATCTAACCATTGAAGATAATCTTGTTTCACCTTTTCTGACTCTTGACTAAAAGTAAGGGTATAATTATTCTCTACTAATCGTCGGTAACCTTCTAATGCCCACAAAAAGATTCCATCTAATTCCTGCATCAATTTCCATTCTAACTGGGGATCTTGATAAGCAGAATTAGATTTTAAAGGTTGACCTTGCTTAACATACTGTTTATTAAACGGTATAAATACACATCTACGATAATACCCTTCTGATCGATCATCTGTATTTGGATAATGATTCGCTAAAATAATTAACTTAGCATAAGGTCTAATAGAATATGGGTCCTTAAACTTGCTTTCTATCAAGATAGTATCCTCACCCGTTAACATTTTTAAAGTTTGAGTATTCATCTTTGCTTGTGCACTATCTGTTTCAGCACTAATATTCAATCGCTTGTCTTTGATGACTTGTTTACCAAAGGGACGATTAAGCTCCTCTAATGTTGCACTAGAACAGTTTTCTTTTCCACATAATGCTTCGAATATTCTTGAAAGAATACCCTTTCCATTGCTACCAACTCCGTAAAAGATGAAGAATTGTTGTAAGTTAGTATCCGTCGTTAGACAATACCCTAAAATTTCTTGAACTAATTTGACTCGTTCCTCATCATTTTCAAAAATATCATAAATAAAATTCATGAAGACAGGACATTGAGCCTCTACATCATATTCAATAGGTAACTGAACAAAACTCAAAATATCAGGTGTATGTGGAATCAATTCAAAAGTTGAAAGATTCAGAAAACCATTCTTCAAGTTCAAGTACTCTTTGGTTTCTTCTACACATGATAATTTTGGGGTATCCATGCTTAAAAACTCTAAGATATGATTCCCGTAACTTGGTTTCCAAATATCAACTTTAGCTTCATGCAAAATCTCCTTACAACGAGCTTTTAAAAAGTCTTCGCCAATAAAGCAGTACTTCTTACCTAAAAAATCATAAGCAATATATTGTCCACCTACACGATATAAATGGATGCGACTTAAAACGTAGTCAGAGAAGATGTTAAAATTAACTTCTAATTCTCCTTTTTTATTTTTACTCAGTCCACGTTCTTTAAATAATTTCTTTTTAAGGGAATTACAAATATTTTCAAATGCAGTTTTTGAATGATTAAACGTATACCCTAATGAATCTAATGCCTCATAAGAAATTGGCTTTTTCACCTGTTTACCACTTTGGAGTAAATCTAAGAACTTTTGTTTCTGTTCCTCAGATGATTGAGCCTCGGCTAATGCAACGATTAGTTCTTCACCAAATGGTAATAGATTACTTCTAACTGCTTGGTTAAGTGTAGGATCAAAATCTACACTTAACCAATTTTTAATTAGAGGCTCTCTATAAATAAAGTCCAAAGACATGGATTGACTTGTTGTTACAATTGATACCTGCTTATCTAAAACATTATTTTTCATACACTCACTCCTAAATTGCCATATGCTCGATAGTTGGCTTAATTTCCTCAATGATTTTAGTAATCTCTGAAATTTCACCATCATCCAAATTTTTATGCCCCATCTCAACTCTTACGACTTTTCCTATCAATAAGTTTTTATTGAATGGCTTATAGGGATTAAATGAATAACCATCAGTTTCTAATAACATAGTTAATGTTAAAACATATTCCGAGTCGCTATACGATCTCCAAAACAAAGTTTTCTTTAGAGAATGTATCTTGTTATCATGCTCAATTTCAATTACAAGCTGAATATAACTATTATCATCCTTAGTTATTACTTCTTTGATAACTCCTAGCATTTCACCTTGAGGTAAACAAGGAGTTAATCGTCTTTTACCACCAACTAATTTTACATCCTCTGTTGAATCAACTTTATATGAATTTGCCTTTTTAAATACTGCTGCTAGATTTACTGTATTTAACATTCTTATCTCTCCTTTTTATTTAACCCATGTTTTAGCGATTTTAGAATCTACTACGACAGGAACCTTTTTTACAGTTTTACCCATTCCTTCGATCATTTGTTGTTCCAAGAAACACTTTGCTTCATTAGCGGATTCAATAGGAACTTCGAGTACGATCTCATCATGAATCGCCGCAATAAGCCCCCATTCATGCTTTTTATTTTTCATTACTAAGTTAAGGGTTTCTTTCAAACCTTCTGCGCTTGACGATTGAATGGCATAGTTAAAGCGTTGGCGTGGTTTCAATTCCAACAATCCATTCCGCTCTTCCCAGTAACGCCCACCAAGTGTCGTAATGATATCCGATTTTAATTGTTGATGTTGATAAGACTTCACTTCTGGAAACTTTTCAAAATAAGCATCCATAAACTTCTCAGCTTCATCCTCATCTACCTTCATACCTTGTAATGAATTAATACGATTAGCTAATCCATAAGGAGTCAATCCATAAATTAACCCGAAATTTAATTCTTTTCCGACTTGCCTTTTAACTTTATCGATCGGTTGATCTTTAAAGACCGCTTGGGCTGTTGAGGTATGTAAATCTGCTCCCGCATTCAATAATTCAATGAGAGTAGATACATTAGCAATCTCTGCCAGAACCCGCATTTCAATGGTTGAATAATCTGCAATGATAAAGACATGATTTTCTTTTGGTTTGATATACGGTCGAAGTTCCTTTGGTAATCCTTGAAGGTTTGGCTTGGAACAGGACATTCTGTATGTTTGAGTTCCAATCAAACTCCATTCACCATGTAACCGGTTATCATCGTCCAAAAAGCTTTTTAACTTATCCCCGTAAGTGGATATAATCTTCTGCTTTTTTTTATACATTAATAACCTTTCAACAATCGGAAAACTACCTGTGAAACTAGCCAAATGTTTTTCCTTCACGTTATATAACGGAACTCCTAAGTTTTTTAAGCTACGTAATAACTGAGAATTTGAATTAAGATTAGAACAGTGTAATTCTTCTTCTAATTCTGATTTCAAGTCTGCTACCTCTATTGAAATCAATTCTAATTGTTTTTCCCAACCTACTATATCTACATGAATACCATTTAATTTCATTTCAATAATAGCAGGTAAAGCGCCAATCTCACGCCTATAAGTAGGAAACAAATAGTTATTATGTATCTTAGTAAACATGACTTGATACAGTTGAAACGTAGCTTTAGCATCCTGTAAACAATACTTTCGATGCGCATCTGTAATCTCACCATTCCAATGCTTCGAATGTTGCAAAGATTTATCTAATTGTATACCCAGATAATCTTTTGCTAATTTGACTAGACTTTGAAGCTCTCGGTTATTCATCAAAATTTGTTGCATAATCATAGTGTCCGTATAATTCACAACCGAATAATCATTGAATTCAAGAAACGACACATCGAATGAAGCATTGTGAAATACTTTTAAAACCTTAGGATCTTCTAAGATAGTCCTAATTGATTCTAAATCCTCCGTAACAATTTCATACGAATCTGAATAAATGGCAATCAAACGTATTTGATCTTTCCGTACATCCAAACCAGTTGTTTCTATATCTATACCAACCACTTCTTTTACTTCCGATGGAGGGTCCTTTAAGTACTCCTTTACAGAAGTTGAATATCGCTTTAAGGTAGCAAAACAACTAATTTCCTCATTATTGAGTACCCGATTATCCTGAGATTTCAAGGTAGGTATTAACATCCCTCCCTCCAAAGAAAAATCAAAATTCTTTCTTAACTCGAAATATTCTTTCATTATTTATGACCTCCTAAATCGTATAATCAAATTCAATTTTCAAAGAGCATTTTTTGTCCTTAACGGATATTGCTATTATACATACCTATTTTTATTTTGTAAATATTGCTCTGTAAACGCTTCATAAATAAATTTTATTGATATTTGTATTGTTTTTTTATTATTTTATTGATATATTGGTTTTATCAATGAGCGGGTTCTGCCCAACTCATTTTGATGTTATATTTCTTTTGTTTTTATTACACTTTTTACACATTTATACCTATTTTTTTATACATATTTTTTTTGATTTTTTAACAAAAAGGAGATTTTTATGACTAAAGAACTAAATAATACAGACAATAAATCTTCTATGAAAAAAAGATTTAGAAGAAATAACCAACAAATGAAACAAATTAAAGAAGAAGTAGTTGATTTACTTTTAGAATCTTTAACCACTGGTACAAATGTTACGATTAAAGAATTACAAAATATTTATAATAAATATGGCTTATCTGATGCAACGATTCATAATGATCGAAATAAATTAGGTATTGAATGTATTCAAAAAGGAAAAGATAGCATCTATGTTCTAAATGGAACCCAACAATCAAGACTATTAGCAAAAAAAATAGCTAATCAACTAAAATATTTTAAAATATATCATCCCATAAGTTATAAGAATGAGTTGAACCTTCCTTTTCAATTCGATGATTTAACACTCTATAAATTTTATTTAGCACCTCTAGGAGAAAATAAAGTTGAAGATATCGAGCGATTTAAGCTTTCTCTTCTTGATTATCTTAATTCAGTAAATAATCTTTACGGTGATAGTACCTTGAGTGAAGATTTATTTGATTACTTTTTTAATATCACTGATACTAAAAACTCAATTTGCTTTGAATTTACCAATCAATCTGAATTATTAGATTTCCTTAAATTAATCAACTATCTATCTACTATAGATCTTTCCGTAAAAACTAAAAAATCAATATCTATTTATCGCATAAAAAAAAGAAAATATTAAAAGCTGTTCATTTCTGAACAGCTTTTTATAATTCCTAATACTCGTTTGCGAGAAGCATCGTCACATAATCTTCATTTTCTATAACATACACTTTTTCTGTAATTGGGTGATCGATATTAATCACATACGTTCTTTCATATTCGGGTACTTCCTGTTTATGAGTAATTTCTTGATTCAATACCTCTCCTTCTAATCGTTTCAATTGAAAAACATGAAGATAATCACATGGATTCATCTCCTCCTTACAACGATCATACATTTGCCACATCAACACCACTAAATCAAAAGGGATACATTCCTGTACCCCTCTAGTCATATATTTTTTCATTTCCACAATCAAATTCCTCCTATAACCATTTCTCTAGTTCTTCTTTTGATAGCCCAAAGCGTTCTGAAACTGTTTCTACCACTTGTTCATTAGACAATCCTATGGATAGAAGTTCTAACAACAGTGCTACAATACGAATCCATTGCATCGGTTTCCTCCTTATGCCATATTCATTTCTGGATTGATATTTTCAAAATATTTGATGACTAACTCTACAACTACTTTTAAGATTTTTACAATCGATCTAATCATGATACATTCTCTCCTTTACTCATTACTCACATTGAATTGCGGATATTGTTCTAATACTATCAATGGCATAAAAATCACTAGATTGTAATCTGAACCTGCTAACAGTAACAGTTCACAATAGTTCTCTTCATCAGCTCCAACAAATGCATCCACATATTCTGCTTCCGTTACAGGGAACTGTTCCAATAACTCGTCTAACTGTTCCTTGTGATTCACATAAGTGACAAAACCACCTAAATCACCAATCGTTCGATTATCACCATAATTCTCATTTAGGATTTCAATTTTCTCTATCATTCGCTCTCTAACTAAAAGATCTAATGAATGAACTTTTGATAACTGATTGATATTTAATATTTTCATTTGATTTCCTCCTCATATAAAAACCTCTATCCTTACAGAAAGAATAGAGGTTCGTAGTTCTATTAATAATCATTAATATCTATCAATAATGATTATTATCTGTTGATATTTTACTAATTTTTCCAATTTACTAAATTCCATGTTGCTACTTTAGGTGATAGGGGATGATATTGTTTCAATCCATATTCATCACTGATATAAAACGTCTTATTCTTAAATGGTTCCAACTTCTCTAACAATTCCTCTTGTCGTTGCATCATTTTTTTACTTCCATCACCAAATGATCCCCATGCGATAATCAATGAATCACATTTCAACGCTGACTTCTCAATATAGATATCATTTTCAGGATGTAACAATTCTTCGAATGAATCACCTATCCTTAATTTAGGTGTAATGTAAGAAAATAAGTTACAGATATCTACCGAGGTATAATTCAATCGTTTCAAATTATTGATGATATTCATTGTCGTACGGTCCATTTCTATTTCATCGGCTGTTGATGGATTAATCATGATAATCGTACACTTTAACTTTTCCTTATCTCTCGACCAATCCTTCTTCAAGATTAATCGATGATTCATATCATCTGAATAAACCACCTCTGTTCTGACACTTGAACGAGTTGTAATCATAACTAACCTCCCTACTTTGCATACACAAATAGATGACTATAATCATCTTGAACAGGTTTCAATCGAATAAAGAAATTGAAACATTCACTTTCTGCCTTAAACGTTTCCTCATGCTTGTAACCCTCACCACCACATTTTTCGGTGACTTTATCAAAGACATCTAATTGATTGAAAATCAATTCATTCAATTCCTGTTGTAACTGTTGGATTGAAATTTGATGCTCCATCAACACTTGATTCATTTGTGAGGATGGAACCCATTGATTACAGACTTCATTTGGTCTTGAAGAACAGTAATCTAATCTCATTATTCCTAACGATTTATCCTCGTCTAATCCTAAGCGAACTAATTCTTTTACATTAATCCATGTTGTTAACATTAATTATTACTCCTTTCTTTGTACAACTAAAAAACACTAGATAGCTTGATGTTCTATCTAGTATCATTCTTTTTATATCAATCACAGATGTTAAATTCAGTCTCAACCAAATCTGATGAATCTAAGATGATTTCTTCATCAAGATATTGTTGTCTAACATATTCAATCGGATCACAATCAATGTCATCAACCTCTAATTCAATCAGACGTTCCAATGTTTCAGTAATACAAACCGTTAATTTATAGCTCATAAATTTATCCTCCTTATTTTATTTACGACATAATAAAAGAGCTAAGCGACTTATGCATCACTTAGCTCCTTATAAATAACCTTTTTCTTTTAATGATGTAAATGTTCCATATCCTACCAGTGGAGGACACTTGCTTCGCAAGGCAGGGAACCCATCTCCAATAATGAGATGATCTAATAACTTAATCCCGAGTAGCTCTCCTGCTTCAACTACCATTTTGATTGATACAATATTTATTCTTTTACTTACGACATTCGCCATATATTATTACCTCCTAAATAAATTCCGACTATTCAGGTATATAATATATTTTTATAAATTCAGTTATTACATTTATAGTTTGAATTAAACCAATCTTCCCTGATTTAATTCAAATACTTTATTACACAATAGCCGTATATTTATCTCAGCATAACTTGGCAAAAAGAATCACTTTACCCGCTTTATAATCTAAAAAGGGCCAGGATAATATTCTTATAAATACAGTGAGAACTTTTTTAGATTATTATAAATTTATAGTTTTGTGACATCTCATAGAAATAGTATCGTCATGTGTCACAATAACGATTGTTTTTCCTTCTTTATTGAGAGCAGTTAAAAGACCTAATATATCATCTCTGGTTTCAGCATCTAATGATCCAGTTGGCTCATCTGCTAAAATTAAATCACAAGGTTTTAATAATAGACGAGCAATCGCTACTCGCTGTTGTTGCCCACCAGATAAGGTATATATTTTATCATTAACATCCACATCTAAGCCAACTTTTTTTAATGCTTCTTCTTTCATCTTTTGTTTCTCGCGTTTACTCTTATTAACATATGCCAATGCTACATCTAAATTTTTAGAAATTGTTTCATTTTCAATTAACGCATAATTTTGAAACAAATAAGAAATCTTATAGCGAAGTAATTGATTAACCTGACTTAATTTAATCTTACTCATATCTTGTTCAAATAAAGTCACACAACCACTATCTGGCTTTTCTAATAATCCTAGGATATTGAGTACAGTTGTTTTTCCAACACCACTCTTTCCAACGATAGCCACCATTTCACCTTGATAAATATCAAGATTAAATTGATTTAAGACCTGTTTTTTTTCATATGATTTATCAATATTTTGCAAACTGCATATTCTTTGCATTTATATTATTCTCCTTTAATAACGTATAACTTATTTCTTTTTTCTAAAATGTTTAATCCCATTAATGAGTAAAAAGCTTCTATTAAAAGGATCCCTATCACTATAAATATCGCTCCTGCTCCTAAACTAGCAACAGATATTAGTAACAATATTACCCAATTAATTAAAAAAATAGTCCAATACTTTCGGTAAGCTTTGACATATCCGAAACCATATAATCTTTTAACTACGATTTCTTTCTTATACTTATTAAAATGAATGCTTATATTTTGAAGAAGAAGAATCGAGAAAATTAATAAATCAATTAAAAAGATGCCTCCATAAACCTTTAATTCCTCTTGTAATTCTTTTACCTTGTCTAATGCTAGTTCATTAGCTGGAACTAAGTACTTCAGTTGACTATCTAAATTTAACTCTTTTAACAAAGGTGTTAAATTTTCCATTGTTACTTGTGGATCATTGTCTATTAATTTAACTTTTAATGGATCAGTACTCCCTCCTCCTAAAATCCCCCACCTTTCCGTTGGAAAAGAGTTATATTCAGTTATCACTTCGACTATTGTATCAGAAATCATATTATTTTCTTCTTTATACACATCTGGATTAAAACTAAAAATGGATTGATTATTTTTTAACCAAATAATCTTTATCTCCTTAGGTTCAAAAGATGTTTCTTTTGAAAAGTTATTTTGATCAAATTCATAAGTTAACCATTGATTTTCCTCGAAGAAATCTAATATTTCCCGTTCGAATTCCTTATATTGAGCTTGAACTAGTAAAATTCGATCCTTAGTCTGCTCATCTATTACCACTTGGTTTCCTAACTCATCATAAAGAGGAAATTCTTTCAAATAATTTGGATTAACTCGAATACTAAATATTCCTTTATAATCTTGATTTAAAATCAGGGAATCCTCTTCATAATCTCTAGCATTGATTAATATAGCCCCTTGACTGTTTAACTCATGATATAATTCTGTACTGGCTGTCACTAATGATTTAATCATATCTTCATTCGTATCATTATCTCCTCCAAGTAAAGGATAAAAGACACCATAACTATTTCCTTTTTCCCAATTTTTTAGTGAAGATAAATAATGATATGACGATTGTATATTCGTAAAAGAAGCAACACCAATTGCAATCATAACATAAGTTAAGAATCCCTTTATAATACTATTAAATACAAATATAGGTTGACTATATTCTTTATTTTTCAAATTAAGATAGATATTCGTCGATGCAATAACCCCTAACGGAACTACCGAAATCAATGTGAGTATGACATAAGTTACTAATTGCTTTTGTAAAAAGCGCAGTATAAATTCATTATCATTTTCACGAATAAGTGCAAAAATAAGAAGCAACACGGTACTCAATAAAAAAACTCCTGTCAGATGCAAATGAACTATCTTTAACCATATTTTAATATTAGAGAATCCAAATAAATTATAAATACCAATTTTCCTTGATTGATTTAAAATCATATAAACAATTAAAACAATCGTTACAACAACTAATATAATTTCGAAGATCTCTAAAAACTCATCTTCATTTATATAATCAGGAACATAAGGTTCTGTTAATCTAAAATCATCCGCAACAAAATTCGTATGGAGTGTCTGATTCAATTCCTCTACCATCGTTTGGAGAAACATATCATATGATAATCCAATCGGTAGTTCGACAAAATAAATTCCTTTAACACGGGAACTATTGTATAGCTGTTTTAAGTGCCCCACATATACTTGTTCTTTATTTTTAATTGTTCCGATTTGATTGGTATCATTCGATTTTTGTGTTGATAAGTACTCATTCTCATCTAATTGTTCTAATTGATCCTTTTGATCGATAATTTGGAAATAATTAAAAAATTCCGTATCTGACGTAATAAGTGCATATTTTCTAATTTCTAACTGATTATCTTCATCGACAACAAATTGCTGTCTAAAAAAATTAACCTGAAGTTCGTTTGCAATTCTCTCCAAACAAGGATATATTCTCTCTGGATCACTTAGTTCTACACTATCTGGTATTTCAAATGCTTGACCTATTCGATATTCTACACTTCTAACATTATTCATTTGCTTAACATTTACTCGATTTTCTACTACACTGAATGAGAAAATTGAGATAAGACAAATAAATAAGCTCACTAACATTCTCACTAAAACTTCCTCCTAATAACTCCATCAAACTATATTAAAACCTCTTCATCATAAAAAGCAAACTATGTAAATTACACAGTTTGCTTAAAATATTCTTTAATCTACAAGATTCCATTGTGCATATCCTGTAGCAGATCTTTCTCCAGTTGCACTAGCTTTTGACCATACTGCTGCTTTAGTATCTCCACTATATGACCATGCAGATCCTGATCCTACCTTAGCAGATGACCCATGCTTTTTAGTTTCATGGAAATAATTAGAATGAGTTTTTTTCTTTAAACTAATAGTTAGTGTTGATCCGTAATCCCATTTCCCTCCTCCAACATCTGTCGTAACACGTGCATCTTTTGTAGTCTCTGTTAAAGCGACAGTCCCACTTGTAGCTGATGATGAATCATATGAAGCTAAAGCAGATTGACTCCCGATTCCTAAGCCTAGTGCTGCAATACATGTTAGTGCGATTACTTGTTTTTTCATTCTCTCATACTCTCCTCTATATGTTTTGTCTTGCACCTTTAAATTCAGCTCAAGAAAAATTTACCACAAGATAGTCTTATATTGCAATATAGATGTGCTAACTGGTCGTTAACTGTAGCTATTTAGTCAAAATGAGATCATTTAACACTATTTTAATAATAAAGAACTATAAAAAACTTTAATTTTATGATTTACACAATTCAATATTTGCTCCATCACTAGCAATTATATTTGTTTTAACTATAAAATAATTATATTTTATGTCAATAACCTTTTATAATGGAAGCTAATATTTTATTTTTTATACCGTCCTACAACTAATAAGATAGCTATCCAAATTATCGCACATACCGGATAAAGAATATAAGTTGTAAAAATATCAAGTATCAGGGTAATTCCAATCAGCATACCTATCACTTTTACTAAGTTGATCGCCACATTTTTATACTGTTTCTTCTCTTCTTCACTCAATGGTTTATTTCGATGATCTAATGGGGCAAATCGATAAATAATAATGAGGCTAATAATTAATAAAACGAGTAATGGAATTTTCATCTTATCCACCTCAAGATTATTCGTCAACAAAACTGTGACTAAATAAATTATAGTAAATATCAATGTACACTTTGTATAACTATTTGCGTGATAGCCCCCTGTAAACTGCCTTATGGTACAATAACACCCTAAAAATAAAAGTGTGTGAATAAACTTGTGAAAAAGAATCCCAATAAATACCGCTATGGAAAGGTTAACAATAAAATAAATTAACATCTCAAATCCATATCGATAAATTTCTTCATCTTCTTTTCCTATTATTTCATAATTAATTAATACCCTTGTTATTTTATTTGCTAGATAAACAAACATACGATCTCCTTAAATACAAAAAACCTCCCTTGCTTAACGGGAGATTTTACTTACTTTCTTTTCTTTAATTGTTCTAATTCTTTTGGTTCTTTCGGTTGATGGATAAACCACGTACTTGCACTATTTGCTGATAATACTGCTATTCCAAAACTTAACATTGAAAGTTTTTTAAGTAATTTAAATCCGATTTTTTTCATTTCTATCTCTCCTAACTAGGTATTGGAATCATAATGTTCAATATAAACTCATCATCAGAATAGTTAATAACAACTTCACCATTATATTTATCGGTAATATACTTGATACTTGAAATTCCGATTCCATGCCCAACTTTATCTACTTTAGTGGTATATATTTGATCATCAATCACTTTTATCACATTTGATTTTGAATTAATAATCTTAATAATAATAAATCCTTTAATATCCCGACAAGTCACACTAATGTATTTTTTTGCACAAGATTCCATCTCTATACAAGCTTCAATTGCATTATCTAGAGCATTCGCAAACAGAGCGCATATCTCAAATTCCGCCATAAAATCTAATTTAGTTATTATAATATTATCCTCATATTCAATCCCATCTTTTTTACAACGATATATCTTTTCACCTAAAATGATATCTAATGTCCTATTTCCTGTATCCCTAAAATCTTCAAAACCTTCAATTTGCAATTCTAAATTAGTAATATAATCCTCTATTTCAGCTTTAGTTTGGAAATTTTTAAGACACAACAGATGATTTTTCAAATCATGATATACGTATCTTATCTGTCTATGGGCTTCATTTATCCGTTCATAATTTTGATAATTCACTTTAATTCGATTATTAATCAATTGAGATTCTAACCTTTTTTGTTTCTCTTTTAAAATTTTTCTAATAATGATTAGCAGTGAAATGGAAGATAACATTATCAAGACAGTGATTATAATTATCATTAAAATATTATATCGATTTTCAATATGTTGATTCAAATTATATCCATAGATGACTAATAAACTTGCTATATTCGTTGTCACAGGAATACCGATTAAAAAACTATCTTTCAACTTAAAGTCCACAGATAACTTAAAATACCTCCCCCCTATTAAAGTAATAAAAAGCAAAAATTTTGATAATACGATTGCTTGGAACCTTAAGGATCCCCCCCTTAATAATGGAGTAACACTATCAAGATCATTAAATAGAACCACCACTACTGTAGATATAGACTCGCTAATCATGAGGACAAGCCAAAACAATAGATTAACAATCATACATTTATAAAGACTATCTTCATATAAATATTTACAAAATAACACACCCATTACTATACATAAAATCATCCGCATATTAGGTGATATTTCTACAATATTCAAACATCCAATAACGAATAAAAGAAGAATAGCCACTAAGATATATTTTTTACTATTATCTTTTCTTCTTCCCACCCTATTAATTACAAAGAAAAAAATCAGCCAATCTATCTCAATCGTGAAAAAATCAATGAGCTTCCATAAAGTATCATGAGTTAACATACGATATCACCTAATGCATGCGTCATAGCAATCTTTAAACCTTTAACTCGGTATTTACTAATAGGAATCTCTTGACCTTTTAGAATAACTGAATGATTTTCTATTGATTCTACGAACTTTAAATGAATGAGATAGCTGTTATGACATCTAAAAAAGCCATAACCATTTAGGCTTTTTTCTATTTGAGAAAGACTCATCCTAATTGTATATTGATTTTCAGATGTATAAATGATGATATTAGGACGCTGCGTTTCAATATAGATAATTGAATCAATCTCAATTCTATGGACAGAGTTTTTTACGTTAACAGTTAAGTAAGAACTTTTTTTTTGAAGAAGTTCATTAATACAAGGTAAAATATGTTTTAAAACCTTGTTTTCATTGATTGGTTTTAATATATATCGATAAGCCTTAACCTCATATCCTTCTTGTATAAAGTCAAGCAAAGAGGTCATAAAGATAATCTCTACTCTTTGATCAAAAACTCTAATTTCTCTTGTAGTATCCATCCCGTTTAATTTCTTCATTTGGATATCCATTATTAGTATATCTAAACGCTCAGGGTAGTTCGCTAAAAGCTCCTCACCTGATGAAAACTCATAAAAACGATACTCTATTGAACTTGATCTCAATATTGAATGCAATACCTCTTTTATCTTTGACCTAAAGTTTTCTTCATCATCACAAACTCCAATCTGGATAACCACTAAAAATCCCCCTTCCCCCTTCATTATTATACATATTTTATCATTTTTTTTAAAATTTTACAATTTTTTATTTTCTATAACGTAAATTGTCAATTTAAATCACACAATTATTTATCACAATTAATTAAATTTTATATTCATTTAAAGGCCTTCTTTGTATAGATTTGAATAGGTTACAATTAATTAGACAGTCTTTCTAGAACCTGTAGAATTATAAATAAAAAAGGAGGTTAGCGTAACTAGCTAATCTCCCTCATTAATGATCAGTATACTTTCATTATATTGAGTTTATTTTATTCTCTATAATGATCTATTATATTGAATTTGAGCGGTACTTACATCTCTTATGTACACAATAACTAAATCACTAACTTTTTCAAATAATATTATAATTTTTTTGATATTATTCCAGTATATGCTATAATGTTTTTAATAGCGTAGGTGATTAATATGAAGAATATAGAATTGATTTTTGAATCTGTCAATGAGATACCAGTTAATAGAAAAGCAAGGCGTAACAAAACAATCGAAATCCTAGTATCTGATAAGATATTTAGAAGCAATACTCTAGCTGCAATTATTGGTAAATTAAAATATTTATTAAAGTACAAAGAAGAGGACTTTCATATAAATATTATTTTTAAAAATACTTTACAGTTTGGGGATAAAATTACATATATTTTATTAGATTCCATTTTATACTATACCTTAATTAAATCTAGCTTTAAAATTTTCATTAAATCTGCTCATTATACTAATATTTTAACGAATAATTTAGATATATATCCCGGATATATTCATAATTTAGGGTTTGAAAGTTCTACAGTTTTTAGAACACTAACCGAAACTAAAAACAATTTCTTAGATAAAGAAATTTACTTAAATTTATATACTAGTTCATACATAAAAAAAGATGTCGAAAGAAAAAGAGATTTTTACAGAAAAATGGTCTCTAATGCTGATTTAAAATATAATAATCATGGAATAGTGATTTATCAAGATTTACGTTCAATATTACAACAACATATTACTAATGATAAATCCTGGATAAAAGGTGTATCTAAATCTGTCTCTGAGCTACTTGATAATGTACATTCACACACAGAAAGCGATTGTATATTGGATATTAATATCGAGGATTTTATTTTTACTGACAACAAAAAATATACTTTAGTTAATATAGGAATAATTAATTTAGGTGTTGAGACTTTATATAGCAAAATTAAATCTGACTTAGAAAATGAATCTGATTTTAATTATGGATTATTTTTAAAAATTAGAGATGCAAAGAAAAATCACGAATTATTATTTGATGATAAATACGATCTTAATCATTTTTATATGATTACTACTTTTCAAAATCACGTAACTACAAAAACAGAATATGCTAAAAGAAATTTACGTGGAACTGGACTAAATATTTTAATTAGACATATTATAGATAAAGCAAAGACTGGTGATTCATATGTTCTAAGTGGAAAGAATATAATAAGATTACAGTCTGGTTTTCTTGAACCTTCAGAAGATGGATTTATAGGTTTTAATAAAGAAAGAGACTATTTTAATAGTAGACCAGATTCAAATGTTTTAGCAAAGTCTGATATATATGTACCAGGAACAATATATAATTTATTATTTGTAAAGGAGTGTTAAGGTGGAAAAAAATATAATACGTTTATCTTTTCCTAAAAATTTCGATTCATTAATTGGAAGTGACTATGGTGAAAAAATATTTTTAGAACAAGTGCAGCAATTTGTTGACTATCAGAAGTTAAATGTTTTAGTCTTTCCAAATACAATAGAAGATATTGGAACATCTTTTGTCCAAGGTTTTATGATTCATATTCTTGAACATATTGAAAAGCATAAATTCTATGATTTCTTTCAAATCGATGGTAGTGATGAAGCAAAAAAACAATTTTCCGAGGGGTTATACTATTGATATATTGGAGCACTAAGATAAATACAGATATAAATATATTGGACGGACTAGCATTCATTGTTTCACTAATTGCATTAGGATATTCAATATGGCAAGGTTCAAAGACTAGCCAACTTGAAAAGAAAATGAATTCAAAAGTGTTAAATAGTGAATTCTTTAAAGAGATATTTTTCACACTAATAATTAAAGAAATACCTACTCAAATCTTAGAAATAAAGATGGCAAATACATTTCCAGATATTAAAGCTAAAACAAGGCTACTGAGAACTAATCTAAGTAACTTACGTAAAAATGCTGAATTCTATAAATATTTTGAAAAAGAATTTCACACTCAACTTGTAACAATAACGACTAATCTAGAAGATGAATTGATAAAAGCTATTCAAACTTCAAATGTTGAAAGTTTTAAATCACGAGAGGTTAAAATTGATAATGAAGTTAATAACTTATATAATCTTTTGAGAAATTACTATTCAGAATTAAATTAATTGAATCTTTAAACTTAGTCAAGAATATATATAGTTGAGATGGGACGTGTATACTAACCGGAACGCCCCATCTCCACCAAAAAATTTTCGTACGCAATATTTGCAGTAAAAAAACATATCTAAGTACAGAAGTTGGTTCTGAGTTTAGATATGTTTTTTTGTTTATTATCAATGGTTTCAAGTATTTTGATAAAACATTTCATCGATATAATAGCCTACTATAAAATGTAATCTTATGATGAACTTGTATCCATGGTGGCAGTATCCTCCACCATGAGCACAATTACTATTAAAATTAGCAAAAAAAGAGATAACCAAGCATCATTAGCATCTAAGATGATTTCTTCATCAAGATATTGTTGTCTAACATATTCAATCGGATCA
>OLVP01000665.1_pt1 | contig 27032 bp, 24 predicted proteins | sample 1673281 | NCBI WGS metagenome assembly OLVP01 (sample SAMEA3178940, study PRJEB25190) | human gut metagenome | biome: human gut; feature: human-associated habitat; material: faeces | place: Austria | collected 2013
GTACGGTAACAAACCCATTTCTTGATTATATGATACATTGAACAGTATTAAATGTTAACGAAAAAAGTTATTGTACATGTAGTAGAGAAAATGTAGAAAAAACAAAAGCCATCCAATGACAAACCCTCACTCCATAAGGTATAATATAAAAAATTACATGTTAGGGAAATGAGCAAATGAAAGCAAAAGAAAGAGTTTTTAATAATGTAACGGAACAGCGTAGAAAAATGATGAGTAAAATCAGAGGAAAGAATACAACAATTGAAGTTACATTGCAAAAGGCTCTATGGGCAAAAGGATATCGATATAGAAAGAATTATAAAAGGCTTCCGGGGTCACCAGATATTTGCCTGACGAAATATCGTATAGCTATTTTCTGTGACAGTGAATTTTTCCACGGAAAAGATTGGGAAGTATTAAAAGCCAAAGTGGAAAAAGGAAATAACGGAGAATATTGGTCTAAAAAAATTCAAGAAAATATAACACGAGACAATGAGAAAGATAAGGCCTTGAATGCTTTGGGCTGGACTGTGATTCATTTTTGGGGAAAAGATATTCTTAAGAAAACAGATGAATGTGTAAAAGTGATTGAAGAAACCATTTTTGAACTGGAAATGGAAGAAGTAACATTTGAAGAGGAATAATTTATGGAATATTTGTTAGAGTATGATGAAACCAATCCGATATCGATTGAAACATATGGAAAAAGATTAATTGGGAAAACATTTCAAGACATCTGTGACGAAGATGATATGCGAAAAGCAGCAGTTGTCAGAGAGACAGAAAACTATGAAGTAAAACATGAAAATAAAAAAAGAAAAGGCGGATTGGGAGAACTGGTTGAAGAACGATATTTTCATTATCAGTCTAATAATGATGCCCGACCAGATTTTGATAAAGCTGGTGTAGAACTGAAAGTGACTCCATATAAAATTAATAAAAATGGAAGCATTTCAGCAAAAGAGCGATTGATTTTAACGATGATAGACTATTGTAAAGTTGTAAATGAATCTTTCGAAGAAAGTCATATGTGGGCAAAAGCTCGGTTAATTTTGCTGGTCTATTATTTATATAGGCAAGAAATTAAAAATCGGCTGGATTATAAAATTGATTATGTTCAATTATTTTCACCCCCGGAAGAAGATATGAAAATAATTGAACATGATTTTAATGTAATTAAGGATAAAATATGTGCGGGAAAAGCACATGAATTATCAGAAGGAGATACTCTTTATTTAGGAGCAGCTACGAAAGCAGCAACTTCTGAGGATAGACGTGAGCAGCCATTTAGTGATGAGTTGGCAAAACCAAGAGCATTTGCTTTCAAAAATTCATATATGACATATGTACTGAACAATTATATTGTTCCTGGTAAAAAGACATATGAATCGATTGTAGAAGGAAACATAGAAGAATCATTTGAGGACTATGTAGTAAAGAAAATAGATGAACATTGTGGAAGCAGTGAATTAGAACTATGCTATAAATATGAAGTGAACATTGATAAGAAACCAAAAGATTTAGGAGCTATTCTCGCTTATCGAATGTTAGGCATAAAAGGCAACAAAGCAGAAGAATTTGTAAAAGCAAATGTTGTAGTAAAAACTATTAGGATTGAAAACAATAATAAAATCAAAGAACATATGTCATTCCCGATATTTCGGTTCAAAGAATTAATAGAAGAGGATTGGGAAAATTCCACATTTGGAAATTATTTAAGAGAAACAAGATTTTTGTTTGTGGTATATAAATTTGATGAAAATGGAGAATTGAGGTTAAAAGGTGCACAATTCTGGAATATGCCGTATGAAGATTTGGAAGGAAATGTAAGGAAAGTCTGGAAAGAAACCAAACAGATTTTGATTAATGGTTTAGAAGTTGAAAAGGTCAATGGTAAAAACTACAATAATTTTCCTAAGGCTTCTGATAATCCTATATGTCATGTTCGTCCACATGCAAGAAACGCCCAAGATGTAGATGAATTACCGGATGGACGCATGTTTCCGAAACAATGTTTTTGGTTAAATAAAGAATACATATTGTCGCAGTTAGACGAGAATTTTTTGGAGGAGTAAGATGTCAGGAAAAAAGAAAATAGCATATCCCATTGAGTTACCATTTACGATACAGGAACCTATATTATTAAATAATGCAATAGACAAGTATCAACTACATAAAGAATTAATTGATCAATTATTAAATGCTTTGAAGGGGTCATTTCATGTCGGATATGTAAGACGTCAAAAGAAATATATACATGGTATAAGTGCAAACTCATTAAATGAGGCGATACGAGAAAAATTGAAAGGAATTCCAGGAATAGAAGGAGAAACTAATGTTGTATTTGGAACATTTCTTCCACCGGTAAAGGGAAAAGGAGAATTTGATTTTTCTATATATAATAAAGAAACAAATTTTTATAAATTGTGGGATTATTGTTATGGGGAAAATGCTATAAGAGATGGTGATTTAATAGTTGATAAATACATAAAAGATAATAAATTACGGCAAAAGTGGGATAAATTTTGTGTAAAACAAAAAAATGATGAACATAAAATAGAGATGAATTCAGCACATAACACATTTAATATCCTTGGTGAAATACAATTTGGAAATTGGGCAATGGTGTATAAAGACATGTTCAGACTTGTGTCTGCGATTAATAAAAATGCTCAAATAGACTTGTATATTTATATTGCAGCCACAGACAATTTGAAAAAAATTATTAGCGATGGCGTAGTGGGAGTCAATGCTGCTAGAGAAAGGTTTCAAGAAAATATTGATAATCATAACATAAATAAACCAGTAATGATAGTTCCTTTGGATATTGATTTTGACTTAGATACGTATGATTTTTCGGAAGCAGAGAAGGGGTATGATGAAATCAGTAGAGAAATACAGGAGTTGGAACAAAAAATCAGTTGTAACAAAAAGAAAATAACAGTTTTAAATGATAAAAAGAAAAATGCAGATAGTGAAAAAGCAAAAATAATAAAAGAAGAAATAAAGGATTTAAGAAATGAAAAAAAACATAATCAACAAGAATTAGATGAATTGAAAAATTTGTATAAAATATCAGATGAGATTGAAGAAATTTAAAAATGATCTTTACAAACTGAAAAAAATAAGTTAATATATTAAAAAGAACGATCGTTCGGCAATAAATTAAAGGAGTAAAACAAAGTGAAAAAGACAGTTTGCGAATTGTTTGCTGGAGTGGGTGGCTTTAGATGCGGACTTAATAATATAAAAACATCAAAAGATTATGGTAAAAAAGAAAAATGGGATACCGTTTGGTTCAGTCAGTGGGAACCAGCGGAGAAAAAGACACAATATGCACATGATTGTTATGTATATAGATTTGGAACATGTTTAGATAAAAATGGAGAGGATACAACTAATTACAATATTGAAGAAGTAGATAAATCAACAATTCCAGATTTCAATTTGTTAGTAGGTGGCTTTCCGTGCCAAGACTATTCGGTAGCATCATCTTTGGCGACATCAAAAGGCTTAGAAGGGAAAAAAGGAATTTTATGGTGGTCTATTAGAGAAACTGTGGAGAAAAAACAACCACCATTTATTTTGCTTGAGAATGTGGATCGCTTGCTTAAATCACCAGCAAAGCAGAGAGGGAGAGATTTCGGAATTATTCTTGCATGTCTCAGAGATGAAGGATATACAGTTGAATGGCGTGTTATTAATGCAGCAGAATATGGTTATCAGCAACGTAGAAGAAGAACATTTATTTTTGCATATAGGAATGATACAAAATATGCAGAAGATGTTGCTGATGCAATTCAATATATAAATAAAAGTAAACTGGAAGAAAACAGACAAAGTATGAACCGAGTTTTGGTTCATGATGGCTTTTTTGCAGAAACATTTCCAGTATATGATGTAGATTCTAAGCAGATGAAGATAGTAGAATTGCCGGAAGGAATTGGTGAACTTTCAGAAGAATTTGAATTTAACTTTGAAAATACTGGTGTTATGAAAGATGGAGTTGTGTATACGACCAAAACTATGCCAAAGTATGAAGGAAATGTAACTACATTGGGAGACATCATGGAAAAAGAAGAAGTGGATAAAAAGTATTTTATCCCAAAAGAAAAGTTGTATTATACAAATCCTAATATTACACATAGTGATGAAACTCATGGAAAATTACCAAAAGAAGAAAGACAGACTTGGCAATATATAAAAGGTGCAAAGAAATTAGCACGTAAATCATCAGGTGGACACGAGTATATATTTTCAGAAGGTGCAATTCCGATGGTCGATGATGAAGACAAGCCAGCTAGAACAATGTTGACATCAGAAGGAGGATTTAATCGCTCTACTCATATTGTAAAAGATAAAAAAACAGGGAATATTAGATTGCTTACAGCAGGAGAGACGGAACGGATTCAGGGGTTCCCGACTGATCATACAAAATATTGTTTAGTAAATGGAGAAACAGTGGAAATGCCGTTAAATAAGAGGAGATTTATGATGGGAAATGCATTAGTAGTAAATTTGATTGCAGATATGGAAGAAACATTAGATAAGATTTTTGAAAAAGAATAAAATTAGTATAAGTATGCGCCCAAATTCATTATAATGAATTTGGGCATATTATTTAAAGCAGGCTGTTTGTGGTAACAAACGTGACTTATATATTTTTGAAAAAAATAAAATGCAATAATTAGATGGAAGTGGCAAACACCTTAAGAGAAGTTGATTCTATATTAGAATGTAAGCATAATTGGATTAATACATGGTATAAAAGCGGTACTTTGAAAAACTGTATTGAGTAAACTTGATTAAAAGAGTGAGGTAATCGTGGGAACGTAATGTATAGTGCGGAAAAATATTAAAAAGAAGATTGATTGGAGAAATTTACTAATGAATAAAGTGTTGGTTGCCGGATTAGGAATAGCAAGAGAATTTGGAATTTGTGATTCTTGTAATTTAGATTTTTCATGGTTGGCAAACAATCCATCTACCATTTTGTGGGCAGACCAATTATATATTCCATATTCGTCTTTTGAAGCACAAGTTAAACAAATGGAACGAAAAGATGAAAAAATTATTAGTTTGTTTTTGAATATGGCTGAAGATCATGGAATGATTAGAAAAGTAGATTTATCTGATATGTATCAAGAGTCAGTAGGAGAACAAATATATCAAAAAATGCTGACAGATTCACAGGCATTGTTAAAAACTTTTCCAGCGGTAATAAAAAAAGGAGACAAAGGTGTTCCAAATGAAATTATAATTGGTGAGGAAGGATATTGTGGGGCATGGATGTCAGCAATTTATGCAGGAATTCGAATTGCTAGAGATATTGGAGCTAATTGCTTATTTAGCAAGAGAGAGCATAATTTTCTGAAGTATTTGTATGGAATGGAAAGTAATAAATTAGACATAAACAATGTGTATTCTGAAATATTTTCATTGTACATGCCTGAGGGATTAGCAATTCATAATTATGCATTTGTAAATGAAGATAAGTGTAAACAATGTGCACATTATAAACAATGTAAAGAAAGTTATTTGTGTGATATGGAACAAGCATTAAAAAAATGTTTAAATGGAGAGATTATGACGAATTACAACAGGCAAAAGAAGAAATTAATAAGATTATAGTGTTAAAAAATGAGGTTTCTTCACAAAATGATATCAATGATATTATCAGAGAGTTTAAAGTTCGACAAGATAGAATTAATAGAAACATTTATAATAGGTTTCCTAAAATTAAAAGATGGACAAAAACGACAATGGTTCTAGCAACACCTCTCACAATAGCATCAGCAATATCGGGAAATATTCCAATGACTGTAGGTAGTGCAGTGGTGACAGGTATAGCACAAGCAACTGAAAATATATTGGAAATTTATAAAAATAAAAATAACTGGGTTGGTTTCGTGAATGATATGAAGAATGATGCTGTTTAGGAGTAATAATATTTTATTCAAAAAATGTGTTTAATGGAAGATAAAATATTTAATTATATCAAAATCAGATTATGATTATTTAAAATGAGGAAAATAAAAGAACTTCTTGTCTAAAGCGTCTGACAAGCAGATACCATACAAGAAGCTCATTTTCATTTTAATTAGTACCTAAGGATTAAAGCATCTAAATATAAACACCGATCCATCAGCACTAAATATCTTATTTTCTTATTATAAATATTTATGTGCTATTTGTAAATAGAAAAAAACTGTGAGTTTTTATTTTAGGGAGAGAAACATGCGAGTATTCATTGATGCTGATGCCTGCCCGGTGGTCAGCATAGTTGAGAACATATCAAAAAAATACAACATTCCGGTGACTTTATTATGTGACACCAATCATGTCCTGACATCTGAGTATAGTGAAGTGCTTGTTGTGGGTGCCGGAGCGGATGCCGTTGATTATAAGTTGATCAGCATTTGTCATAAGGGAGATATTGTGGTTTCACAGGATTATGGAGTGGCAGCGATGGCGTTGGGAAAGGGTGCATTTGCCATTCATCAGTCTGGCAAATGGTACACCAATGACAATATTGATCAGATGCTTATGGAGCGGCATTTGAATAAGAAGGCCAGAAGAAGTTCTTATAAAAATCATATAAAAGGGCCGAAGAAACGTACTGAGGAAGATGATGAGCGGTTTACGCAGTCATTTGAGAAAATGATAAAGATGGCACAGGAATCAGAAATGTGATGAAAATGAAGAAGATAAATGTGACAGAGACAATCGTAGCAGATATACAATTACATATTGTACAGAATGGTTCGGGAGGTCCGGTTATTTTCTGGGGCATGTATCCACACCAGGGAGGAGAAGTAGGACATTTCTGGGAAGCTTTGATGGAGCTTGTGCCAGAACAGAACTTTTTGCTAGTAGCATTTCAGGTGGAAGACTGGAATCGGGATTTTTCACCTTGGGAAGCTTTGGCGGTATTTGGAACGGAAGCATTTGCCGGACAAGGCGCGAGGACATTGAAGTGGTTGCTCGAGGAAGGAGTCCCATATATCAATCGGACATATAATGTGAAAGAACAGGAACACTGGCTGGCAGGATATTCCTTAGCAGGATTATTTGCCTTGTGGTCGGCGTATGAATGTGATATATTTTCTGGAATCGCGTGTTGTTCTGGTTCTCTGTGGTTCAAGAATTGGGACATTTACATGAGAGAACATACATTGAAGCGCAAATGCAGCGTATACTTGAGCCTTGGAGGAAAGGAAGAAAAGACGAAGAATGCGGTAATGGCAACTGTGGGAGACCGCACCAGGGAACAAGAAAAATTGTTGCTGGAAGATTCATTTGCCGAGCGGGTAGTATTAGAATGGAATCCCGGAGGACATTTTGCGGATTCTGGGAAGCGTCTGGCAAAAGGAATTCGATGGCTGTTAGAAAAGAAGAAATAGAAGCAAATGTTGGAGTATCAGATAACTAGCTTATAAAGGATTTGAAGCAATAAGGCAGAGAGGAGTAATTGGTATATATGGAGCTTTTGCGAGCACAGGGATACAAACTGAGCTATAAAGATGGTTTACAACTGGATGGAGCATTTTCAGCTGCACATATAAATTATGGGAAATCGCCGGAATTTAATGGTGTGGATAGTAAGAATGTAGCGAAAAATTCCAGAAAGAATAGCATATCATCAAAGAATCATATTGAAGATATTTTTGAAGCTTTGGATTCTTTTAATGGTACAGAGAAAGATTTCAAAAAAGCGGATCGTATAGAATTATGGAAGAATTATTGGTTGGAATATGTTAATGCATTTGACAAGCTTACGAATATATTGCCAAAGTCAATCGTCACAGCTTATACAGGCAGACAGGCAATTGAATTGGGTTTTAAATATTTACTGGTACAGAAAGATGTGAAAGAAGGAGAATTAAAAACACATGATTTGAAAAAATTATCAGATTTGTTGAATTCTAAAAATATTTTTGCTGAAGAGTATATGGAAGAAATTCCGGGTTTTTGTGAAAAATATTGCCAAATGATAGAAGGGGAAAATGTGGAATATTTTAGATATCCAGAGTATGGTAAAAATACATATTTTGCAGGTAATCAATTGGACATCGAATGGTTATCATATAATTTTGCATTAATTATATTGAAATTATTGCATTTGGTAAAATTGTAATAATTCTTAATCAGAGGGGATTGCGAAAGAAGAGTACACTAATAAAATAATCGGTTAATGCCAGAAGAAAAGTTCGATGGTATAATGGAAGTATTCGAGGAAGGAAAAAGCTATACATAAGAATAGGTGATATATATGGAAATTGGTGCAACAAAGGCTGTTCAAGAACGATTAAAAGCAACAAAGATTAGTGAAATAAAAGAAACATCGCTTGTGTTTTGTTGGGATACACATTTGGCAAAAATAAAGAGAAGAAATGTACTGTTTATAGTAAATGCCAGCAATCGCTATACAATAGCAATGACAGATATTGAACCAAGAAATTGGAATCATTATACATTGTATATTAGTCGTGTGATTCATGGCGTGATGCAACAAATGGGTTATTTAGAAGATCAGATAGAACAGTATTTTAGAATGTCAGGTGATACGATTGTTACAAAAACACACGGTAAGAAATCCGTTGGCGGCATAAATAGAATGATAACAGATGCACAGTATTTTGATAAAAAATTTGAGAAGGAAACAAAGTATCAGTGGGACTTGAATGAGTATCTTAACAGAGATATTTGCCAGCCAGATGGTTTTGAAGCATATGGATATCCAAGGGAACTTTTTAAATTAGACATGGAACGTTTAGGAATTGTCCCAAAAAGAAAACCAGCAAAGGTGATTGATTTCAAGGCATATGTACATAGAAAATAATTTTAGTGTGAGGCTATGAAGTAACAGGAGAAAATGATGGGTGAATTTATTACTACATACACAGGGCAACATTTTGAACCAACAAATCCAAATCCGGAGTTAATTCGGATTGAGGATATTGCGCATGCACTTTCAATGATTTGCCGTGGAAATGGACATGTAAAGACATTTTGGTCGGTGGGACAGCATTGTATTTGCTGTGCTAGAGAGGCGGCAGCCCGTGGTCTGTCAAATCGAATGATACTTGCATGCTTGCTTCATGATGCAAGTGAATGCTATATGTCCGATGTTCCAACACCATTTAAGAATGAACTACCGGAATATCAGGAGCAGGAAGAACATTTGCTTGGCATAATTTATGAAAAATTTCTTGGCTCAGATTTGACGGAGGAAGAACAGAAAGAACTCAAAGAAATAGATCATGCAATGCTATGGTATGACTTGGAACATTTACTTGGAGAAATACAATACGGAGAAATTCTAGAGTTACATATTGACTTAGATTATACGGTTCGTCTATTTGAAGAAGTCGAAGAAGAATATCTGTCACTTTTCGAAAAATATTCTGGAACATTTTGCATATGAGATTGGAAATGAAAGAGTATCTGAAATGCTTTCGAATGCATTGAGAAAAAGAAATGCTAAACATATTAGAAATCAATAATTTTTCCGCACCGGAGCTTGATATTTATGCGAGACGTACCGAGGCGCAGCTTATAAATAAGGACAATCCGGAACTTATGCAGGAAGAGAAGCTGGCAATTATTCTTGGAACCGAGGGCGAAGGTTTGATGGATAGGACAATTGAGATGTGTGATTACACAGTCAAGATTCCGATGTCACATGATGTTGATTCATTAAATGTAGCAGCGGCAAGTGCGGTGGCATTTTGGCAGCTGGGAAAGAAGCAAAAATAAGTAAAAACTATTACGGAGGGATTGAAAATATGTTATTTTTATATTATCCAAAATGTTCTACTTGCCAGAAGGCAAAGAAATGGCTGGATGCCAATCACATTTTTTATGAGGAGCGTCACATTGTGGAGGAGAATCCAACTTACGAGGAGCTGAAGCAGTGGTATGAGAATGGGGATTTACCGCTAAAGAAGTTTTTTAATACAAGTGGTATGCTTTATAAAGAGCAAAAATTAAAAGACAAGCTTCCTGACATGAGCGAGGAAGATCAGTTGAGGCTTCTGGCGACAAACGGAATGCTTGTGAAACGACCATTGATCGTGAAAGAAAATCTTGTGTTGACGGGATTTAAAGAGAAAGAATGGACGGAAAAGTTATTATAAGGTCTGGAAAAGGAGATTATAACATGGGAAAAATTATAAATATTTTACCAATGGCAAATAGAGAAGACAATCTGCAGGAAATCATGGAGGCGCTGCAGGAGGTAAAAGATGCGCTTGTGGAAGTGCTGGATCAGTATGAGGAGGAGGGAGCTGAGGAGAAAGCGGATACTTTGACGGAAGCATTGGATGCACTTGAAGATGCGTACGATGTAATCAATGACGTAGTAATGGATGAAATTTAGCGGTAAGGAGGACTCGGATATGTTGACGAATTGGAATCCGGCACGTATGCCGGAAAAGGATGAGATGAAGTTACGTTTATCTACAGCCAGAAAGCAGTTGTATGATTTACAGATGAAGATCAAGGAGCATAAAATTCCGGTAATTGTGCTTTTTGAAGGCTGGGGCACATCCGGAAAGGGAAGCACGATCGGTAAGGTGATCCGGAATATTGATCCGCGCTTTTTCAAGGTCGTGACAATGTCCGAGCCGACAGATGAGGAACTAAGATATCCATTTTTATATCGATTTTTTAAGGAGATTCCAGAAGCAGGGAAATTCACATTCCTGGATTCTGGCTGGTTGGAGCAGATCTGCAGAGAGCATTTAGAGGGAAAAACAGATGAAAAAGAATATGCTTCTCGTATAGAAAGTGTCCGCAATTTTGAAAGACAACTGACAGATAACGGTTATCTTGTCTTGAAGTTTTTTATGCAGATAGAGAAGAAAGAACAAAAAGAACGGGAGCAGGATCTTCTGGAAAGCAAGGATACAAAATGGCGAGTTTCCCTGTTCGATCAGTGGGAAAATACACATTATAAAAAATGCAAAAAGGCATTTTCAAAGTACATGTCAGATACAAATGCATCTTCCGCACCATGGTATATCATTGATGCAGGTGACCAGAAGTGGGCAGAGCTGCAGGTGATGGAGACGCTGGTGAGCAACATTGAAGTGGCATTGCAGAATCAGGCGCATTCGGTGCCAATCTTGCAGAATGTATTTCCGCTGGAACCAATTCCACGTCTTGCAGATATTGATTTGCAGGACAAAATACTGAATGACGAAGAATACAAGAAAGAATTAAAACAGCTTCAGATAGAATTAGGAAAACTGCATAATAAACTTTATCGGAAAAGGATTCCGGTCATTATCACATATGAAGGCTGGGATGCAGCAGGAAAAGGCGGAAATATCAAACGAATTACCGAGGCACTTGATCCAAGAGGTTATGAGGTACAACCGATTGCCAGCCCGGAACCGCATGAAAAAGCAAGACATTATCTGTGGCGTTTTTGGACGAGACTGCCAAAAAGCGGGCATATTGCGATATTTGACAGAACCTGGTACGGCAGAGTGATGGTAGAGCGCCTGGAAGGATTCTGCAGTGAAAATGACTGGCAGCGTGCCTATAATGAAATCAATGAATTCGAAAAAGAATTAAAAGACTGGGGCGCTGTGATGATTAAGTTCTGGGTACAGATCGATAAAGATACCCAGCTGGCGAGATTTCAAGAGCGGCAAAATAATCCGGAGAAACAGTGGAAGATTACCGATGAAGACTGGAGAAATCGGGAAAAATGGGATGAATATGAAGTTGCGGTGAATGAAATGCTTCAAAAGACGAACACAGAATACGCACCGTGGCATATTCTGGAATCCGTAGATAAAAAATATGCCCGGATCAAAGCTTTGAAAATTGTGATCGAAGAAATAAAGAAATACGTTTAATCTTCTAAACATACATCTCGCTTGCAACATGACCTCTGAGGGGGCGTTTGAACAAGGGATGAAACCTATATAAACCGATACACAAATGATGGAGGAAATTATTATGAAGCTTGCAGTTATTTATCACTCAGAAACTGAAAATACAAAACAGGCAGCAGAATGGATTGCCGATGGAATGAATGAAGTCTCAGGAGTAGAAGCCAGAGCATTTTCTATTGAAAAAGTGGATGAAGATTTTGTAAAGGAAGCAAAAGGAATCGTAGTCGGCTCTCCGTCATATATGGCACAGATGACACCGCAGATTCATAATTGGCTGTTTGAAAAAGCAGGAGAGTTAGAGTTTCCGGGGAAAATGGGTGGCGCATTTGCAACAGAGCAGTACACACATGGTGGCGGAACGCAGGTCATTCAGTCTATTTTGACAATTGAGATGGTAAAAGGAATGCTGTGCTATTCAGGTGGCATGTCTTGCGGAAAGCCAGTGATTCATCTTGGACCGGTCGGAGTAAATAATAATATGGAAAAGTTCAATGGAATGGGAAATTATAAAGAGTATTTTAATATTTATGGGAAGCGCTTTGCACAAAAGGCAGTAGAGATATTTAATAAAATATAACAAGATTTCATATCAAAAAAATAGAATTGTAAAAACTGCACAAACAGTCCTTTGTATTATTGCTAATTATGTTAAAATAGTCTCTTGCGCTTTAACGCAAAAAAGTGTAAAACATAATATAGTTAAAGAAAAGAAATGCAGTGAAAGGGATACGTCACAAAAGAGAACGCGATTTCAGAGAGTCGTTGGGTGGTGCGAAGCGACAGAACGGATTTTGTGATATCACCCGGGAGCATCCCTCTGAAATACTTAACATATTTAACATCAGAGCTAAAGTAAGCAGGGACGTAATCTTCACGTTACAGAAGAAACTGTTTGAGAATGACAGTGATGAGAGACTGTAGTTAGTGATAAATGCAGTAATACAAAGTGGTACCACGGAAGATAAATCCGCCTTTGTTATCCGAAAGGATAGCGAAGGCGTTTTTTTATTGTATGGAAACATACACGCAAGATCGATAATAATTTCAGAAATGCTGATTGGTGTTCCTGAGATTAATATATAATCAAAATATAAAGAAAGAGGGATTATTATGAGTGGAATACTTATGATGATAATTGCCATCGTAGTGCTCGGAGGAGCCTATCTTCTGTATGGTCGTTATCTCCAGAACAAATGGGGCATTGACCCGAATGCGAAAACTCCGGCGTATGAATTAGAAGACGGAGTTGATTATGTACCGGCTGATACTAACGTAGTATTTGGCCATCAGTTTGCATCAATTGCAGGAGCAGGTCCGATCAACGGACCAATTCAGGCAGCAATCTTCGGATGGCTTCCGGTTCTCTTATGGATTTTAATTGGTGGTGTATTCTTCGGAGCAGTTCAGGATTTTGCATCTATGTATGCATCTGTAAAGAACAAAGGCCGTACAATTGGTTACATCATTGAAGAGTACATTGGAAAATTAGGTAAGAAATTATTCCTGTTATTCTGCTGGTTGTTCTGCATTCTGGTTGTCGCAGCATTTGCTGATGTCGTAGCCGGAACATTTAATGGATTCGCAACAAGTGAATCAGGAGCAGTTACAAAAGTAGTGGCAAATGGAGCTGTTGCAACAACCTCTATGTTATTCATCATAGAAGCAGTGGCACTTGGATTTTTCTTGAAATATTCAAAATTTAATAAATGGGTAAATACAGCAGTAGCAGTTATATTACTGGTAGTTGCAATTGCACTTGGACTTAACTTCCCAATCTATGTAAGCCTTGGTACATGGCATCTTATTATTTTTGCTTATATTTTAATTGCCAGTGTAACACCTGTATGGGCATTACTTCAGCCTCGTGATTATCTGAATAGTTATCTGTTGATTTTTATGATCCTTGGTGCTGTTATTGGTGTATTTGTTGCAAATCCGGCATGTAATCTTGAAGCATTTACAGCATTCTCAGTACCGGATGCAAATGGAAATCCGCAGTATATGTTCCCAATCTTGTTTGTAACAATCGCTTGTGGTGCAGTTTCAGGATTCCATTCACTGGTATCATCAGGTACTGCTTCCAAGCAGATTAAAAATGAGAAAAACATGCTTCCGGTTTCATTCGGTGCCATGTTAATGGAAAGTATGCTTGCAATTCTGGCATTGATTGCCGTTGCATCATTTGGAAAAGGTGAGGCAGCAGCACAGGGACTGACCACTCAGCCACAGATTTTTGCAGGAGCAATTGCGAACTTCCTGTCAGCCATCGGTCTGCCACATTCACTTGTATTTACACTGATTAACCTTGCAGTATCTGCATTTGCACTGACATCTCTGGATTCAGTAGCCAGAGTCGGACGTCTGTCGTTCCAGGAGTTCTGGATTGATTCAGATGTGGAAGATGAGAATATGAGTCCTTTCTTAAAGGTAGTAACGAACAAGTATTTTGCAACAATCATTACACTGGTACTTGCTTATTTCCTGACAAAAGTCGGATATGCAGAGATCTGGCCACTGTTCGGTTCAGCAAACCAACTGTTATCTGTACTGGCACTTGTAGCCTGCGCAGTATTCTTAAAGAAGACAAAACGTCAGGGATTCATGCTTTGGGGACCAATGGTATTTATGATGGCAGTTACATTTACGACACTTGGAATGACAATTGTAAAACTTACAAAGGCATTCATGACAACAGGATTGGATTTTGGAAATACATTGCAGCTTATCTTTGCAGTACTTCTGTTAATCCTTGGAGTGCTTGTAGCAATTCAGGGAATTAAGAAACTCCTTGAGAAGTCGGAAGATAAAAAAGTGACAGCCTAGGAAAATAATTCATAAAATGATAAAAGAATAAAATAGGAGTATAATAAGCTCTCGGATTAAGAAACGCCAGTTCCGGAAAATGTCGGTTCTGGCGTTTTTTTGAAGATTACGAAATAGAAACACAGTACCGGATACGGTGTTGTTATTTTAGACAAAAAATCAGACTTGTATTTATTCAAAAAACGATGAAAATTGACAAAAGTGCTGAAAAGTTGTAAAAAAATGAAAGTATATTGACATAAATAACCGATATGTATAAAATAAATGCAACAAGAAATAATACAAGTTGTACTATCAAGATGTATCTGAAAGGAGCAAAGAAACATGGAATTAAGAGATAAAATTGCCGGAGCATTATATGGAATGGCACTTGGTGATGCGATGGGAATGCCGGCAGAATTGTGGGGCAGAGAAAGGGCAAGAAAATTCTTTGGTGGAAAAATCACAGAATTCATTGACGGACCAAAAGAGAATGATGTTGCATTTAATTATAATAAAGCTCAGTTCACGGATGATACTGGACAGGCAATGGTTCTTTTGGATTCATTGAAGGCAACTGGTTATGAGCCAAATGCTTCAGATATAGCAAAGCGTATGCTGGAATGGGCTGAAAAAGAGAATGCATTTGAAAATAATATTTTAGGACCGACCTCTAAGGTTGCACTGGCGAATTTCCGAGATGGAGTAGATGCAAGTGAGATAACGAACAAAGCTTTATCCAATGGAAGTTCTATGAGAATTGCACCAATCGGCTGCCTCTTTACACCAGATCAGAGAAAAGAACTGATAGATTATGTGTACGGAGTTTCCAAGGCAACACATACAAGTGATGTTACAATCGCCGGAGCAGCAATGATTGCAGAAGGTGTTGCATCTGCAATTGTCAATGATGATTTCGAGCAGGTGTTAAGTGATATTCTTTCTGTAGAAGAAGCCGGATACGAAAAAGGTTGTGAGACATTCAGCCCGAGACTTGCAGAGAGAGTAAAGATTGGTGTTCAGATTGCAAAAGAATATGCAGACGATGAAGATGCATTTTCTAAGAAAATCTATGATGTAATTGGAGCAGGAGTTGGAATTATTGAATCTGTTCCGGCAGCGGTTTCCATTGCATATTACACACAGGATCCAAATAAATGTTGTCTGATGTGTGCAAATCTTGGCGGTGACACAGATACAATCGGAGCGATGGCAACAGCTATATGTGGGGCATTTGTTGGTTATTCAAAGATTAATCCAGAGTACACAGAACTTTTAAGAGTTCAAAACCCGGAGACAGATTTTGAGGAGTATATCAATATTCTTGAAAAAGGAAGGGAGCTGTTGGGATGCGGACGCTAGTAGTCGGAGCTGCGATTGTTGATCTGATGATGAAGGTTGAACGTCTCCCAAAGAGTGGGGAGGATATTCCCTGCAAGGAGACGAAAACGGTAGTTGGCGGCTGTGCGTACAATGTTGCCAACACATTGAGAAATCTGAAATGTGAACATGATTTGTGTGTGCCGGTGGGAAGCGGTTCATTTGCAGATATTATCCGTAGAGGCATGAAGGAAAAAGGATATGAGCCGATGATTGAAGAACCGGGAGAGGATAACGGTTATTGCCTGAGTCTTGTAGAGGCTGATGGAGAAAGAACATTTATCACAGTGCAGGGAGCGGAATGCCACTTCAAAAAGGAATGGTTTGAGCAAATCGACATGGACAACTATGAGAATATCTACATCGCAGGCTATCAGGTTTGTGGAAAAAGCGGTGAAATCATTTCACAATGGTTGAAAACAGTGGAAAATGTAGAAGAAGCAGTGAGAGCCCTTTATGAGAAGAGTGGCAATCTCGTATTTGTTACGCTTGGGGCAGAAGGAACCTTGTTCTATGATGGAAAAGAAATGAGAAGGGTCACATCTGTTAAGACCAATGTTGTGGACACTGTAGGAGCCGGAGACAGTCATATCGGGGCGATTATTGCAGGAATGTCAAAGGGAATGAAAGTAGAAGATGCCGTATTACTTGCAAATCGTACGGCAGCGGCAATTGTAGGAACGTCCGGACCGGTTATGGACCTGGAGGAATTTCAGAAGATTTCGGAGGAATGGGAAAATGAATAAAATAAAAGAATTTTTTACAGATTGGAGCTGGAAAGAAAAAGCATGGCTTGTCAAAGGGTGGAGAAGTAAAATTCCGTACAATGACACCAAAGATTATGCTCACAACAGTAGCAGTGACAATTATTGGAGTACTTGGATACATGCAGATTCTGAAATGGATGGGTGGAAATCTTCCATTTATGGATTCTCTGACAACAGTCGTATCGGTTGTGGCAAGTTTCCTGTATCTGCTTCGTTTCTCAGAGCAGTGGGCAATGTGGGCAATTGTAAATGCACTTTCAATTGTGATGTGGATCATGGTATTTATGCAGGGAGATTCCTCTGCACTGCTGATTATCATTATGAAGACAATCAACTTCATCAACTCCACATACGGTTTCCTGAACTGGAGAAAAATTGCAAAAGAAACTGCATAATAACGGACAAAAATAGAGGATTTTATGTTAAAATAATAAAAGATCAAGAAGGCCATGGATTTCATGTGAGTATGAGATCTGTGGCTTTTTGCGTTAACGATAAGCCAAAGTTATTCTTTATGGCGAACAGGTGGAAAGTAAGATGACTAAATACGAAATAATCAAGCAAGAGATAAAAGAACAGATCAAAGATAATATTTTAAAACCCAATCAGGTAATCAAATCCGAGAATGAAATGTGCCAGTGTTATAAAGTCAGTCGTGTGACGGTGAGAAAAGCAATTGATGAATTGTGTGCAGAAGGGATCTTGTACCGGATCAAGGGAAAGGGTTGCTTTGTGAGAGAACTGGCAGATCAGAAAAGATCAAGAATCTATAGTTTTACAGAGGCTGTAAGGAATGAAGGAAAGTTGCCGGGCAAGAAGCAGTTGTCTTTAGAAAAAAAAGAAGCAGATACGTATCTGGCAGATAAACTTCAGATAGAAGAAGGAGAAGAGATTTTTGAAATCCTCAGCCTTTATTATGCAGATGGTATTCCGTATAGTTTAAATACAGCAGTATTACCGGCAAAAAGATTTGAAAAGTTAGATTTTTTTGACTTCAATAACCGGTCTTTATATGAAGTGCTTGGTTCATTCTATGGGACATATATGTACAGGGTGAGACAGACACTGGAAGCTACAACAGCAGATGTGTCGGTGAGCCGGTTACTGGAACGGGACGAAAGTCAGCCTTTATTGAGAATTAAAGCGATTTCCTATTGTCTGGAAGACAATCAGGAGATTCCGGTAGAATATTATGAGGCGTATATTTTAACAGATATACAGAATTATTATGTAGAAAAGTTTCATTGATAAAGGCATTCTTGAATGATAGAAAATATAATTTTATAAGAAGTGGTGAAAGAAATGAAAATATCTGACAGAGTCATCCTTCCTTTGGTTGGAAGTGCCTTTCAATCGGGAAAAGCAGCAGAAGCAATTGAGAAAATAGAAGATAAGGAACTGGCGCAGATTGCACAGGGAGAATATTATTTCTTCTCGGCGCAGGCGGAAAAATGTGTGGAGACGGTAAAAGATTATCTGGATCACGATGATGTGATGCTCCGGCTATCGGCGGATATGCTTTACACATTTGCGAATCTTACACTTGGAGATTCTCAGGCAGCACAGCATACAAGGGAAGATGTGCATCAGTGTCTGACATGGGCAATGCAGGAGGACACGCCTGTGAATGTAAAGGCGGCGTGTCTGTTCGCATTTTATGTAATCAGCACATTTCTTCATATACCGCCGGAGGAAGGAACCCCACCACTTCAGCAGTACATTCCGTATCTTCCAATTGGGCAACGATTATTTGCAGTAAGTCTTTTAGCACATGAGATTTATATGAGACAGGATTATGCAAAGGCAAAAGGTGTTGTACAGGGGGCATTTCTGATGGCAGACGGAGTTTATCCGATTTCCATGATTTATCTGGGGTGCGTACAGGCAGTGTGTCAGATTAATCTGAAAGAACAAGAAGAAGCAATTCAGACGGTGACCCGGGCATGGGAGAGGGCAAGAGCGGACAAATTCATGGAACCATTTATCGAGTATCATGGTCTGCTTCAGGGGACTATGGAAGTCTGTATCCGGAAAAAAGAGCCGGAAATGTACAAGAAGCTGGTGGATGGTGTACTTGCATTTAGCCGTGGCTGGATGAAAATTTACAATCCCAAGACGCAAAAGGCAGTGACGGATCTTTTGACTCTGTTGGAATATTCTATAGCCATGCTGGCGTGCAGGGATTGGACGAATCAGGAAATCGCAGAACATATGGGAATGTCAGTGAATACGGTCAAGCACTATGTCTCCGGAATTCTGGAAAAACTACAGATTGATAAACGCGATAAGATTAAAGAATTCGTAAATCAATAGAATAACAGGATACGAAAAAGTGTCTGTTTTACAAAAGAAATTGTAAAACAGGCACTTTTTTGGCTTTCAACGGGCATGTGAGAGATGTATTTTCTTTGGTACAATATATATGATACCAGAGTCAAAAGGTCTAAAGACACATGAGCTTGCTCATATGTGACTGAAAGACCTTGGGACTCGCCCCAATATGAGCCTAAAAGTGGGATGTTAATCCCACGATATGCGAATAGTGGGGAGAATTGTGGGAGTGCGCAGCACGGAACAATTCGTAGGTATCATATATGTAATTTAGCATATAATTACTCGTTTTCAGAGGGAAAAATGAGGAGGGATAATACATATGAAGAAACGTCTGGTCAGTATGATTTTGAGCGCGGTGCTGTTTGCAACATCAGTGCCGGTCGCAGCATTTGCTGAAGATGCGAATACGCAGAATCCGGTTGTGCATTCGGAGGAAGGAACGTCTCAGGGTTCGAATGCGCGGAAGGAATCCGGCATTGACTATAAGAAAAATGGAGGAACGTTTGCGGAATGTTACACGGCTCCGTCTAATTACGATGAGCCGGTGACAGAACTTCCGGGAGCGGAGCAGATCACAAAAGCGGGATATGAGTTTGCCGGCTGGTATGATAATGAGGAGTTTAACGGGGAGCCGGTTACTTCGCTTAGTACTTCGGATCATTCCGGCAGTGTTGTCCTCTATGCAAAGTGGACGGAACGCTACTACTATGTGGATATTCCACAGACGGTCAATGCGGATGGGGATAAGCTTACGATAAAAGCGGATGCAGGTGGATTATATGACAAGGATCATGTGAGCGTGACAGTCCAGTCTGAAAATGACTGGAAATTAAAGAGTGGATTACATAGTCTTGCATATGAACTGAGAAATCCGCAGATTGGTTCGGCACTGGAAAATGGTTCGGTTGTCGCAAGTCTTACGAAAGATGAGAGCCATAAGCAGCAGGAATATAACTGCAACATTCTGGACAAACCGAACTATACAGGTGATTATACAGATCACCTGACTTTTGACATTGCATTTCAGGATACAGCGTACAACATTACATATGAGACAAATGGTGGAACTATCACGAAGAAGAATCCGCAGCAGGCAGATCAGATGATCACAGTAACACAGGAGCAGTACCAGGCAGGAACCGTTCTGAAAGATCTGCCGGCACCGGTGAAAAAGTCCAGTACATTTCTTGGCTGGTGTTACGATGAAGCATGCACCAGATATGTGGACAGTAAGGACCGTCTTCTGAGTGATGTGACATTGTATGCCTCTTATGCAGACAACCAGCCGATGGAAGAAGTGTCCATGGCGACTTATGCCAGAGCAAATGATGTGGCAGCAGATTTTACGATTCCGGTGACGGATACAAGTGCTGCTATGACGCCCTGACTAGGTGCGAAAAAATTTCACGATAAAAAATGTGACAGATTCTTCCGAAACGGTCACGGTAGATGTGACTGAAGGAGCAGACCATACATTTACGATCAGCAATCCGAACGGATGGACACCGGGGGCAGCCTATAAGCTGGAGCTTCAGGAAAAGGCGTTATATTTTACAGGATTTGACCCGACGATCCGTGTCTATGATTTTACGGTCTACCGCGAAGAAGTCAAAAATGTAGAGTTAAATAAAGAGATCAAGTATATTCATAAGAAAGAGCTTTCCAATTTGACTGTAAATGAAAAGAAAGTAGAGGAAGTTTCAATCGCGGCAATGACGATTGGAACAGACGGTTCCCTGACCGAAGAAGGCAGTGATACGACCGGAACATTTACTTATAAGAAGCAGTTAGAAGTCGGCGACCAGGTCGCAATTTATTCCGGTGATGTGATCCCGACCATGGATATGTCCTCTGGTGACAACAGTGACGTGTCATTTATCGAGATTACAGGAGCGGACGGGGACAAGTATACATATCGCGGCTCCAGACCGGAAGACGTGCTCTTTATGCCGGATGTGCTGCCGCTTTCTATGGACAAAGATCAGGACGGTGACCCGGATAATAACAGTGTAACGATTAATGTCAGTGACCTGACCTTTGGTGATGATGCTATGAGCCAGGCTATGGATCTGGACAGTGAGACAACCGTAGATGAGGGCGATTATCTGGCAATTTACACAGGTACAATGGGAGAAAATGAAAGCGGAACCGTGTCTCTCTATGGAGAGATTACGAGTGTTCTGTTATCAGAAGGGAAATACATAGTAAGCTATATACCTGTGAGCGAAGAAGATATGCGCCAGACTATGGACGTGTATCAAAAGGAAAATGTAGAAGGGGAGGACCTTCTGGAAGATACCGATGTGCAGGAGCTGGAAGAGGATATTGAGACACAGGCAGTAGACAGCGGATTTGCATCCGAAGTGGCAGAAAGAGTTGCCGATGCGGCAATGGAGACAGAATCTTTTGAGGAGCTTCAGGAATCTCTCAAGGAAGATATGAATGCAGACATCATGGTTCAGAGCCAGGGCTATGGCCAGTTGAGAAAGGCAAGAGCCGCAGGTGGGGCAGGCGGTTCCCGTGTGGAATTAGGAGTACCGACGGTAAAAGCAAATCTCGGCACGACACTAAAACATTTTGACGGAGATGTGAGTGGACTAAGGCTTGCACTGGAGATCGGCGTGCCGATTACAGTTCATGTGAACCGGGGCGCAGACATCGAGATCATGATCACGGCGACATTTGAACAGGAAGTGCGAGTATCCATCGATGTGGACGGTTCAGCCGTGTGGAAAACATGGGGATTTATTCCGTACATTGCAGATTATCGCGTAACGGCATCTCTGGAATTATATGAATACACAGGAATCGGACTGAATGTCAACTTCAAGACTGCAGAAACTGGAAACCCAGTATCTGATTCCAGTTCGAAATTACGAAAAGGTGTCAACAAGATTACCGAAGAGCTGAAGAATATGATGGAGAATGGCGAGGATTATCTAAATTCTGCATCAGGTCTCGTCAGTGGCGGAGATGAAATATCCGTATCCAAGTCGCTGGCAGAGAGGTACTCGGAACTTCTGGCAGACGAGGCAGACTGGGTGGAAATCTACAAGCGTCCGCTGGTAGACCAGCATTTCCGTGTGCTTCTGATCATTGATATTCAGGTGAAGCTGGAATTCGTTGTTTCCGCAAATGTGAACATTTCCATCGGAATGACGTACTGGTATAAGAATGCGAAAGAGTATGTCTTCTGTGTACGGGTCAAAGAGCGGACGGCGACCAATGATACGATAGATCTGGTAGAGGAGCAGTATGAATTTACGGCATATGCTATGGGAACTCTTGGCATCAAAGCCGGTGTGAGACTGACGGTGCGTGTGGGATTATTATCAACGTCCATCGCCAGTGTCGGTATCTCGGCGGATGTGGGCGGTTATGCACAGGTCTGGGGTTACCTCTACTACGAATTGAAATATACGGCATCGGCAGGACGAAGCAGCCGTGCTATGGGAGCTATGTATCTGGAAATCGGTATTTATCTGGAAGTGAAGTTCGAGGCACAGGCACTGTCCAATGCATTTACCTATAATCCGACACTTTACGAAAATGAGTGGCCGCTTTATAAGGTAGGTGTTCTGGAAAATGTACTGGATTTTGCTTATACCCAGGATAAGGTTGCCGAGATTAATATGAAGCGGGAGATTCAGTCGGTTCAGATCCCGGATGAATATTTCAAGATGCAGTACATGGATATGAAGACCGGACTGGACGACGGAAAATATTACGAGAAGATTTACGAAGATGATACAAAGTATTTCAACATTTCCATGACGAACAGTGCGTTTACGTATGATCCGGCGACCAATATTATCCGTGTAAATCCAGGTGATGAGCCGAAGCAGGACGGTGAGATGATCATTACATGGAAAAACCAGGAAGGTACCTTTAATACGAAGCCATGTGCAAGAAAGATCAAGCTTCACTGGGACCGCCTGCGAGATGGTTACTATATTGCATTCCAGAGTAATGGCGGATCTTTCGTCGATGCAATTACCGGAAAATATAATGCAGAGATCAAGAAGCCGGAAGATCCGGTAAGACTCGGATACACATTTGCCGGCTGGTATGAGGACATGGATCTCACCATTCCATACACAATTCCGGAAACCATGCCGGAAGAAGACAGACTTGTCTATGCAAAATGGGAAGCAGCCGATGTGGGTTATACAGTCGTAGATTATATAGAAGGAACGAATGGAACCTATGAAGCGCAGACTCCGGTGAAAATGAGTGGCAGCACGGAAGAGAAAGTAAGCCCGGTTCCGGCAGAGCGTACGGGATTTGTAACACCGCCGCAGCTTACGGAGACTGTAAAAGCAGACGGCAGCCTGGTCATCAATTACTATTATGCAAGAAATAAATATACACAGACATTTAAGTCCGAAAAAGAGACGGAGAATGGAACGGAGACAGAAGTGATCGCAGACGGAAATTACCGGTATGGAACCATGATGCCGACACCGGCAGTCTACAGACCGGGATATGAATTCCTTGGCTGGGAGGACGAAGAAGGCGCTGGGGTTCCAAAGGAAGTTCCATCTGAGAATAAGACCTACATTGCAAAATGGAAAGCACTGGAAGGCATTACTTATACCGTGAAATACTACGTGCAGAATACGGATAACAGCGGATACAGCTTAATCGAGACTGCGGCTCTGACCGGACAGATGGGAGAGGAAGTCACAGCAAAAGCAGCAGATCTTGACGAGAAAGTCTATCACTTAAAAGGTGAACTGCCGAAGGGAACGATCAAGGCAGATGGCAGTCTTGTACTGAAAGTGTACTATGATCTGAATGAGTACAAGCTGACCTTTGATGCAAAAGGCGGAGAATCAGACCAGACAGAAGTGACGGCAAGATATGGTGACAAGATTGCATCACCGATGCCGACAAGAAAAGGCTATGTATTTGAAGGCTGGTATACAGATAAAGATTTCAACAATCGATTCGATGGAACCATGCCGGACAAAGATCTGACGCTCTATGCAAAACAGACACCGGTGATGAGCAGCTATACCGTCTATCATTATAAAGAATCTGTAGATGGTTCTTACTTTGGCCTGACGGACGAAGAAGTATTAAGCGGCCTGACAGAATCAGAAGTGACTCCGCAGCCAAAACAGTATGAAGGATTTACTTCACCGGAGGCCAAAACAGGACAGGTAAATGGCTGGGGCGGACCGGATATCTGGTATCACTATAAGCGGAACAGCTACAATCTGACTTATGTTCTGAACAATGGAGAAGATAACAAGATATCAAAAGTCCGCTATGAGGCAGATATTACAAATACTCCGTCGCGGACAGGCTATGCATTTGCAGGCTGGTACACGGACGAAGCACTGACACAGTCGTACGTACAGACGACCATGCCGGCACATGACCTGACACTCTATGCAAAATGGGAAGCCGGAATGAAGACTTATCAGGTGAGACATTATCAACAGTCCATTGGCAATTCAGAGCAGTATGATCTGGCAGAGACTGAAACTGTCACAGCTAAAACAGGAGAACATCTGACATTGGCAGTAAAAGCGTATGAAGGATTTACAGCACCAAAGCCGGTTAGCTATGATGTGGTAGACGATGGAGAAATCACATATGTAGATTACAAATATACGCGTGACCGTCATCAGGTAACGATTCATTACAATAACGGTAATGACAGCGAGACAAAAGAACTTGCATATGGTGAGAAATGGGAGGAAAAACCATATCGTGCCGGTTATGCATTTGCAGGCTGGTATACAGATGCAAAATGTACGAAAGAGTACAAAGCGAATATGCCGGATCAGGATCTGACACTCTATGCAAAATGGGAAGCAAACATCGTCAACTATGTAGTAGAACATTATCAGCAAAATGTACAAGGTGACGGTTATACGCTGAAAGAAAGCAGTCATGCACGGGCGGCTGTGGATAGCGAAGTGACACCAGAAGTCATGAAATATAAAGGCTTCGAGGAACCAAAGACGGAGAAAGTTACCATTTCCGGAGACGGACAGACGACAGTGAAGTACTACTATAAGAGAAAGGTACATACAGTCACATTTGACGCAGATTCCGGAACATTCGCTGCAGAAAAGGGTGAGGACGACAGTAAGATCGTCGTGACCGGACGCTATGGTGCAAATATCACAGTGCCGAAAGCGCCGACAAGAACCGGATACCAGTTCCTTGGCTGGGACGAAGACGTTGAAATGACGATACCGGATAAAGACCTTACCTATAAGGCACAGTGGCTGAAGATGGAATACACCCTTCAGTTCAAGACAGGCGGAGGAACAACGATTGAGCCAATCAAAGGAAATTATGGTGACAAGATAAATGCACCAGAAAATCCGACAAGAAAAGGATATATTTTCAAAAACTGGAGTGAGAATGGCAAGAAAGTCGATAACCTTCCGACGACTATGCCGGCAGAAAGTCATATTTACACAGCAATATGGGAGCGGAAGACATACCAGATTACTTATGACTTAAATGGCGGAAGCATGAAGTCCGGGGAGAAGAATCCGACGACTTACAACGTGGATACCACTGTATTCAAACTGAAAAATCCAGTCCGGGCAGGATACACATTTACTGGTTGGAGCGGAACCCAAATTACAGGAGTAAGTGACAATGTGTCTGTAAAACAGGGTTCTACAGATAACCGGACCTATAAGGCGAACTGGAGAGAGAATACCTATCAGATTACATTTATCTTAAGTGGTACAGAGGCGAAAGGCTCCATGGAAGCCAAGACGGTCAATTACACAGAAAATGTAATACTTCCAAAATGCGGATTTACATGCAAAGGCCATTCCTTTAAGCGATGGTACATCGTGGATAAGAAGGGCAAGAAGACATATTACTCTGACCGACAGAAGGTGTCGAAGCTGACCGATGTGAATGGAGGTGTTGTGACACTCTATCCGGAATGGGAGGCAAATGTGTACAATGTTACATTTGACTATGGTGACGGAAGAGCGAAGACAGTTAGAAAGATCAAATACGGTGATAAATACCAGTTCCCGTCAGATCCGACTCGTTACGGCTGGGAGTTCAAAGGCTGGAAAAAAGAAGGAGCCAACACAGCATTTGACATGAGTACGAAAGAGCTGCAGCTTCAGGACGCAAAAAATATTACCTTATACGCAAGCTGGAAAGCAAACTATCATTATAATTATACACCATCAGATAGAAACCATGCTTACCGGGTGACTGATGAACATGAACTTACAATATTTACATTTTATGTAGACGGAAATCAGACAAAAGTGCCGACGACCGGAGATACCGGACAGAATCCGGCAAGATATCATATGAATATGACGAATCTTTCCTATGACGCAGTACATCAGAATTATTCGCATATGACGGTAACGATTGTGTATCATACTAAAAAAGTCAAAGATGGTTATGGTGATCTGAGAATTTCTTACCACACAAGGTCTGATAATAAAGATCATACAAACTGGCAGGTTAGTACGATAGATCTGGACAAGAGAGATGATAAGGGGAACATAGTAGAATATACCCTCGATTCCGGAAGTAAAATTGATGTGGACAGTCTGACACTGGAATTTGATGCTCACGGAAAAAATGCAGATAAGTACGATCTTAGCAATCTAAATGTCAGGGTAAAATTTTGGTAGGGGGAAGAGCAGATGAGAGAAAAAGCAGGAAAAAATAAAATACTTATTGTCATTATCATCTGTCTGTGTGCGGTCATCATTGTGGGATTGATTTATTTCATGAAATTAAAAGGAGGTTCATATTCGGCTTTTAAGCCGGATCTGTATAATGGTCTCATAAATTAAGACACTTTTTCGGACAGATTTTAATGAATCTG
>OLVP01000667.1_pt1 | contig 26992 bp, 22 predicted proteins | sample 1673281 | NCBI WGS metagenome assembly OLVP01 (sample SAMEA3178940, study PRJEB25190) | human gut metagenome | biome: human gut; feature: human-associated habitat; material: faeces | place: Austria | collected 2013
TCTCCTGCGAAGGCATCAGCAAGGTCACGCTCGAGGATGTTGCGAATGCCGACAAGCTGGGCTGCGTGATCAAACTGATCGGCCGCACGGTGCGCTGCGAGGACGGCACAGCTTATGCCTATGTCGCCCCGCACCTGATCCCCAAGGAAAACCTGCTCGCTTCGGTCGAGGATGTATTCAATGCCATTATGGTCAACGGCAATGCGACCGGCGACGTGATGTTCTACGGCAAGGGCGCGGGCAAGCTTGCGACCGCTTCCGCGGTTGTTGCGGATATGCTGGACTGCATCGAGCACGCAGCGCACCGCCGCCGCATCTCCTGGGGCGACGGGTCTAAGAACCTGCTCCGCCCGCTGGACACGCTGCAAAGCGCGTGGTATGTGCGCTTCAAGGGGCCGCGCAAGGCGCTGGAGGATGTACTGCCGGTCGAGAGCATGACCGAGCCTGCCGAGGGTGTGCTGGTCGTGCGTACGAGCAAGCTGTCCACCGCAGATATGCACAAAAAGATCGAACAGCTGAACGCCAGCGGCGACGTGCGCGCGGCGATGCGTATACTGTAAGGGGAGGGCAAACGAAGATGGTTCGTGTTACCGTCCCGGCGACGAGCGCCAACATGGGCTCGGGCTACGACAGTATCGGCATTGCGCTCGAGCTTTACAATGTGATCGATCTTGAGGGGAGCGACCACATTGATATTTCGGATAAAAACGGGCAGTTCGTGCCCAAGGATGCGCGCAACCTGATTTACCAGTGCGCCAAGCGTGTCTATGACGAGTGTGGAAAGCCGCTCTCCGGCCTCAAGATCGTGGAGGACTGCGCGATCCCGCAGACGCGCGGCCTGGGTTCGTCCTCGGCGTGCACGGTTGCGGGCATCATGGGTGCAAACATGCTGCTCGGTGAGCCGCTCGACCGCAACGCGGTCATTGATCTGGCGGCTACCATCGAGGGTCATCCGGATAACTCCACACCGGCGATCCTCGGCGGCTTCTGCGTGGCGCTGCTCGAAAACGGCCATGTGCATCACGTTCGTGTGCCGGTTCACGGCGCGATCGACTTCGTGGTATTCATTCCGGATTTCCAGCTGTCCACCGAAAAGGCGCGTGCGGCGCTGCCCAAGACCATCGACCATCACGATGCGGTTTACAATCTGGCGCGCGCAGCGCTGCTCGCGGGCAGCCTGACCACCGGCAAGCTGGAAAACCTTGATGTGGCAACCGGTGACTGTCTGCACCAGCCGTACCGTTTCGGTCTGATTGAAAACGGTGAGGACATCGTGCGCGAGGCCAAGAAGCTGGGCGCACTCGGCGCTTTCATTTCCGGCGCAGGCCCGTCCATCGTGGCGATCGTGTACAAGGGCGACCGCGACTACATCACCCGTGCACAGGAGCTGTGCGAGAAGCTGTATCCGCACTGGAAGGCCGTACAGCTGCGCTGTGATGAGGTCGGTGCGACCGTAAAACGACTGTAATAGGGGACGGATGAGTGCTCTCGTCCGTGTATATAAGGAGGAAACATAGTTAGTATGAGTCTTATTGTGCAAAAGTTCGGCGGCACTTCGGTTGCCAACACCGAGCGACTGAAGAATGTTGCGGACATTGTTACCAAGACCGCACAGGCAGGTAATCAGGTTGTTGTAGTTGTATCCGCTCAGGGCGATACCACGGATGATCTGATCGTAAAGGCTGCCGAGCTGAACGACCGTCCTTCTAAGCGTGAGATGGACGTTCTGCTCAACACCGGCGAGATGATCTCCATGTCTCTGCTGGCGATGGCCATCCAGAAGCTGGGCTTTCCGGTCGTATCCCTGACCGGCTGGCAGATTGGTCTGGAGACCAACAGCAACTACTCGGATGCCCGCATCAAGCGCATCGCAGGTGAGCGCCTCAAGGCAGAGCTGGATAACGGCCGCATCGTTATTGTTGCAGGCTTCCAGGGCATCAACAAGATGGGCGACGTGACCACGCTCGGCCGCGGCGGCTCGGACACCACCGCAGTTGCCATTGCAGCAACGCTCGGCGCGGATCTCTGCCAGATCTACACCGACGTAGACGGCGTTTACACTGCTGATCCGCGCATCGTAAAGGATGCCAAGAAGCTGGACGCCATCACCTATGATGAGATGCTGGAGCTGGCATCTCTGGGTGCACAGGTGCTGCACAACCGTTCGGTTGAGATGGCAAAGAAGTACAATGTCGATCTTGAGGTCGTTTCGAGCTTTACCCGCAATCCGGGTACCAAAGTCAAGGAGGGTTCTAACATGGAAAAATTGAATGTTTCGGGTGTTGCCCGTGATAATAACTGCGCACGAGTTGCCATCATCAATCTGGATGATACGCCGGGTACCGCGTTCAAGGTATTCTCGCTGATGGCGAAGCACCACGTCAATATCGACATCATCCTGCAGTCCGTCGGCCGCGATAACAAGAAGTCTATTTCCTTCACCATCCGTCAGGACGATGCAGAGCGCGTAGAGTCTATCCTGCGCGACGCGAAGGAGATGCTCGGTTATGAGGATCTGTCCATCAACACCAAGGTTGCAAAGGTTTCCATCGTTGGTGCAGGCATGGCTTCTGCTACCGGTGTTGCTTCCAAGATGTTCGAGGCTCTGGCTATGGCCGGCATCAACATCCGCATGATCTCCACCTCTGAGATCAAGATCTCCGTCCTCATCAACGAGGAGGACAGCGAGAAGGCTGTTAAGGCTATCCACGAGGAGTTTTTCAACGCCTAACCGATACGGTATATCAAAAGTCCCGAAATGTGCATTTCGGGACTTTTTTGCAACCGGAAAGACGTCCGCAACTGTCGGTTGACAAAAAGAAACGATGGGTTGGTGGCGTTTTTGCGGCATTTCAGGCACACTGGAGACAGAAAAGAAAGGCAGGTGGCAGAAATGACAACAGGTGAGAAAATCGCGGCGCTGCGAAAAGAGCAGGGCATGAGTCAGGAGGCGCTCGGCGAAAAGCTGAGCTTGAGCCGTCAGGCGGTCAGCAAGTGGGAGGCCGATCAGGCGGTGCCCACGATGGATAATTTAATGGAACTGAGCAAGCTGTTCGGCGTTCCGGTGGATACGTTGCTGCGTCCGGATGCGGAGCTAATGCCAAAGGCAGAGGACTAGGATGAATCGTGGCCGGGTGCAGAGAACCAGCCGGTCAGGAACGGAAACCGCAAGTGGAAAATTACAGCGATAGCGGCGGCAGGACTGCTGTGCGTCAGCGTTGTGTGCAGCGCGGTCAGCCTGTGGCGTGTGATCGCCATGCAGCAGCAGATCGACACGCTGCGGATGCAGAGCGGGCCGAGTACGATTTACTATCCGGATAATACGAGCGCTGAGAACAGCGATTTAGCCGACTGGTCGGAGAATGTGACCGTTGACAGGGAGAACAGCGAGAATCTTCTTGTGACGGTGAGCGCAGTTCCACGCAGTATGCTGGACGGCGAAACCGCAAAGTTCGTTGTCCGCAGCGGTGACCAGTCGTGGGAGTGCGACGCGGAGGATAATAACGGGTACAGCGGAAAACTGAGTGTGCCGTTTGTGGATACGTTTTCTGTCTATTTGACATTAACAGGCACAAGCGGTGAGACGCGCAATATTCTGGTTACATCTGAATATGATTTGGAACAGCGTTTTTCTCTGGATGTAACGGCAGGCTGGGAGAGCGGCGGCATATCCTTTAGCTTCGGTAAAACCTCGGTCAGTGGCAATCTCCAAACGTGGATTTACAACAACGGCGGTGAAGAGATACAGCCGATCAGTGGTCGTGTACTCCTATATCAGAATGGCAAGCAGATCAAAGAACAGAAAATAACCAGCCTCAGCAACGGATGTGACAGCGATTCCTACTACTATACGCAGGTGGATTGGCGTGATATGGAAGGCACGCTGTCACAGTTCAAGGTGAAGGTGGAAATCACAGATAATTTCGGCAGAACCTACACAGAAGATGTCGGATAAGCAAAAAAGACCGCTTATGCGGTCTTTTTTGTTATTTCCTCGGTGTAAATGTCGCAGCGAGGACATAAACACGGCTTGCACCCATCTCCCGCAGAGCTTTGACGGCGGCCGCCGCCGTTGCGCCGGTGGTGATAATATCATCGACCAGCACGACGGATTTTCCGGTGAGGTTCACGCCTTTCTTCGGCAGAACGGCATCTTTTGCGTTGCTCTGCCGCGCGGCGTAATCCTTCTGCGCGGATTGCTTGCCGACAAACCATCGCTTGCGCAGTGTTGCCTCGCACGGCAGGGAAAGCGGCTTGGCTACCAGCTTTGCAAGCAGCTCCGCCTGATTATATCCGCGTTTACGGTAGTGCAGAAATCCAATCGGCATGTAGGTAATCAAATCCGGCTGCCAGTCGTCCAGCCGTGCGGTGAGAGCCACGGACATTTGCGCCGCGAACCAGTCCGCACAGTAGGCGGCGCTGCTGAATTTGAACCGTTTCATGGCATTGCGTACTGTGCCGCGGTAATACAGCGGAGCGATCGTACCGTCCGCTCCGGCGATGGAGATGACCTCATTGCAGCGGTATTCCCGCCGGACTGCGGCAGCACAGTCCGGACAAAGCTGCAGTGTGCGGCTGGTCGTCACCGGAAAATTCGCGCCGCATAAAACGCACCTGTGACCATAAAGAATGCCCATCGAATCACCTCAACTGTGCAAAAAGAGCTGTCCGCGCGGGACAGCTCTTTGATTATGCGATATTGCGGAAACTTACTTCTGGAGCAGCTTCTTCAGACGCTCAGCAGCTTCCTTGGTGCGTGCCTGATCGCCGAATGCGGTCAGACGGAAGAAGCCGTCACCGTTCTTGCCGAAGCCTGCACCCGGCGTACCAACGACGTTGGCATTCTCAAGCAGGTAGTCGAAGAAGGTCCAGGAATCCATGCCGTTCGGGCACTTGAGCCACAGGTACGGGCTGCTCTTGCCGCCGGTGTACCAGATACCCAGCTCATCGAGGGTCGCAGCGAGGACCTTAGCGTTCTGCTTGTAGTAGCCGAGGGTCTCCTTGATCTGCTTCATGCCTTCCTCGGTGAAGCAGGCAGCAGCGCCCTTCTGTACGATATACGGAACGCCGTTGAACTTGGTGGTCTGGCGGCGCAGCCACATCTTGTTCAGCTTGCCGTCCAGCAGAGCGGTCGGAACAACGGTCCAGCCGCAGCGGGTGCCGGTGAAGCCTGCCATCTTGGAGAAGGAGCAGAACTCGATCGCACAGGACTTAGCGCCTTCAATCTCGTAGATGGAGCGCGGCAGAGTCTCATCCTCGATGAAGCACTCGTAAGCTGCGTCATACAGGATAACGGCGTTCTGCTTGTTTGCGTAATCTACCCAGGCCTTCAGACCTGCGCGGTCATATGCAGCGCCGGTCGGGTTGTTCGGAGAGCAGATATAGATGATGTCGCACTGAACGGACTCGTCTGGCAGCGGCAGGAAGCCGTTTGCCTCGTTTGCGTCAGCGAATACGATCTTGCGGCCCGCCATAACGTTGGTATCAACGTAAACCGGGTAAACCGGGTCCGGAACCAGAACGGTGTTGTCGGTGCCGAAAATGTCGAGAATGTTGCCGAGGTCGCTCTTTGCACCGTCCGAGATGAAGATCTCGTTGGTGGCGAGCTCTACGCCGTGGGTCTTGTAGTAGCCGACGAGCGCCTCGTGCAGGAAGCCGTAGCCCTGCTCATCGCCGTAGCCGTGGAAGGTCTCCTGCTTGGCCTGATCCTCAACGGCTGCGTGCAGCGCATCGATAACAGCCGGTACCAGCGGACGGGTTACGTCGCCGATGCCCAGACGGATGATATCAGCCTCCGGATGTGCTTCGGAGTACTCACGCACCTTGCGTGCGATGGTGGAGAACAGATAGCTCTGCTCGAGATTGTCGTAGTTCTTGTTAGTCTGCATTGTTGTTCTGGCTCCTTTTCAGAGATGCCGCGACGAACGCCTTGAACAGGGGATGTGCGCGGTTCGGACGGGACTTGAACTCGGGGTGGAACTGTACGCCGATGTAGAACGGATGGTTCGGGATCTCAACGGTCTCCACAAGCTCGCCGGTCGGCGAGGTGCCCGTGATCTGCATGCCCTTATTTTCAATCTCCTCGCGGAAATTGTTGTTGAACTCGTAACGGTGGCGGTGACGCTCGGAAATCATTTCCTCGCCGTACGCCGTTGCCATAATGGTATTCGGACGGATCTTGCACGGATAAGCGCCCAGACGCATCGTGCCGCCCTTCTTGGAGATGCCCTGCTGGCTCTCCATCAGGTCGATGACCGGATGGGTGGAATCCGGGTCAAACTCGCTGGAGTTTGCATCCGCGTAGCCGAGCACGTTGCGTGCGTAGCTCATAACCGCGATCTGCATGCCGAGGCAGATGCCGAAGTAGGGGATACCCTGCGTGCGGGCATAGTTTGCTGCACAGATCATGCCTTCCACGCCGCGTGCGCCGAAGCCGCCCGGCAGGATGATGCCGTCAACCTCACCGAGCAGCTTGTCCACGGTGGAGTCATTGATCTCCTCGGAGTCTACCCAGTCAATATCAACGAAGCAGCCGGTTTCGTAGCCGCCGTGCTGCAGCGCCTCTGCAACCGAGAGATATGCGTCGTGCAGCTTGACGTACTTGCCGACCAGTGCAATCTTAACGTGGTTCTTGCGGGCGGCAATGCGCTCGAGCATTTCCTGCCACTCGGTCATATCGCCCTTGCCTGCGCCGATGGACAGCTCACGGCAGACGATGTCGGACAGATGGCTCTCCTCGAGCATCATCGGTGCCTGATACAGAACCGGCAGGGTGCGGTTTTCGATTACGCAGTCCTCCGGCACGGTGCAGAACATGGAAATCTTGCGCTTGATGTCGTCATCCATCGGCTGGTCAACGCGGGCTACGATGATGTCCGGAGAGATGCCCAGACCGCGCAGCTCCTTAACCGAGTGCTGGGTCGGCTTGGACTTCGGCTCATTGGAGCCGGAGATGAACGGAACCAGCGTTACATGGATGAACAGGCAGTTGCGGCGGCCAACCTCAGCAGCAACCTGACGGATTGCCTCGAGGAACGGCTGAGACTCAATATCACCGGTGGTGCCGCCAATCTCGGTGATAACAACGTCAGCCGAGGTCTTCTTGCCTACCGAGTAGATGAAAGACTTGATCTCGTTGGTGATGTGCGGGATAACCTGCACGGTCTCACCGAGGTACTCGCCGGCGCGCTCCTTGTTCAGAACATTCCAGTATACCTTGCCGGTGGTCAGGTTGGAGAACTTGTTCAGGTCCTCGTCGATGAAGCGCTCGTAGTGGCCGAGGTCGAGGTCGGTCTCTGCGCCGTCGTCGGTAACGTAAACCTCACCGTGCTGGAACGGGCTCATCGTGCCCGGGTCTACGTTGATGTAGGGATCGAGCTTCTGCGCTGCAATTTTCAGGCCGCGGCTTTTCAGCAGACGGCCGAGAGATGCGGCAGTAATGCCCTTGCCCAGACCGGAAACTACGCCGCCGGTCACGAAGATGTACTTTGTCATATCTCGATTTCCCCCTTGAATACGGTCGTTGCCGCGCCCGTCATGAACACGGTTTCATCTGTATAGCGAATGGTGAGGTCGCCGCCGCGCAGGTGTACGACGATATCCTCGTTTTTGTTTGCAAAGCCGTTCAGACATGCTGCCACGCCGGTCGCACAGGAGCCGGTGCCGCACGCCCATGTTTCACCGGAGCCGCGCTCCCAGACGCGCATTTTCAGGCTGCCGTCCGGCAGGACATTGACAAACTCGGTGTTGACACGCTCCGGGAACAGCGGATGATGCTCGAACTTGGGTCCGATGCGCGTAAGGTCGAGGTCGTCCACATCTTCCTTCTGGAAGATAACGCAGTGCGGGTTGCCCATGGAAACGCAGGTCATGTGGTAGACCTTTTCGTCCACAACGATGGGTGCACTGATGACATTTTCGCCGTCCATATCAACGGGAATCTCCCGCGGAGCAAGAATGGCTGCACCCATGTCCACGCGGGCGGACTGCATTTTGCCGTCCTTGACGGTCAGCTCAAGCGTTTTTACGCCGGAAAGCGTGTCAATGGTGATGGTGGTGCGACCATCGGTCATGCCGTTGTCGTACAGGTACTTGCCCACGCAGCGGATGCCGTTGCCGCACATTTTTCCCTCCGAGCCGTCGGCGTTGAAGATACGCATCTGCGCATCCGCCTTGTCGGAAGGAGAAATAAGGATAATGCCGTCGCCGCCGATACCGAAGTGCGGCTCACTGAGCTTGATCGAAAGCGACTCGGGATCGGGCACAGTCTGGTCGAAGCAATTAAAATAGATATAATTGTTGCCGCAGCCGTGCATCTTGGTGAAAGCCAGCTTCACACGGATTCCCTCCTTAGAAAATAACAAAAATGGCATATAGGCAGGGAAAGACAGAGCTTCTCTGCTCATACACCATTTAGTATATCATAATCTGTCGGGAATTTCTCTATAAAATCGAAAAAACCGAAAAAATTTTCGCGTGAGATATGAGATGTTTTTAAGCGGTATCGCACAAATCACGGCGTTTTTCCACCGATGATGTCCTCGGCGATATCTCGCTTGGAGCGACGCTGGTTCATAGCCTGCTGCTCGATGTAGGAATGCGCCTCCGGCTCGGTCATGCCGCAGCACTCGATGAGCAGACACTTGGCGCGGTCTACTTGACGGATATCCTCAATGCGCTTTTGCAGACGGCGGTTTTCGCTCTGCAGGCCGGTCAGACGGCTGCGCGCGGCGCGCGTCATGCGGAGCGCCTGCATGAACAGTACGCGCGAGAGCGGCTTGGGTACGACGAACACGCCGTCGTCCTCGACCTTTTCGGCAACACTGTCCGCAATCTCGGCCTTAGCGAGCAGGATGACACCGGAAAGCGTATCATTTGCAGCCTGCTGTGCCATATCATGCCCGAATTCATCGGGCAGCGGCGTGTTAACGAGAATTAGATCAAACAAGCCGTCCACCAGCATGCGCCGGGCCTCCGCACCGGAGGAAGCAGGTGCAAGCTGAGCCTGTACGCCGCAGGACGTTAAAAACTGGGAAAGCATGGTGCGGGATTTTTCGGTTGCAGAAACGAGAAGAATGCGTTCCATGCGGTGTGCTCCTCCTTTCAAACGATATTATGTGGGATTAGTAGCGTTCAAAATAGAGGGAGCGTTCGGCAGCCGTGCGGTCGTCGGCAAGCACGATGCGGTCGTGTTCGGCCTGCTTGGCCGCGAAAAAGGCCGTGCGTGCCTTTTCGGGCAGGTACTTGGTGATAAAGTCGCTGTCCTTGGCGATGCGGATCGCATCGCACAGGGCGCCGGGCAGAGTCTCGTAACGGGCGCGTACCTCGTCGGAGGCGGTGAACAGGTTTTCGTCGCAGGCGGGCGGCAGGGGCAGTCCCTGCTCGATGCCGTCCAGACCGGCGTGGATGAGCAGCGCGAACACAATGTACGGGTTGATGCAGCCGTCGAACGCACGCAGCTTGAAGCGGTGCGCCGTGCTGTCCTCGGAGAGCGGCACGGTGATGAGCGGACGGCTGTTCTGATGCGACCAGGTGATGTACTTGGGCGCTTCAAACTCGCCCAGACGCTGGAACGAGTTGGTGAGCGGATTGCAGAAGATGGTCATCTCGGCAGCACGCTGCAGAATGCCCGCCACAAAGCTCTGGCCCTCGGCAGATTCTTCAAACGAGGGCTGGAACAGATTCTTGCCGTTTTTGTTTATCGAAACAGACAGATGCAGTCCGCTGCCCGGCGCATGCGGGAGCGGCTTGGGCAGGAAGGACGCAAACAGGCCGCTTGAGGAGGCCATGGACTTGACGACCCACTTGAAGGTGACGAAATTGTCGGCCGCTTCAAGGGCTTCGGCGTAGCGGAAGTCAACCTCGTTCTGGCCGGGACCCTGCTCGTGGTGCGAGGACTCCGGTTGGATGTTCATTTCCTCGAGCGTCAGGCAGATCTGACGGCGCACGTTTTCCGCCTTGTCGAGCGGCGCTACATCGAAATACTCGCCGTGATCGTGCGGAATGGTGGTTGGATGGCCGTTTTCATCCAGCTCGAACAGGTAAAACTCGCTTGCCGTGCCCATGGTCAGCGAGTAGCCTGCGCGGCGCGCACGGCGGTTGGCCTCACGCAGCAAATGACGGCCGTCGCCCTCGAACGGCGTGCCGTCCGGATAGCGAATGTCGCAGTAAAAGCGCACTACACGGCCCTGAGCCGGCCGCCACGGCAGAACGGAAAGCGTTGCCGGATCGGGAAACAGCAGCAGATCAGACGCTTCTACATTGAGAAAGCCGCGCAGCGCCGCCGCGTTGAAGTGGATGCCCTGCTCGAAGGCGCGTTCCAGCTCGGTCGGCATGATGGCGATGTTCTTCTGGTTGCCGAAAATATCGCAAAACGCAAGACGAATGAACTTTACGTCGTTCTCCTGAATAAATTGTACGACTTCGCTCATGGTGGTGTCCATAAAGTCATACCTCCTTTAAGAATGGAAGATTTTCTTCAGAGTGAAGAGTGGCGAGTTGAGAGTGAAGAGTTGGTGTAAGGTAGGAGTTAGGAGTGAAGAGATAGGAGTTGACAGATAGGTGCAATTCGCAGGTGCCGTCCGCAATCTCTAGATAAACGAGTTGTGCGACACGGGTATGTCGCGCCTGCGTAGATGAAACCACCGGTGTAGCAGTAAGCTATCTGTGAACTGCGAATATTTCACGAAAGACACGCAACGGTAACCCGACTGCCGTTCCCCTGTTTCGCAGCGGTCACATGTCGGTAATCTGCGCCAGACCCTCTAAGGGAAAGGGGTAATTCACAAGAGGGTGGAAACCGCAGGTGTCTACCCTCTTGTGCGCCCGCGCGGCGTCAGCGCACGTTCCCGCGCTCTGCAGAGCGCAACTCCCCGCTGAATCTCAGCGAAAAACTCTCCGCCCGTTAGGGGCGAACCCGCCTGCGGCAGTTCGCGTCCCCCGCTCAGCCGGTGCTGGAAAAAGCTGCCGCCCGGAAAGGAGGAACCGCCTGCGCGGTTCAAGTGCCCCAGAGAGTCGGTGCAGAAACCAAAAAGCAGCACCCTTTTCAGAGTGCTGCTCAGAATTACGAATGCTTACGCGTTCTTAATAAACGCCTCTAGGCGGTCGAGACCCTTGTCAATCTCGGTGAGCGAGGTCGCATAGCTCCAGCGGACGAAGCCCGGCGCGGCAAATGCGGTGCACGGAACGGTCGCAACCAGACCCTTCTCGAGGAACAGCTGCGCGAAGTCCTCGGCGCTCTCGATGACCTTGCCGTACATGGTCTTGCCGAGGAAGCCCTTCATGTTCATCATAACATAGAACGCGCCCTCCGGCTTGATGCAGGAAACGCCCTCGATCTGGTTCATGCGCTCTACCAGATGGTCGCGGCGCTGCTCGAACGCCTGCTTCATCACCTGCATATCCTCCTGCGGGCCGGTCAGTGCAGTGATAGCCGCCTGCTGGGAAATGGTGGACGGTGCAGAGGTGGAGTGGCTCAGGTAGTTCGCCATCACCTTGGCCAGCTGCGGATTGGACGCGCTGTAGCCGATACGCCAGCCGGTCATCGCGTAGCTCTTGGACACGCCGTTGACCAGAATGGTGCGCTCCTTCACGTCCTCGCCCAGAGAAGCGAACGATACGAACTCATTGTTATCATATACAAGGTTGCAGTAAATCTCATCCGCGATAACGTAGATGTTATGGCGGCAGCAAACCTCAGCGATCGCCTCCAGCTCGGCCTTGGTGTATACCATGCCGGTCGGGTTGGACGGAGAGTTCAGCATGAACACCTTGGTCTTGTCGGTGATAGCGGCGTCCAGCTGCTCTGCGGTGATCTTGAAGTCCGCCTCCTCGGTTGCGGCTACGATGACCGGGATTGCACCTGCCTGCTTTACCATCTCGGAGTAGCTTACCCAGTACGGAGCCGCGATAACGACCTCATCGCCCGGGTTGCACAGCGTCATCAGCGCGATATAGACCGAGTGCTTTGCACCCGAAGCCACAACGATCTGCGTCGGCTCGTAGTCCAGACCGCAGTCCTCCTTCAAACGGTAGCAGGCTGCCTTGCGCAGGTCCATCAGACCGGCTGCCGGCGTGTACTTGGTCTGGTTGTTCTCAATGGCCTCGATACCGGCCTGCTTGATGTGCTCCGGCGTCGGAAAATCCGGCTCACCGGCACCAAAGCCGACAACGTCCTTGCCCTCTGCCTTCATCTGCTTGAACAGCGAATCAATGGCCAGCGTCGTGGACGCCTGCACACCTGCTGCAATCTTGGAAATCGGCTTCAATGCCATGCTCAGCACTCCCTTATATCTCTCATCAGTTATCATGTGCTTTTATTATATGCCTGCGAATTTATTTTTGCAAGTCCTGACTTAACAAACTGCAAAATCGACACAATAGAAAAACCCGCCGATATTGGCGGGTCAGGTGTGGAATTTTCACAAAACACGGTCGCGTGAGAAGATAATCAGAGCCGTTCCCCGTTCAATCGTGACGGCAAAGCGGCTGTTCGGTTTTGCCTCGTTCGAGGTGGAGATCATGCCAACACGGGTAACCGTGCCGTTCGTTAATTCATATTTTGCATTCTCGATGGTCACGCCTTCGAGCACCGCGTCCATCGGCACGACCGAGAAGTAGGTAAACGTCTCCGGCATGATGAATTCCTGTCGTCCGCCCTGATGCAGTTCAACGCGGTTGTACGGATCGAGGATGGTCAGGTGACCGCCGAGCGTCTTTGCTTCCTCAAGCAGCGAGAGATTTGCCAGCATATGGTCGATGCGCCCGCCGGTCGCACACACGAGCGTCGCCTCGCGGCAGCCGCGGCGGAACACCTCCCGCAGACAGCTCTGCGAATCCGTGTCGTCCTTCTCGGGTTTGAGCAGCACAATGTCCGTGCCCTCAACATCGGTCATGGAATCCCGGTCGGAGATCATGAAATCCGGGTGCAGACCGAGCGCCCGCGCATGCCGCAGGCCGCCGTCCGCACACGCAACGAGCGCGTCCGGATGCTCGCGCAGAAACGCGCGGATGTAACCGTAATCGGTTTCCGGTGCAGCCGCAAAAATCAGCGCGTGCCGCCCTTGGTAAGTTCCCATTCCTTCAGATCCTTTACACTTTCATACAGCTTTACATAGCTTTCGTGACGGGTTTTCGCAATTTCTCCGTTCTCGACCGCCGCGAGAACGGCGCAGCCCTTCTCCTTGACATGCGCGCAGCCGGTGAATTTGCACTGCCCGATGTACGGCTCGAACTCCGGAAACGCATACTGCAGATCCTCGGCCAGAACCAAATCCATCTGCTCGGTCTCAAACGAGGAGAAGCCGGGCGTGTCCGCGATGTAGCCGCCGCCTTCGATCGGGTGCAGCTCCACATGACGGGTGGTGTGCTTGCCGCGGCCGATCTTGTCCGAAATCGCACCGACCTCAGCGCTGAACGAGCTGTCCAAACGGTTGAGCACGCTCGACTTGCCGACACCCGAGTTGCCCGCAAACGCGCTCACCCTGCCGCGGATGCGTTCGCGCAGTGCGTCAATGCCCTCGCCGGTATGCGCGCTCACGCGCAGCACCTCGATGCCGCTCCTGCGGTAGGTTTCATACAGCTCGTCGCCCGGATTCGCGTCCGTCTTGTTGATGACGACCAGTGCGTCCATGTTCTTGTGCACCGCGATCGCCGTTACCTTGTCGATCAGGAACGGGTCGGTCACCGGCGGTGCCGCGCTCGCCACGGCAACGACCAGATCCAGATTCGCCACAGCCGGCCGGATCAGGCTGTTCTTGCGCGGCGCGATCGTCTGCAGATAGCCGGTGCCGTCCTCCGGCTGGATTTCCAGCGTTACCCGGTCCCCGACGATGGGCTTGCCCACGGTCTTGCGGAACCGTCCGCGCGCTTTGCATTCAATGAGACCCTCGGCGGTATCCACATAGTAGAAACCGCCGATACCCTTCAGAATGATCCCTTCGATCAAACTTAATCCCTCCGTTTTTAAGGTAATACCGCATAATTGAACAAGAGCGATTTGTGCATAAATTTTGCGTACTGATGAGACGCGATTTTGCGGTAATACTTGCTGTATTACCGTGAAATTGCAACAAAGTCAGGGCGTAAAATTTTCACAAAGCGCCGCAGCTTTAATTGTGCGGTGTTGCCTTAACTGAATGTGTACGTCTGCGAGGTAGTCGAACCGTCCACGCTGACCGTAACATCATGGTCGCCCACCGAGCCGCTCACCGAGATGGACGTGCTGCCGCCGCTCGTGCTGCAGGTGTCGTCATACTGGATTACGCCGTCCACATAGATGATAACATGCGCGGTATCCGTGTTGTCCGGCAGCGAAACCGGAATGGTCGCACTGCCGAGGCTCGGCGTATCGTCGTAGTCGCCATCGCCGTTGTCCTGACCGCCGGAATTGCCGCCGCTGTTATTATCCGGCGAGTTATTGTTCGATGTGCTCTTGCCCTTGGAGATCTGGATGTTGACCGTGCTGCCCTTGGTCACCTCAGCACCGGCATCCTGCGACTGCCATACGACCGACCCCGCTTCCGCAGAGCTGTCCACCGAGTCTACCGAGCCGATCTTCAGGCCCTTTGCCTCCAGCGCCGCGCGTGCTTCGTCCTCGGTCATGCCGAGCAGACCGGGCACAGCAACGTTTTCGTTATCGTCCTTCTGCTTGCCCTTGCTGATATAGACGGTCAGCGTCGCGCCCTTTTCCAGCTCGGCGCCCGCCTCCGGGTCGGTGCGGATGACCTTGCCTTCCTCCACGTCGTCGCTGTATTCCTCAACGACCTCGCACTTGATATCGCGCGACGCCAGCGCCGCCTGCACATAATCGAGCGTCTTGCCGGTAAAGTCGATCACCTTGTAGGTATCCCTGACGTTTTCGCCGCCCGAGGACACCGTTACCGTGATGATCGTACCCTTGGTTGCCTTTTTCTTACCGTCGGCGTTCGGGTCCTGCTCGAGTATCTCACCGACCGGACGGTCGGATTCCTGCCGTTCGGTCGCTTCCTTTACCGTGAAGTTGTCGGTTATATCCGGGTCGGCCATCACTTCGTCGATATTGCGTCCGATGAGGTCGGGCACGATAATCTTCTCCGACTTGTCACTGCTGCCGGTGATCATCAGAATGCCGACCAGCAGCAGACTGATCACCGCGATCACGCCGACCGCCATGCCGACCGCCATGCCGGGGCGCTCGGCCAGCTTTTCAAAAAAGCCGTCCGGCTCATCCTGCTCCTTCCTGCGGAAACCGGTGCGGGTGCGGGTCTGGGGCTGCGTGCGTGTGCGGGTGCGCGGCGCAGCTGCGCCCTCAACGGAAGCGGCTTCATGCTCTGCCGCACTGCGGCGCGCCGCGCGCTGAATGTCCGCGCCGATGATCTGCGTCTCGCCCGAGTTGTCCTCGCTTGCCACATAGTGGAAGCGTGCATTCGGGTCCGAGCGGAGCACCTCCATGTCCTCGTACATCTTTTCCGCAGATTCATACCGGCGGCTGATGTGCGCACTCATGGCGTGCATGACAATATCGTCCATGCCCTTGGGGATGCCCGGCACAAACGCACTCGGGATGATCGGCACCTCATTGATGTGCTGCATGACGATCTGGAGCGCGGTTTCGCCCTCGAACGGCAGCTTGCCGGTCAGCATTTCGTACATCATCACGCCGAGCGAGTACAGGTCGGTGCGGTAGTCAATTTTGCTGCCCTTGGCCTGCTCCGGCGAGATATAGTGCACCGAGCCGATGGCCTCCTGCACCACGCGGGTCTCCTGCGCGGCAGCGAACGAGGCAATGCCGAAATCGGTCAGCTTTGCCGTGCCGTCCCGCAGAATGATAACGTTCTGCGGCTTAACGTCCTGATGGATGATGCCGCGCGAGTGTGCGTGCATGAGTGCGCGGGCAACCTGCTCAGCGAAGAAAATGGTCTCCTGCCACGACAGATGGCCCTTGCGCTGCAGATACTGCTTGAGGGTTATGCCCTCGATCAGCTCCATAACGATATAATCCGTGCCGTCCTCGCTGCCGACGTCGAACACGGAAACAATATTGTGGTGGCTCAGCTTGGCAACGGCGCGCGACTCAATGGAGAACCGCTTGCGAATATCCGGGTCCTCCGCGAACTCTTTTTTGAGCACCTTGAGTGCCACATCGCGCCCGAGAATGGTATCCCGCGCCCGATAAACGACCGCCATGCCGCCGACGCCGACGATTTCCTCAATCTGATAGCGTCCGCCGAGCATACTGCCGATATATTTATCCATAGTCCGTCACGCTCCCTGCTTTTTACCGAGGGTGAACAGCGCAACGGTGATGTTGTCGCGGCCGCCGCCGTCAAGCGCCAGCTGCAGCAGCGCGTCACCGGCCAGCTCGAGCGTCGGCGCGTTTGCCAGCACCTCCGCGATCCGGCTGTCCTCCGCCATGCCGGTCAGACCGTCCGAGCAGAGCAGCAGCATGTCCTTTTCGTTCAGGCGCACTTCAAACAGGTCGCCTTCGACATACGGCTCCACGCCTACCGCACGGGTGATGAGGTTTTTCTGCGGATGGGTGCGCGCATCCGCCTCGGTGATCTTGCCGCGGCGGCGCATTTCCTCCACATAGGAATGGTCCTCGCTGATCTGGTGCATGGCTTCGCCGTCAAAGCGGTACGCGCGGCTGTCACCCACGTTGATAACGGTCGCGCAGTCGCCCTGAATGAGCGCGGCAACCAGGGTCGTGCCCATGCCGCGGAACTCCGGCTGCCTGCCCGCCAGAGAGAAAACCGTCTCGTTCGCCTGCTTGAGCGCCTGCGTCAGCAGGTTCTGCCGAGCCGTTTCGTCCAGCGTGCCGCTTAAAGCGTCACCCGCGGACTCGATAAAGCTCTGCGCGGCAAAGCGGCTGGCTACGTTGCCCGCATTTGCACCGCCCATGCCGTCGCACACGACGAGGAGCGCGGTCCGGTTGTCCTCCCGCGCTTCGATCTGAAAAATATCCTGATTGGTCGGGCGCACCCGTCCCTTATCGGTCAAGCCGAAATATTCCATTTCACAACCTCCTTCGATTGTGTCTATTTCATGCTGAGATATTAAGTTTATGCACGAGATGTGCCTTTTCCGTCCTCCTTCAGCTGCCGCTGACGGAGCTGACCGCAGGCCGCATCAATATCCGGACCCAGCTTGCGCCGCACGGTCGCGGTAACGCCGCGCTTCTCGAGCGCCTGCTGGAACCTGCGGACGGTTTCCGGCCTGGACGGCTTCAGCGGACTTTCCGCCACCTCATTCAGCGGAATGAGGTTGACGTGCGCCGGTCTTCCTTTCAGCAGCTTCGCCAGCAGATCGGCCTGCCACGGGCGGTCGGTCTTGTCGCGCGCCATCATGTACTCGTAGGAAATGCGCCGTCCGGTGGTGTCGAAATAGTACCGGCACGCCTTCATCAGGCGCTCGACCGGATACGCGTCGTTCACCGGCATGATGGACGAGCGTGTTTCGTCATCCGGCGCGTGCAGCGATACGGACAGCGTGATCTGCAGCTTTTCCCGTGCTAACATCTCTATTCTATCAGCAATTCCGCTGGTTGACAAGGAGATATGGCGCTGTCCGATGTTGATTCCCTCTGGGCAGCTCACCAGATGCAGGAATTTGAGCACATTGTCGTAATTATCGAGCGGCTCGCCGGTGCCCATCAGCACAATGTTGGAGACCTTTTCGCCGCTGTCCTTCTGCATGAACAGGATTTCGTCCAGAATCTCGCCTGCGGACAGACTGCGCGTGCGTCCGTTGAGTCCCGACGCACAGAACTTGCAGCCCATCCGGCAGCCGACCTGCGTCGAAACGCAGACGGACACGCCGTGCTCGTAGTGCATCAGTACGGACTCCACGCAGTTGCCGTCCCGCAGACGCCATAAGTATTTCACCGTGCCGTCAACGCGGCTCACCTGCTTGCGGGCAACTTCCGGTACGGTCAGCAGGAAATTTTCCGCTAAACGCGCCCGTAAGTCCTTGGATAAGTTGGACATCTCTTCAAAGGACTCCACACCCTCGTGAAGCCATTTGAAGATCTGTCCCGCACGGAACGGCTTTTCGCCCATTTCCTTCAGGGCGGTTTTCAGTTCATCTATTGTAAGGGATTTGATTTCGACCATGTGTCTCTCCTTCAAATCTTCTCTTGTTTCTTATATGGCGGATTGTTCCGCCGATTGTCAATTTATTATAACCGTTTAACAAATATACCGTAGGGCGGGGTGCCCCGCCCTGCGGTTCCGGTATCACTTCCGGTGCATTTTCGCAATAAAGAATCCATCCGTATTGTGAACGGACGGCAGCAGCGTCACCATACCGTCTGCCCTCTCTCCGCAGACCGGATGCGTCCACGAAACCGCTTCAAACTCCGGGTTTTCGGTGAGAAACGCGCGGACAACGTCCTCGTTTTCCCGCTGCAGGATGGTACAGGTCGAGTACACGAGCGTGCCGCCCTTCTTTACATACTGTGCACAGTTTGCAAGGATTTTCGCCTGAATCTCCGGCAGTCCGGCGATCTCATCCGGATTCTTGAACCGGATTTCGGGTTTCTTGCGGATAATGCCCAGTCCCGAGCAGGGCACGTCGCACAGCACAACGTCTGCGCTGTCCTTCCACTCCTCGCGGCAGACCGATGCGTCCTGCAGCTCGGTGCGGATATTCGGCAGTCCAAGGCGGGCTGCGCCGTCGCGGATGCGCTTCAGCTTGTGCTCGTAAATATCGCACGAGGTGACGCTGCCTTTCCCCTGCATTTTTTCAGCCATGGCAAAGCTCTTGCCGCCGGGCGCCGCGCAGCAGTCGAGCACGGTGCTGCCCGGTTTCGGGTCAGCCACCGCCGCCGCGAGTGCGCTTGCCGCGTCCTGCACGGTCACGCGGCCCTCGATAAACGCCGGAAGCGCGGCTGCGTCTCCGCCGCTGCACAGCAGGATTTCCGGGAATGCCTCGTGCGGCTGCACGGTCAGTCCGGCGGCCTCCAGCTCTGCCTGAGCCTCGGCAGGCGTGCATTTCATCGTGTTCACGCGCACCGAAATCGGCGCGTCCGCGTTATCCGCCTGACAGATTTTCTGCGTCAGCTTCTGGCCGTACTGCTCGGAAAGCAGGCGCACGAGCCACTCCGGGTGGCTGTACTGCAGTGCGTAGTAGCTTTCCTTATCCGGGCAGTTCAGGCGCGGCAAAGAGCCGTTTTGCGCCGCATTTGCGGCATTTCTCAGCACCGCATTGGCAAAGGCGACCGTGCGGTCATTTGCGTGGCCGTAGTGCTTGACCAGTGCGACCGTCTCCGCGACAGCGGCATGCGCCGGTATCTTGTCCATCAGGATCAGCTGATACAGACCCATCCGCAGGCACGCCAGCACACGCGGCGCGATCTTTTTCAGCCGCACGCTCGAGAAGTGCCGCAGGTACCAGTCCAGTAAAATTTGGTTCTGCACCGTGCCGTAGGTCAGCCGCGAGGCCAGCGCCGCATCGCGGCTGTCCAGTCCCGCGCGGGATAAATAGTGGTGCAGCGCACCGTCCGACCAGGCGGCCTCCTCTGCCATGGAAAACAGCGAGAATGCCGCCACCTCACGCGGTGTTTTGGGGCGTTTATCTATCATTGCGGTCTCTTCCTCCGAAAATCAGCACCAGACGCAGCAGCTGTGCCAGCGAGGTCGCCAGCGCGGCAACATAGGTCAGCGCCGCCGCCGTGAGCGTCTTTTTCGCCATCGGGTACTCGTCTGCGGTCAGCAGGCCGTTCTGCTGAATGGTCTGCAAAGCGCGGCGGGACGCGTCCAGCTCCACCGGCAGCGTCACCAGCTGGAACAGCGTGGAAAGACCGAACGCCGCAATGCCGATCGTGACGAGCGTGCTCGTGTTAAGGATCAGGCCGAGGATCAGCAGCGGCATCGCCGCCATCGAGCCGAACTGCGTCAGCGGGATGATCGCCGCGCGCAGCTTGATCGGCGCATAGCCGATGGCGTACTGCACCGCATGCCCTGCCTCGTGCGCGGCAACGCCGATGGACGCCACCGACGTGGACGAGTACACCGCACTCGACAGCCGAATGACGTTGCTTCTTGGGTCAAAATGGTCGGTCAGCTTGCCGGAAACGTACTCGATCCGCACACCGGAAACGCCGTTGTACCGCAGGACAGCCTCCGCCGCCTGTGCGCCGGTCAGTCCCCGCAGATTTTGCACTCGCGAGTAGCGGTTAAACGTGCTGTTTACCTTGTTCTGCGCCCAGAATGCAAATAAAACGCACGGCAGAACCAGTACGATGTAGTACATGTCAATGCCGTAGTAGTAACCATGATAGGGCATAAGAAAACCTCCATACCGGAGTGGAGAATTGGAGATTGGAGCTTACGTCCTCTCCGTTCTTCACTCCTCACGCTTTTTCATTCGTCTCCCAGCTTAGTGCCGACTTCGATTACGTGCCCACGCAGAAAGTCCGTCGCCTTCATTCTCTTACCGCCGACCAGCTGAATCTCGATCAGTTTGAGCGCACCCTCTCCGCACGCTACGGTCAGCCCCTTTTTCGGGTCGGCTTCGAGCACCGTGCCCGGCTCGCCATTGCCGGCTGCCTTTTCGGCGGCAAACACCTTCAGTCTTTCGCCGGAAAGCGTGGTCAGCGCGATCGGCCACGGATTCAGGCCGCGAATCAGGCAGTCGATTTCATGTGCGGACTTGCTCCAGTCGATCACCGCCATCTGCTTATCCAGCATATGGGCGTAGCAACTCTGCGCATCGTCCTGCGGGCGCGGCGTGATCTCATCTAATTTGACGAGCGTTTGGGTCAAAAGTTCCGCACCGGACTGTGCCAGACGGTCAAAAAGTTCGCCTGCGGTCTCCTTCTCACCGACCTTAGTCTCATAGGTGAGCAGCATATCGCCGGTGTCCAGACCTTCCGCCATCTGCATGGTGGTAACGCCTGCCATTTCATCGCCCGCGATGACCGCCCACTGGATCGGAGCGGCGCCGCGCCAGCGCGGCAGCAGCGAACCGTGCACGTTGATGCAGCCGTGCGGCGGGATATCGAGTACCGCCTTGGGCAGCAGCTTGCCGTAAGCCACTACGATGATAACCTCGGGTGCCAGCTCGCGCAGACGCGCCTGCTCGTCCTCATTTTTGAGGGTATTCGGCTGGAAAACCGGAATATCATGCTCGAGTGCGAGCGTTTTCACCGGCGGTGCAGTGAGAATCTGCTTGCGGCCCTGCGGCTTATCCGGCTGGGTGTACACGGCGCAGACGTCATGTCCGGCGTCGATGAGCGCCTGCAGACTCGGCACGGCGAAGTCCGGCGTGCCCATGAATACGATACGCATTATTCCTCGTCACCACCCTGCATTGCCTCCGGGTCGATATACTCCTCGACCTTCTCGGTGAACAGATGACCGTCCAGATGCTCGGTCTCGTGGCAGAAGCACTGCGCTACAATGCCCTCGCCTTCGCGCTCGAACCAGTTGCCAAAACGGTCCTGTGCGCGAATCTTCGCCCAGGTCGGACGGGTCACATAGCCGTAAACGCCCGGCACGGACAGGCAGCCCTCGACAACGCGCTCGGAGCCTTTCTGCTCGATGACTTCCGGGTTTACCAGCTCGACCATCTCCTCCGGCTCCTTGTTCACATCCAGCAGCACAACAACGCGGCGCAGGATTCCCACCTGCGGTGCTGCCAGACCAACGCCGCCGGAGTTCTCGAGCGTCTCACGCATATCGTCGATCAGCGTATGCAGACGGTTGTCAAACTTCTCTACCTTGCGGCTGTGCTTGAGCAGCTGCTCGTCGCCCTCGGTCAAAATCTTTCTCAGTGCCATTGTTTTATTCCTCCACTTGATTCAGCTTATCCATGTATTTTTGTAAACATTCCTGTATATTTTTCTCATCGAGCGCCGGAAACGGCGTCACCGGCTGCGGTTTTCCGCTGCCGATATGCTTTTCCAGCCATGCGACATCGTGCCAACCGTCAAACTTCCAGCCGGAGTCGTGCCACACGCCTGCGTCCGCAAAGCCCAGTCTGCGCTGCATGCGGATGCTCTTTTCGTTCGGCAGGGTCACGCAGCTGTACAGGTGGCGCAGCCCCTGCAGCTCGAGCAGGTCGATCAGGCACGCCAGCACGGTCGTGCCCACACCATGTCCGTGGGTGCCCTGTGCCAGATAGATGGACAGCTCCGCATCCCAGTCGTAGGCCGCGCGCTCACGAATGCGGTGCGCGTAGGCGTAACCCATGATAGCGCCGTCCTGCTCGCAGACGAGATACGGAAACGCAGCCGCCGTTTCGCGGATACGATCCGCAAACGCCTCAGCCGTCGGCACATCATATTCAAACGTGATGGTTGTATTCGTTATGTAAGGCTCGTAAATCTTCAAAAGCGATTCTGCATCGTTTTCTGTTGCCTTACGAATTACAAATTTGCTCATTGAATTAACCTTCTTTGCCGGGGTCTCAATTACTGCTACATTTCATTATTGGAATCCGCAAACACGGTAACGCCCCGGTTTTTACCATCCTGCATAAACTCCCGCAGCACGCCCGAGATGAGCCTGCGCCATCTTGCACAGTCCTTCGCGCGGATGGTGAGGTGGTAGCGATACCGTCCCATCACCTTGACCATCTGCGCCGCGGCGGGGCCGAGCACGGGTGCTTTCACATCGGCAAACTGCCCTTCCATCAGGCTCTGCAGGCGTGTTTTGAGCGCGAGCAGACTGCTGAGCACCTGCTGCTCCAGTTCACCGACGGCGGTTATCATGGTGATGTCGCACACGGGCGGGCAGCGGAGCGCTTCGCGGGTTTCCATCTCGCTCTCGTAGAATTTTTCGTAATCCTGCCGCGCGGCGGTCAGGATGACCGGATGCAGCGGGCTGTACGTCTGGATCACGGCGCGTCCAGTGTCAAATCGCCGTCCGGCGCGGCCGACCACCTGCGTGATGAGCGAAAACGTGCGCTCATGTGCGCGGTAGTCCTGTGCGTACAGGCTCTGGTCGGCATCGAGCACGCCGACCAGCGTGACGTTCTCGAAATCCAGTCCCTTGGTCACCATCTGGGTGCCGATAAGGATATCGGCTTCGCCTTTGCCGAATTTATTCAGCAGGCGTTCGTGTGCGCCCTTGGCGGTCATGGTGTCCGCGTCCATGCGGAGCACCCGCGCGGACGGGAACCGCTCGTGCAGCTCCTCCTCCAGCTTCTGCGTGCCGGGCGTTTCGGTGAACAGGCTCGTGCTGCCGCACTGCGGGCACTTGCCGGTTATCTTGATGGATGCGCCGCAGTAGTGGCACATCGCGCGGCCGGAAACCGAATGGTAGGTCATGGTGGTCGAGCAGGACGGGCACTCAGGCACCCAGCCGCACACGCCGCAGCCGATCACGCGGCTGTTTCCGCGCCGGTTGAGGAACAGGATGGCCTGCTTTCCCTTTTCGAGCGTGCTGATCAGTTCGCGCTCGAGGTCAGGCCCGATGATGCCGCTCCGTCCCTCGCGGGCCAGACCGCGCATGTCCGAGATGATGACCTCGGGCAGTCCGGCACCGAGAAATCGCTCGGTGAGCGTGAAAACCGGGTATTTTCCCTGTTTTGCGCCGTAATACGTCTCGACCGACGGCGTTGCCGAGCCGAGCACGAGCAGCGCGTTCGTCTGCGCCGCCCGGTACTTTGCCACATCCCGCGCATGGTAGCGCGGCGACTGCTCCGAGCGGTACGCCGCGTCCTGCTCCTCGTCGATGATGATAACGCCGAGGTTCTTCGCGGGCGCGAACACCGCCGAGCGTGTGCCGATGACCACCCTTGCTCTGCCGGTTTTTATCTTCTTGAAGCTGTCGTACCGCTCACCGGCGGACAGCGCCGAGTGCAGAACCGCGACTTCTTCGCCAAATCGAGCCGCAAACTGCCGCAGAAGCTGCGGTGTCAGTCCAATTTCGGGCACGAGCACAATGGCGCTCTTTCCCTGCTCGAGCGCGTGCGCGATCAGCTGCAGGTACACCTGCGTCTTGCCGCTGCCGGTCACGCCGAACAGCAGCGCCGCACGAGGCGCGTTTTCGTCCATGAGCGCCGCCATGCCGTCATACGCCTGCTGCTGCGCCGCCGAAAGCACCGGAGCCGCGGCACGCGGCACCTCGGAAAAGTCCGGTGCGCGCAGCACCTCCTCGTATTCCGCGCGGAGGATGCCCTTTTTCACCATATCGCGCAGCGCGGCGTCGCTCACGCCGGTCATGTAGACGATTTCCTTCTGGCTCATCGCACCGCCGTCCGACAGCAGCGACACCACGTCCATCCGCGCCGGACTACGGCGGCTGATGTGCGACATGGCTTCACTTGCTTCCATATCCAAACGGAGCATTTTTTCGGTCTTATCGCCGGTTTTCTGCGCCGTATTGCTGTGATAAACGAGTATCCCCTCGCCTGCCAGCGCGTCCAGCGTCTGTCCCGCGCCTTTGCCGAGCCGATCGCGTATCTCGCTCACCGAGAGCGTCTGTCCCGGCTGTTCAAACAGCGCCAGCACCTGACCGTCTTCGCCGTCCCGCTCCCGCAGAGCCGCCAAATCCGCGTCCGGCGCGAGCGTGTACGTCTCGTTTCTCTTGAACCACAAGCCGGCGGGCAGCATGGCGTGTACGCAGTCGAAGTAGGTGCAGTACAATCTCTCCCGCATCCACGCCGCAAGTCTCAGCTGCTCGACGGTCAGAATCGGCGTTTCGTCCAGCACCTCCACGATGGGCTTGAGTTTGAACTCGCCCGCATCCTCGCGGAAGGCGAGCACCACCGCTTCCGCCCGTTTATTGCCAAAGCCGAACGGCACGAGAACACGGGTGCCGATCTGCACCTGTTCCCGCAGCTCGTCCGGCACACGGTAGGAATATAGCTTGTCGATCGCATAGGTCGCCGCATCCACAGCAACCGCGCAGATTTGTTCGGTCAAAAGCTATACTCCTTTCTCTGTTTATGAAAATTGCTATGCATAACTCCGCGCCGCAGCGCGTATTTAATAGAAAATTGCGGTGAACCGCAATTGCTCTCATTCGAATGCCGCGCAGCGGCAATTTCAAGGATAGAGGGCTACGGCCTTATAAAAATCGGGAGCACAAGGTGAATTGACGCAAAGCGTCAAGAGAAGGTGGCCTGGGCCATGCATCTCGGTTTTTATACAAACGACTCCGAATTGTGCCCGTAGGGCGCGGCACGGAGTCGCAAATTCGATCGAAACCGTGGTTTCGATCGAGAGGCTGTTCAAAAAAACTATGTTTTTCGACAGCCTCAAAACCGATTCCTGCGCTCATCCTGCTTTGCTGGAAATGAAACTTTAGGATGCGAACATTGCTGAGGAGTGGTATTCGAGGGAATATGCGGGCAAACGTTGGATGGATAATACGAGAAGGACAATCTTTTTATCCGCACATCTGACAATTTCCAATTTTGCGTAAAGACGGTTGCGGCGCAATTAACGTAAAATTCTTTCTGATCAATTATATTTTCGGCCTTCTCATGCGCAGTCCGCACAGGAAGGCTTGGCTGGTTCTATGCATCATCATCAATGTAGGCATGCTCGGGGTATATAAGTATCTTAATTTCTTCATTGCGACGGCGAACGGCCTGTTTGGTACAAACCTTCCGCTGACCGGGATTGTCATGCCGATTGGCATTTCATTCTATACCTTCCAGGCGCTCAGCTATGTGACTGATGTATACCGCCGGGAGGCATGGCCGCAGAAGAATCCCTTTTCACTGGCGCTGTACGTTTCCATGTTTCCTCAGTTGATCGCCGGACCGATTGTGCGCTATCATGATGTGGACATGCAGCTGTCCGCGCGCGAGCACAAAAAGGAGGTATTTTCCGAGGGCATCGACCGGTTCATTTATGGCCTGGCGAAAAAGGTGCTGCTCTCCAATGCATTCGCGCAGATCGCGGACGGCGTGTTCGGTCATGCAACGGGAGAATTGACCTTCCTGCTGGCATGGTTTGGTGCGGCAGCCTATACGCTTCAGATCTATTATGATTTTTCCGGATACTCGGACATGGCGATCGGCCTGGGCAAGATGTTTGGGTTCCAATTTTTAGAGAACTTTAATTATCCCTATATCAGCCGCTCACGGAGTTTTGGCGACGCTGGCATATGTCGCTCTCGACATGGTTTCGCGATTATGTGTATATCCCGCTGGGCGGTAATCGCTGTTCGGCCGGCCGGCATATCTGCAACTTGCTTGTCGTCTGGGGACTGACCGGTTTCTGGCATGGTGCGAACTTCACCTTTCTGGCATGGGGGCTGTATTTCGGTGTCCTGCTGATCGTGGAGAAATACGCTCTTGCGCGCGTGCTGGATCGGCTGCCGCGTATCCTGACCCATACATACGCGCTGTTTTTCCGCAGCGACACGCTGTCCTATGCGATGGATTACCTGCGGGTAATGTTCACGCCCAGCACGGCTGTGGATCCGCTTGCCGTGGAATATTTTATGCGGTTTTGGCCGTATCTGCTGTTCGGCGTGGTGCTTTGTGCACCGCTGTATCGCCGGATCGCAAAGAGCAAGGCGTATGAGGTACTGAGCTATCCGCTGCTTGCTGTGCTGCTTGTCCTGTGCGTGATGTCGCTTCTGACCAACAGCTATAACCCGTTTATTTATTTCCGGTTCTGACAGGCGGTGAGAGAATGAAACATTGGATCAAGATCGTTTTTTTCTGCGGCGCGCTTTCCCTGATCGCTGCGTTGACGCTGGTAAAGGAACCGGCAACGACTTCATATTATGAAAACCGCTCGCTCGCGGTATTCCCGCCTTTCGGGACGCACGAAGTGCTGGAAGGCGAGTATTTTCCACAGGTGGAAGCTTGGATAGGCGACCACCTCGCGGGGCGCGATCAGCTGCTCAAGCTGAATACGCGGAAAGAGCTTGCGCTACACGATCCGGTGATCAGCGACACGGTGGTCACCGAGGATGTGCTGCTGCCGTATCACGGTACAGTGCTCAACCACTATAATGAGGAAAACATGACACAGGAGCTGGACATGCTGCAGGAGCTGAACGAATACTGCAGCCGGAAGGGGATCGGCTTCCTGCATGTCGGCATACCG
>OLVP01000670.1_pt1 | contig 26896 bp, 22 predicted proteins | sample 1673281 | NCBI WGS metagenome assembly OLVP01 (sample SAMEA3178940, study PRJEB25190) | human gut metagenome | biome: human gut; feature: human-associated habitat; material: faeces | place: Austria | collected 2013
AGCAACGGATTTGATTGTTCAAATCCAGCTCAACAGGGAATTTCCCTGTGACCCTTTTGTAATTTGCCACTCCCAGTCCGTACCGTCTGAATTTCCGTCTGGTCGAACAGCGCCGTGCGCTCGTAGACGCGCGCCACTTGGCATCCATATTGGGGAAGATGCTCCTGCCGAAGGAGTGGTCAATGAGCTGCTCCTTCGGTGTTTTTCCAGCCTTGCCAATTCTGTCGACAAGTTTTTTCGTTAGCAGGCTGCTGCACCCAGCCTGATTCAGCAGCTTCATCACAACACCGGACACTTACTGCGACAGTCTGATTTGCAGATGAAAAAGACCTGCCGCCTGTGAATGAAACTGCCTTCCGGCAAGACCATATTTTTCAGATGCATATCAAGTTCACAGATAGTAAGTCTTTTTATGTTCGGAACAGCAGCGCTTTCACGAGAATGCTGATACCACCGATGATAACCGCCTTCTTCGCGCGTTTCTCATCAATGCGGCGGTCGATCCGGCCACCGATAGCGAGACCGATGATTGCCGCCGGGACAGAGATCGCGGTAATTTGCAAGGTGAAAACCGAGAACATACCGTTGTATAGATAGGTGATCGTGCGGAAAATGTTTTCGATCAGAAACACAAAACAGACATTTGTGCGGAACTGCTGACGGTTTTCGGCAATGCGCTCCATATAGGCGAGAAACAGCAGATTGATGCCGAACAGTCCCGCCATAAAGCCAGATGCGAACGAGATAAGCGTTCGTGCCAGCGCGTTCGGGCGGTGCGGTTTAGCACGGTCGCGCGTTGCCATTTCGATACCCAGTCCGATGATGAACACGCCGAGCAGCGCTTTGATGATCCACGGAGAGCCGAGCTTAAGAAACAGCGTGCCGGGAACGACGCCGAGCATGATGCAGACCGCGACCGCTTTTTATCTCAGCTTTGCAAATTCTTCTTCGATCTTCTCAAGCTGCCCGGAAATCTTTTTGAGCGTTTGCGTATCAACGTTGCCGGAGATGTGCGCAAGCCGCGCCATTTGATTGATATTCACAGCGATGCCCTGCAGCTTCCGCCGCATGTCATGCTGAACATCTTGGTCAATCATCTTGATCTCTCTATTTTCGATCAGCAGACGGAAATACTCCGCCATTGTCAGGTCGCTTCTGTGGATTTTTCTCTTTAACATGAGCAGTTCTTCATCATCCAAACGCACAATGATCTGATGATTGCGTTTTCTCATTTTTCATTTTCTCCTTGTCGTGGCTATTCGGGGTTTCAGGGGAAATTCCACTGAGGAAACAGGTTTGTGGCTATCCCAAACCTTATGCTTGCGGAATCTTTAACCTTTAGTATAGTAAAGCACATTTCTGTTTGCCATACAGATGCTGTTTTCTTGTTTTTTTCTTCTCTAACTGCTGCTGCAGACCGTGAAAAATTTTCACAGGTACGATACTCTATTTCTGAATAAACCGGCGCTCCGATACAGGCTTCCGATCACAGATTTTGCAGGTTCCGAGGTTCACACTGCCGCGTCCACCATAAGACGAAAACGCTGTCGTTTTGTCCACCCGGCCGCAGTACCGGCATTTAACCCAGCGGTTTCCGTCCGGGTCAATGACCTGCGTTTCCTGCTGATTAAGCTGCTCCGCAAGCGTCTGCCGAAACGCTTCTTCTCTCTGTTTTTTCTGCGCGCGGCGGCCGGCCTCTTCCTTCTCGTGAACCAGTTTTTCCATCGCGCGCTGCCGCTCACTTTTCGTATTCTGCGGTCTGCGGACCGGCAGCGTCTGCGTTCGTTTTGGCCGCTGCTTTTGCTCGCGCTCTGGACGCTCAAGCAGCTCTTTCATCTGCTGTTCTCGCCATATTTTTTCCTGCTGTACCTCGCGCTCAAACTCGCTTTTTTTCCATTCACACAGAGCAGCCAGCGGCGCGTTTTGATAGAGCAGCCGTCCGTACTCGCTGATCGAAAATTCACGCAGCGCGCCTGCTGCAAACTCGATCTCACGCCACAGACCGGTACAGTCCTGCGCGTAGAAAACCGCAGACAGCTTCGCCGTGGAATACTCCATCTCCTCGACGTCCAGCAGCAGACAATATCCCTGCCGCTCCTGCACTTTCATCAATGCTTCCGGATACTGACCGTTGCCACAGCTGTTCAACGCATCAACAATATAAATCAATCGAATACCGCTGCTGTTCGCACGGAGAATTTCCATCTTCTCGTCTGACAGATTCGCGCGGTTACAGCTGTAACTAACCGCAAGTTTGCTCGTCCGCGACACAAACGAAAACTCGTATTTCCGCGCCGTGTCTCCGACCAGACAGATGGGAACCCGCGTTTCCACATCGGACACGTTCAGCTTTTCATCCAGCCAGCATTTCAGCACGATCTTGGAATAGATTGAGTGCGGTCTCTCGGTCTCAGCAGTGCACTCGTGCTGTCTGGCGCTGTCCTTCAGACGGAAATGCTGTGCGCGCAGGTTTCTGTCTCCAGCAACGAGAATAAGGTTTGCACCGCAGCCGCATGGACAAAACAGCTCACCTTTGCGGCTTCTAGTGCGAAGCGCGGACAGCTTGTCCGGAATATTGATCTGTTTTCCGTCAATGACTGTGAAAATACTCTCAATGCCGATGTATTTTCCGTCGCATAGGCAAACCGATCTTTGTACCATTTCGCTGCTCCTTTCGGTTATATTGTGAAAAGAGAACCTTTTCTTCTAATAGACTCTCAATTCAAAGTTTTAGCGTTGAACAGTTATAAATTTGTAACTTTATAGCTTTATGTAGTCTTACCCAAATAGAAAAAGCTCCGGTGCAGAAACACCGGAGCTTTTCTCGTGCCCCATGGACACTTTCACCATTTCTTATTAAAAGTATACTGCATAGCCGCAATCATTGCAACCATATTCGACATTCCTTGCTGCAATCCGACATCCATGGTATACTGTACAGGCTACCACCCCCATACAGGTAGAGGAAGGGGGTGTTCAGCATGGATTGGCTGATTTCCTTTATACTCTCTGTTGCGGCAAGCGTAGTAGCCTACTACATCTGCAAATGGATGGACAGAAAGTAAGCTGGTAGCCATCCTCAGGTTTGATCTGCCTGCTCCCAAAAGATAAGAAAAGCCCCGGAGTCGTGACCTCCGGGGCTTTTCGCTGTTCAGTATGGATATACTGATTTCCTTTTGCCTACTGATAGTATACCGCATATCAGCTGGCATTGCAAGTATATCCGGAAAACCCGGATTCATTCTAAAAAACCCAACTCTTCCGAGTATTTTTCAACTTCACCTGATTAAGATTGACATTCCTTATTTTCCATGGTATTCTTAATTACAGGAAAAACAAAAGAGCCGACGCCGGCAAGCATCAGCTCTTTGATAAACGGTATCCGCCACTTGGTGCTTCCAACACCAGCGGGCGGTAAGATCTCACTCACCCTGAGACCAGTAACGCGCTTCAATGGTTTATTCTCCAGACGAACCAAATGGCGCATACCGCTTACTGTATAATCATTATACATTCAACAAGCGGTTATGTCAATAAGACGCGCGTTTTTCGACAAAAATCAATTTTTCTGCTTAACACGGCACATTTTACTTGTGCAACATTACGAATTTTCGATTTTTGATACGAATTTAGACATGGTTTTCAATCGTCTGGTGTGAGAGCATCAGACGATTTTTTGTTTCTTCTGCAAAAATCGACCATCGGAAAGGAGGGAAAGCAATGTCCGCAGCCGGCTACACCACAATCTACAACGAAGTTCTGCGCGACAGAACGCTTTCCCTCGAGGCGAAGGGTCTGTTTGCCGTCATTAAGTCTTTTGTCGGCCTGCCGGATTTCGCGCTCAGCAAGCGCCGTCTCGGCTATGCCTGCTCGGACAGCGCCTACCTGCTGAATGCGGCGTGGAAGGAGCTCAAGCAAAAGGGATACCTGCAGCACTATTTCTCCCAGGCGGAAAATGGTGCGTTCTGTCATGTCTACAACCTGATGCAGCACCCGTCCGAGCCGGTGGACTTCGTCTATTCCCCGTCCATCGACCGCCCGAACGGTGATGTTGCCTGCATTTCCGGTGCGCAGCGCGACTACACCAACATTTCCACCTCGGTCCTGCGCGACAAAACCATTTCCCTTGCCAGCAAGGGACTGTTCGCCCTCGTCAGCCATCTGATGAAGATTCCCGACTTCGTTCTCCGTCCCGAGGGAATCCGCGCGTTCTGCATGGAAAAAGTAAAACATTTCTCGACGCTCTGGAAGCGCTTCAAGATTTCCGGTCTGCTCAAGCAGCACCGTTTCCCTTCCGGTCAGGAGAATCACTGGACCTACGAATATGAGCTTTGCGAGACGCCCGATCTGGAAACGCCGTATCTGACCAATTACCACATCGACGGCTCTGTCTCCACCGTAGCCACGATTGACGGCTTCCTTGCGAAGATCAAAACGCAAGTTTCCCGCATCCGTAAAAACGTGTGTGTGAACCAAAAGGACAAGCCGCGTGCCGTCCGCCGCAGGCTGCGCAGGCAGATCGAGCAGCAGATCAACGCCGACGCGCTCCGCCGTCAGTTTGGCAACGAGCTGACCGGAACGGTCGTAACGGCAGTCTGCAACATCAAGTACGCAGACAAGCTGTTCATCAAGGGCGCTGCGGTCACGCAGGACAGCCGCGAGCAGATCTCCCGCCGTATTTCTCAGGAAAGCATGGAACGCTTCCTGAACAGCGTCACGATCGACTTCGGCCGCATCGACAACCCGGTTGCATACTTACAGACTTCCCTGTATACCTACCATCAGAAGCTGCTGCAGCCTTCGCAGGCCGAGCCAGTCAGCACCGGCACACCCGAGCAGCCGCTGGCCGACTGGGAACTGGAGTGGCTCGAGCGCGTAAAAGCAAAACGCCATTCGCAGGAAACCGAATAACCTTTTAAGCCATGATTGACCTCATGGCTTATGGTCGTGCCCGAAAAATCATATTTCCATCCCCAAACACCGATGACGGCAGAAAAGCCGTCATTTTTCTTTGTCTGCCATACCATTACCCTGATTTTACAGGGTACTCTGTTTACAGGCAGTATGCTGAAAGACAAGATGCTTTTTGAGCAGATGCAAAACAGGCTGATATACTAAAATCCTTACTTACTAAAACTTCTTTATTCAAACTTCACTACTCAATCTTCCTGACAGAAAAGGAGAGAAAAGAGCAGGAAATACACGGTCTGAACGAATTTCAGAACCAGCAGAAAGAAATAACGTTATAAAGTTACACAGTCTTGACGTTATAACTGCACAGGTATATAATAAGAGCAACGTTAAACAGTTATAACTTTATAAAGTTGAAAGAGGTGGAGAACATGTCTGCGATATTTGCATTGGCCAACCAGAAAGGCGGCGTGGCGAAAACCACAACGACAGGCACACTGGCGGCCGGTCTGAAAAAGCAGGGTTTCAGCGTGCTGACGATCGACTGCGACCCACAGGGCAACCTGTCGATGTCGGTAGCTGCCGAGAATCAGGACAGCGCGACCATGTACGAGGTCATGAAGGGCACGGTCTCGGCGCGGGAGGCCATCCAGCACACACCCAGCTGCGATATCATTCCGGCGAACACCATCCTTGCGGGCATTGAGCAGGAGCTGCACAACGTCGGCAAAGAGATGACGCTCAGAGAGAAGCTGCGCGACGAGCAGACCGGCGTTGCGGAAGAATACGATTACATCCTCATCGACTGTCCGCCGTCGCTTGGCCTGCTGACCGTGAACGCACTGACGGCTGCCGACTATCTGCTCATCCCGACCATGGCGGAGACCTTTGCGGCGTCCGGCATCACCCAGCTGTATGATACTTACAAGTCGGTGAAGAAATACACCAATCCGGCGCTCAGGATCGACGGCGTGCTGCTCACGCGCACCGAGCGCACCCGTGTCACAAAGACCATTCAGGAGCTGACCGAGAAGATCGCGGACTACATGGGCGCGGATGTTTACCGCACGACCATCCGCAGCAACGTGATCATCAAGGAAGCGCAGGCTGTGCAGGAGAACGTGTTCGACTACATCGAAAGCAAGGCACAGACCAGGGGCGAGCGCGTTTCCGAGGCCAGCCGGAATTTTGTGAATGACTGTCTGAATTTCGTCAAGGAGTTTGTGGAGAAGGAGAGGGAACAGTAATGGCAAGACTCAGCGCAGAGGAAATGTTCAAGAATATGATCGGCCGCAAGGACGAGGAGCCGCAGCCGGCACAGGAAACCGCTGCCGCGCCGACTGCGGAGAAGAAGAAAGCCTCCACCGTGCAGGTGACCGTGCGTCTGCGTCCGGAGCAGCATAAGCAGCTCAAGGCGGCAGCCTTTCACCGCGACTGCGATATGTCCGAGCTGGTACGGCAGGCACTCGATCATTTTTTTGCGTAACGTTGTAAAGTTGTAACGTTAGAACTTTATATGCAAGAAATTCCGACAAAATAAGGCGTATTTTGTCGGAATTTTGTATTTTATAAAATATTTATCTAAAAAAGTTATAACTTTACAACGTTATAAAGTTATATATTATTGATTTACAGCGTCACATCCACCTTCCATCTCATACGTTAGAACGATTTATATTCGGATTAGACGGATAGAATATAGGGTATGGTTCCGAGGAGATTTATGTTATTTGCTTAGACTCAAACTGTAGACGAGATAGCGGTCAGTTGACACTCTCGGTATTTGAAGCGGTAAGCGATTTGGCATCTGACAGCGGGGCGTTTACCATCAACCCGACCGCTCTCACTGTGACGCCGAACCAGCACTGCACCAGAGCGCAGATTATGACGTTTCTATATCAGCTGTAAGGCAGCAAATAAGTAATGAAAAAAGGAGAAACTGCGGTTGCAGCTTCTCCTTTTTTATGCTGGTCAGAGTGTAAAGCTATAAAGTTACAACATCACAAAGTTACAACTTTCCGCTCTGCTCACCCGCCAGATACCGTTTGAGCAGAAATGCGCAAAAGTACGGGAACGTATAAATATCGTCACTGAACCCGACATTTCCGGCGGTAAATTTGATGCCATAGTGAATATCCTCATACTTATCACTGGTGATGAGCGTGCGCAGAGATTTCGCCGTGCCTCTCTGCGCCTTGACCTCGACCGGAATGAGCGCGGATGCCGTGCGGACGAAGAAATCCTGCTCGAGCGTGGAATCCTCTCGCTTGTAGTAATACAGCTGATACCCGGCCTTGACGAGCGCCTCGCCGACCACATTCTCATACAGCGCACCCTTGTACACGCCGAGGTTCTTGTTGGCGCGCAAGTCCTCCTGCGCTTCCTCATCCAGCATGGCAACGAGCAGACCGCTGTCCGCAAAATACAGCTTGTACTTTGTCTCGTCATAATTGCCCTTGAGCGGCAGTTCGGGGAAATTCAGGCAGTAGCAGATGTTGACCATACCGGCATCGTTCAGCCACTCAATGCAGCCGCGGTAATCGCGGAAACGCGCACCGGACGCGACCTTGGAAATCTGGAATTTCTTGTTGTCCTTGGCAAGCTGGACCGGGATGTGCTGAAACACGTTCAAAATGCGGGTCTGGTCCATGCCGTCCGCGTATTTGCGGATATCCTCCTTGTAGTCCGCGATGAGCTGATGCTGAGTTTCGAGTGAGCCTTCAAACGTGCCCTTTTCGATGAATTCGCGGACAACGGCAGGCATGCCGCCGAGAATGCAGTAGTTAAGGAACAGCTCGCTGCAGACCGACATTTCCAGTTCGTTGAACGGCGTCAGCGTGCGCATGTGCGTCAGCATATCGTCGATAAAGGCGTTGTCGTAGCCGCCGGCCCACAAAAATTCCTCAAAATCCAGCGAGAACATCTCGTAATCGGTCTTGTAGCCGACACTGTTGCTCTCAATTTTACGGTAGTTGAGACCGAGCATGGAACCGCTGCAAATGACGTCGAACCGGCCGTCGATCTTGAAGAATTTGAGCGCGGTCGCAATATCGGGGAACTCCTGCAGCTCATCAAAGAAAATCAGGGTTTCGCCCTCAATAAACCGCTTAGACGGGTCGATACGCGAGATATTTTTGATGATATCCGCCGCTTTGTAGCCGTCTGCGGTGATCATTTTGTACTTTGGCTCCTCCACGAAGTTGATCGTGATAACGCTCGTGTAGTTCTCTGCGGCAAAGCGCTGAATGGATTCGGTCTTGCCGACCTGCCGCGGCCCTTTGACGATAAGCGGCTTTTTATCCGGATTTGCTTTCCATTCCGACAGAAAAGCGTCGATTTTGCGTTTTAGATAGAGCATTTGGTTTCACCTCTTATGAGGGTATTATACCCCGACAGAGGAAGAAATGCAATCATCTGCACAAAATCAAAGCGAGAAATTTTAGTTGATTCACATTTTATGAGTGAGTTATTGCAGGTAAATCACATTTTTAAGGTTTCGTTGCCGTGCGGCAGAGGATGTGCAGCAGCGGTTGAGTTGGTGCCGGTCTGTCTCAAAACCTTCAAGTTTCGCCACCGGTTGCAAAACTCAGCGTCATAAGTTATAATAGAAGTATCAAAACCTATATTCAAAACTCGCGGTGTCAAAACCGGGAAAACGGGGGAATTTACATGATATTCGGCTACGCGAGAGTATCCACCAAGACGCAGGCGCGCGACGGCAACAGTCTGGACGCGCAGCAGGCGGCGCTGACGGCGGCGGGCGCGGAAAAAATCTACACGGACACCTTCACCGGCACGAAGATCGAGCGCCCGGAGTTCGACAGGCTGCGGGCGCAGCTGCGAAAAGGCGATGTGCTCATCGTCACCAAGCTCGACCGCCTCGCGCGGTCGGTGTCGCAGGCGTCCGGCCTCATCACCGAGATGATCGACGAGGGCATCACTATCAACGTGCTCAACCTCGGCATCCTGTCCAACGACTCGGTCAACACGCTGCTGCGCAACGTGCTGCTGTCGTTCGCGCAGTTTGAGCGCGACATGATCGTTCAGCGCACGCAGGAGGGCAAGGCGGTCGCGCGCGCGACCGACCCGAATTTCCGTGAGGGCCGCCCGCCCAAGTTCGACACCGAGCAGCTTGACCATGCGATGGAACTCCTCGAAAACCATTCGTATACGCAGGTCGTCAAGCTCACCGGCATCAGCAAGTCTACGCTCATCCGGGAGAGGAAGCGCCGCACGGCGCTATATCAATAAGGTATCGTACGGAGCGATGCAGACAAAACAACCGAGCGGCTGAAAATGCAGTCGCTCGGTTGTTTTGCGTATGATGCAGAGGTTTCCGCCGTCTTGATTATTTAGACCACGGAAACCGGATCGGAACCGGAAACCAGGGGTTGTGTCTTGTGCAGGCAACAGTAATGAACCAGATAAAATTTGCCAGGATACCGAAACGCTTGACGTAGACCCAAGTATTTAACGGACATCCGCGGCTGCGAGCACCTCCAACATGGCAGCGTACTGCGTAGACCAGATCTCCATCGGGTCCTGCTCGATCCCGTAAAGTCGTTTCCTCAAGCCAGCATATCCGGGCGTTCGCCAATGACCTCGCGGTATCGAACTGGCGATACCCCCACCAGACGCTTGAACATCCGATAAAAGTAATTGCGGTTGATCATGCCGACCCGACCGGCAATATCGCCCGCACTGTCCTCCGTTGTGCGGAGCAGATGCTGCGCTTCCCCGATCCGGCGGCGCACCATATACTGAATGGGCGGCAGGCCGAACTGCGCCTTGAACATATGGATCATGTGGCTGGTTGAAACGTGAAACCGATTGGTCAGTTCGGTCAGCGAAAGCTCCTCGGCAAAGCACCGGTTCAAATGCTGCAATACCTCGGTTGCAAGCGAGAATGCGGCATCCGGTGCACACAGCTCGAAGCCATGCGCCATAGGCGCCATCTGCATCAGCAGCGCCTCCAGAAGCGGTGTCCGGGCGGTAGCCGTGGTCTGTTCCGAGCAGAGCAGCAGCAGAAACATCCATGCCGGTGTTCCCTGTAACTGCGGAAACTCAAACATCGCCTGTCCGTCATCCGCGGCGGAAAAGCCCAGCATTAGACAGGGTGCCTGTACGAACGGCAGCTCGTGACAGACATTCGGCGGCAGCAGCAGCGCGCCGCCGGGTTTGATCGGCAGACAGAGGTGCTCGGTCCGCAGAATGATCTTCTCCCCGTCCGCAGCAAGCGAAACAAACAGCACCCAATCCTCCGAGGCGCAAGGCAGATAGTTGCCGCCCTTATCCTGCGGATGAATCACACATTGCTGCGTTAGTCTGATACGGCGAAATGCCGGAAGCGGAACAGACATAATACCTCCTGACCCGGATCAAAGCAAATTTTCGATATTGTGCCGCAGCAGCACCCGAATATCGGTATGGTAAAACTCCTTCTGCGGCTGCTGCTTGAGTTGAATGTAATCGGCCAGCAGGGACAGCGGCAGTGCGCCCTGCTGCACCGCATCCTGCCCGATGACAAAATCCGCAACACCGCGCCGAAGCTCGTACAGGTTGGCGGGGATCTCATCGTGCATGATCAGGTGCACCCCCCGTGCGCGGCCGGAATCGACCAGCGCGCTGCATGCGCCCGCATAACCCGGTGTGATCGCGTAGATACCGGTCAGCTCGGGAGTCTCCTGCAGCAGACGGAGTGTATGCTCGTAAACCACATTGCTGTCATCGTTCGGCAGCGTGACCTCCTGCAGCTGAAGCGGCGAGTCGGGGGTAAGCAGCTCCTCCAAGCCCTTCAGACGTTCGCGGTACGCACTGTGATACATACAGGGCGTAATGATCGTAGCCACCGTGCCGCTCTCCCGTGTCACCAGACGCATCAGCTCGGCCACCGTACGGCCGGAAGAAATGTTTTCCTGCCCGACATAGCACAGCCGACGGCTGTTGGGCAGATCGGTGTTAAACGTAACGACCGGTATTCCGCGTTGGTCGATCAGCTCGTTGATTTTGGTTTCGACCAGCAGACAGTCGAGCGGCGTGATCGCCAGCGCACTGATATGATGCTGCTCGACCAGATTCTCGATCATCGAGACCTGTTCGACCGGATCGAGCGAGGGCGACAGCCGGAAGATGACCTCCACGCTGAACGCAGCCAGACGGCGGGCTTCGCGCCGGGCGGCATCCAGAACGATCTGCATGAACGGAGTCTGCACCGAAATAATGATCACGCCGATGCGAATCGGATGCGATGCGCGGGACAGTGCCAGACCGGCACGGTTGGGGGTGTAGCCATATTCGGTGGCTACCGCCTTGATCCGCTCCGCCACCGCAGGGCGAACATTTCCTTTATTATGGAGTGCCCGATCGACTGTACCGCGGGACACACCGCAAATCTCGGCAATTTGATTCAGGGTAATTGCCATATGATATCACCTCTGTCAGAACGGTTCTTTCCCGTTTTTATAGTTAAAGCATAACATAATACCCCTAATAAGTCTATATCTAAAGTGAATAAAGCGGTATTCACAATATTGTGCACGTGTACGGATTCTGCTCATCCGAGCCGTGCACGCAAAAATGCACTCTTTTCCGGACCTTCCGTGTTTTGTTCACATTTTTATACAATACATCTGCCGTAAACGCCATAAAATGAGCAAAACACGTGAAATCCGAAACGAATACCGAGTTATTATGAGATTGAACCAACAGCCAGATCCTGCATATGAGGCGGGTAGTTTTGCATAAGCGATTCCCCCGTTCCGTCGTGCAAAGCCTATAAAATCACAATTTTGTGCAGACAGAATCACCAGTTTCCGCAAGATTCGTCTGTGCGATTTGGTGAAAATTCAAAAAGCCGGTTGACGCACATCGAAAAAGAGTGTAAAACTAAATCAAGGCAAGCGTAAATCGCATTTTTCCAAAATGTGAACGTGTACGGCTAAGAAAAAAGTTGAGAAAGATGAGGTAAAAGCAAATGAAAAAAAGACTTTTCGCAGGATTGATTGCATCGGCAATGATGGCATCCATGCTGGCAGGCTGCGGCGGCGGCGCACAGCAGGGCGGCAGCGCAGACGGCGGCAGCGGCCACAAGGTAACGCTGATCATGAGCCAGCGCGATGAGTGGCTCAGCGAAATGGAGGCAGCCGCTCAGGCCGCTGCAAAGGACATCGGCATCAACCTGACCACCCAGGATGCCAACAGTGACACCAGCAAGATGATCCAGTACATCGAATCCTCGGTTACCGCAGGTGAAGATGCCATCATTATCAACATGGTAGACCCCGAGACCGCTGCACAGTGTATCGAGGCCGCAGGCGATGTTCCGGTCGTATTCGTAAACCGTTTCCCGGGCGATCCCTCCGTACTGAATGAGAAGGCTGTTTACGTCGGCTCCGACGAAATGACCTCCGGCGCATTCCAGGGCGAGTTCCTCGCAAAGTTCTTTAAGGATCAGGGCAAGACCGATATCTCCTACCTGATGCTCAACGGCATCCTCGGTCAGACCTCCACCACCAACCGTACCGCATCCGTGCTCAAGGCACTGGAGGACAACGGCATCAAGGCAACCGCAGCCGCTGCTCCGCTGGCAGCCGATTATGACCGTGCAACCGCAATGGACATGATCTCTCCGCTGCTCAAGACCACCAAGTACGACTGCATCATTTCCAACAACGATGCAATGGCACTCGGCGCAGTCGAAGCAATGCAGCAGCAGGGTCTGGACCCGAAGTCCGTTCCGATCGTCGGCATCGACGCAACCGCTGACGGCCGTCAGGCTATCAAGGACGGCACCCTCGCTATGACCGTATTCCAGAACGCAGAGGGTCAGGGCCGCGCTTCCCTGCAGGCAGCTGCAAACCTGATCGACGGCAAGCCGATCGCAGAGGGCACCGGCTATGAAGTAGACGACGAGAACGAGTTCATCATCTGGGTACCGTTCGAGCCGGTTACCATCGACAACGTAGCAGATTACGACTAAATTCCGACACTGAATGTTGCGAAGGGGACATTTCCACATGTCCCCTTCCTAAAAAAACGCAGAGATATTGGGGTGAAAAGCAGTGAGTCAAGAGTATATCCTGGAGATGACCGATATCGTCAAGGATTTCCCCGGCGTGCGTGCGCTGAAAGGCGTACAGCTCAAGGTGCGCCCCGGTACCGTACATACCCTGATGGGAGAAAACGGCGCAGGCAAATCAACTTTGATGAAATGCCTGATCGGCATCCATCCGCCCACATCGGGCAAGATCGTTTTTGACGGCAAGGAAATCCGTTTCAAAACCACATTGGAAGCGCTGAACTCCGGCATTTCGATGATCCATCAGGAATTATCGCCGGTTCCGGAACGCAGTGTCAGCGAAAACCTCTGGCTGGGCCGCGCACCGCGCAAGGGCCTGATCATTGATCACAAGAAAATGCGTCAGGACAGTATCGACCTGTTCCAGCGCCTGCATCTGGATGTTGATCCGGATGAAAAGATGGGCAACCTGACGGTTGCAAAAATGCAGATGGTTGAAATCGCAAAGGCGGTTTCGTATGACAGCAAGATCGTAATCATGGACGAGCCGACCTCCTCCCTGACCGAAACCGAGGTTGAGCATCTGTTCCGCATCATCGAAGACCTGAAAAAGAAAAACGTAGCAATCATTTATATTTCGCATAAAATGGATGAAATTTTCCGCATTTCGGATGATATCACCGTATATCGCGACGGCGAGTACATCGCCAGCGACCGCGCGGAAAACCTGAACGTAGATAAACTGATTCAGCTTATGGTAGGCCGTGAGGTTTCCAATATGTTCCCCAAGGTGGATTGCCCGATCGGAGATACCATTCTGAAGGTCGAGAACCTTTCCGCCGGTCATGCGGTAAAGAACGTATCGTTCGAGCTGCACCGCGGTGAAATTCTGGGCATGGCCGGTCTGGTCGGCGCAGGCCGTACCGAAACGGCAGAGGCTATTTTCGGTATGCGCCATATCACCGGCGGCAAGATCTATAAGGACGGCGAGGAGCTGCACATCAAATCCCCCGAGCACGCCATCGCACACAAGATCGCCCTGCTGACCGAGGATCGACGCGGCAACGGCATCGTCGGTATGCTGAGCATCAAGGACAATACCGTGCTTGCCAGCCTGAAAAACTACGGTTTCCCGCTCAATCACAAGAAGATGCGCGAGGATACCGAAGAGTATGTGCGTAAGCTCAATACCAAAACACCGACGATCGACACCCCCATCAAGAACCTTTCCGGCGGCAATCAGCAGAAGGTTCTGGTAGGCCGCTGGCTGCTGACCGATCCGGACATCCTGATCGTAGACGAGCCGACCCGCGGTATCGACGTAGGCGCCAAGGCCGAAATCCACTCGCTGATCACCAAGCTGGCCGGCGAAGGCAAGGCGATCATCATGATCTCGAGCGAGCTGCCCGAAGTTATGGGTATGTCCGACCGCATCGTGGTCATGCATGAAGGCACGATGACCGCAATCGTAGATCGCAAGGATTTTTCGTCCGAGCTGATCCTGAAATACGCTACCAGCGAGGTTCCTTACCAGCCCGCTGCTGATGAGCAATAAGAAAGAAGGGTAAATGGTATGCATAAGACGTTTGACAAGAAAAAATTCCTGTCTCAGAACTCGATCTGGCTGGTACTGATCGCTATGGTCATTATCATGGGTGTTGCACAGCCCAGCTTCTTCACCGTAAACAACCTGCTGACGCTGCTCTCCGGTGAGGCCGTCAAGGGTATTCTGGCCTTCGGCGTTATGTTCGCGATCCTGTCCAAGGGTATCGACCTGACGATCGGCGCATCGGCCGGCCTGGTTGCCTGCATCACGGCATCTCTGGTTCAGCCGGCAGATTATGCCAACGCAGTATTCCCCGGTCTGGGCTCCCTGCCCGCACCGCTGGTTATTCTGATCGGTCTGGCAATCGGCGCAGGCATCGGCGCTATTTACGGTGCGATCATCGCGTACACCAAGATCCCGCCCTTCATCGCAACGCTCGGCGCACAGCTGATCTGCCGCGCAAGCGCAAAAATGTACACCAGCCGCCCGGTTTCCAACCTGACCCCGGAGTTCCGTTTCCTCGGCTCTGCTAAAATCGGCCCGGTTCCGGTCATCATTCTGGTATTCTTCGTTATGTTTGCGATCTCGGCCTTCCTGCTGACGCAGACCCGCTTCGGCAAAAACGTGTATGCCATCGGCGGCAACGATCAGGCTGCCCGCGTTGCCGGCATCAATGTAGAAAAGAACCTCATCATGGTTTATGTATGGTGCTCGGTTTGTGCGGCTGTTGCAGGTATTCTGCTGGCAGGCCGTGCAGGTTCGGCTGATCCGGCCAACTCCGGCCTGAACTACGAGCTGGACGCTATCGCTGCGGCTACTGTAGGCGGCACCTCCCACACCGGCGGTATCTGCCGCGTATCCGGTGTTCTGGCAGGTATCCTGATCCTCGGCGTTATCAACAACGGCCTGGTTATGCTGAAGGTCGATGATAACATGACCAACATCGTCAAGGGCCTGATCATCGTCGGTTCGGTTATCCTTGATATGCGCAAGAACGCAAAGCGCGCGTAAAACAGACACACACACTCTCTCTTCTTTTTCCGAGTTTTCAGGAGTCGCAGCAATGCTGCGGCTCCCGGAATACTCGCACATAATCTGTTAGACTTGAACTCTGCCGTACAGCGGCATATTTTGAAAGGATGAGCTTTATCATGGAAAACCTGAACATTGCACTGATCGGCTGCGGCATGATCGGCCGCGAACACATCGAACGCATCCAGAACCGCATCCGCAACGCAAAGGTCGTTGCAGTCTGCGATGTATTCGAAGAAGGCGCAAAGAAGGGCGCTGAGATCGCCGGTGCCGGCACCAAGGTTTACACCGATTTCAACGAAGCGATCAACGATCCGGATGTAAACGCTGTTGTTGTTACCACCCCGGGTCAGTTCCACAAGGGTCCGGTTCTGGCAGCGATCAAGGCCGGCAAGCCGGTATTCTCCGAGAAGCCGCTGGCTAACACCGCTGCTGACGGCAAGGAGATCGTTGAGGCCGAGATGGCAGGCGGCAAGCACCTCGTACAGGTTGGCTTCATGCGCCGTTACGACCGCGGCTACCGTCAGGTTAAGGAACTGATCGACTCCGGCAAGTTCGGTGCCCCGATGGTGATCAAGTGCACCCACCGTGCAGACGGCGTTGCCGACGACTACACCACCGCAATGGCTGTTACCGATACCGCAATCCACGAGATCGACGTTCTGCCGTGGCTGGTAAACGACGAGTGGGACGAGGTTCAGTGCATCATGCCGAAGACCAACAGCAAGGTTAAGAACGCGCTGAAGGACCCGCAGATCATGATCATGAAAACCAAGGGCGGCATCATCAACATGCTCGAGGTTAACGTAAACTGCGGCTTCGGCTACGACATCAACTGCGAGGTTGTATGTGAGAACGGCGTTGTAAACCTGCCGTGCCCGTCCTTCCCGACCGTTCGCTACGCTAACGAGGTTTCCACCAAGATCGAGGACAACTGGATCCTGCGCTTCATCGATTCTTACGATGTAGAGATTCAGGACTGGGTTGACCACGCACTCAAGGGTGAGACCGGCGGCTCCTCCGCTTGGGACGGCTACGTTGCTTCCATCACCGCTGACGCTCTGGTTAAGTCCCAGACCTCCGGCGTACCGGAAAAGGTCGTTACCGGCGGCACCCCGGACTTCTACAAGAAGTAATCCACCTGGCATTTTCTATTCATTGCTACTCACTCGCAAGGGTGGCAGAGCTTCCTGCTTTACTGCCCTTGCATATCACCTTAACCACTATACCGCGTTTTACAACGCGAAATTGATACGCTAAAAGGAGTTACTGCTATGAAAATCGGTTTTAACGAAGGCTGCAACCGTTTCTGCGAAAACCACTCCGTACTCGAAGACCTCGACCTGTGCGAGAAGTACGGCTTTGACTACATCGACATCCAGTCCGAGTGCCTCGACCGCGAGATCGCTGCCGGCAAGTACACCATCGATGATCTCGGCGCTTGGTTCGCTGACCCGAAGCATCACCTGAAGATGCTGTCCTACAACGCCCTGATCTTCTTCAACATGAAGCAGACCCAGGAGGAGAAGGACGCCGTTATGGCTAAGCTCGACCAGATCATCGCAGACTGCAACAAGCTGGGCTGCAAGATGATCGTTGTCGTTCCGTCCATGGACCTGACCGTTCCGGCTACCGTTGACGAGATCAAGGCTGATGCGGTTGCAGTCCTCAAGGAGATGGTAAAGAAGGTTGAGCCGCACGGCATCAAGCTGTCCATCGAGTTCTGCGGCGCACCGACCATGTCCATCAACCGCTTCGAGTACGCTTACGACATCGTTACCGAGGTAGATCATCCGCTGGTCGGCATCACCCTTGATCAGTACCACTTCCACGCTATGGCTTCCGAGTGGGCTGCTCTCGAGAAGGCTGACGGCAAGAAGATTTTCGTATGGCACCTGAACGGCATGGAGAATATGCCGTGCGGCGCTGCTTACAACAACGACGAGAAGCGTCTGTGGCCGGGCGAGCCGGGCGACTGCCTGGATCACAAGCGTTACGCAGATACCCTCAAGAAGATCGGCTTTGAAGGCGACGTTTGCACCATGGAGGTGTTCCGTCCGGACTACTACAAGCTGTCCAACGAGGAGAATATCAAGAAGGCCGCTGAGGTTACCAAGGCACATGTTGCGAAGTACTGGGCGGACTGATTTCACAGAGTGAAGATTTAAGAGTGGAGAGCGAAGCGCTTTCCACTCTTTTTTTGCGTGGAAGCCCCCGGTGTTTTCGGTAAAATAAAAGTCGAGCAAAAGAGCTCCAAAATGTGAGCACCCCGATGGCACAAAAAATGAGCCATTGTCAGCACCCCCAATAACAGCTACCATTAGTTTGTACCGAATAAACTAAGGAGGCAGCAGAAAGGTGTTAAGAATGGACCGCGTCAAGTAAAGTTCGCAACAAGGCTCCTGAAAAATGAAGTTAGGCTGCGGTAGTTAGTGTTGCCGCAATGGATTCCTGACTGAGATAAGCTCTGGAGACAGACCAGTCCTCAGCGTATTCCATGAGACACGTTGTCACCAGGCGAACATAGGAACTTTCATTCGGAAAGATTCCGACCACGCTGGTACGTCTCCGAATTTCACGATTCAATCTTCCAATCCGTCTTCAAGGCACTGAACCGCTTTCGGAAAGCGCTTGGCGTAGGAGTCAATCACATCGCAGCGCTGTCATGAGGCTCCGGAAAAGGGATCACGGATTGTTGAAGCCATCAAGCAGTGCGCCTGCCGCCGGAATACTTCCGACCGCCATAACAGCCGCCATTGCAATGGAAATCAGTCTTTTTTCATTTTCATACCCCTTATCCTGTTTCGTGTCAATGTAAATTCATTATATCCTATCCATGTATTGAATGCAACGAGAATAGTAAATAGTCGGAAACTGTGGTATAATCAGGTTATTATGGTTTCCATTATCATTCAAAATATAAAAGGGAAGAAAAAGTATGAACAGGCATGAAAATCAAACGATGAAAATATTCGGCAAGCGGCTGACTGCTGGTCTGCTGGGTGCAGCACTGGTGATGAGTATGCCGTTTGCGTCCGCGCTGACACAGAAGAACATCACGGTTGGACGCGGTGTAACGATTTATGTGGACGACCGGAAGATCAATCCGGGTGACGCAAACGGCAATCCGGTAGAGCCAATGCTGTACAACGGCACGACATATTTGCCGATTCGTGCAGTATCTGCGGCACTTAATGTGCCGATCGCATGGGATGGAACGACGTCCAGTGCGTATCTCGGCGAACATAAGGTAGACCAGAATGCGGTAAACCGTGCAAAAGCGTATGTTTCGGTGATCGAGCAGCTGCAGAGCAAGTACGGCAAGCGTGCTGTCAGCGGCAGTATTATAAGCGGTCTGGTGACGGCTATGCTGATCGATTTTGACGGTGACGGCAATGAGGAGCTGCTTTGCGTTTGCAATACGAAGGAGAAAAACGCTAAGGGAACGAATAAGCACAGCACCTATATGGTTTATCACTGGGATGGCAGTAAAGCAAATTGCATTGCACAGCACGAGGTAATTAGTCCTTTTTCTCAGAATGATCCGGATTATTTCAAGAGAACCATTAATATTGGTGAACGCGATGGGAAAAAGCACCTGTTTTGGGAAGCCAATGGCTCCACAGTCGGAGAAGATGATATCGGTCTTATCAGTCTGGTTGAAACCGTAGTGGACGGGCAATGGAAAGTCACTTGGGGTTTACGAGAAAATGAGGACTGGGGAGATAATGGACCGGTTGTGTGGATGACGGACTACACAACTGGCGAAAATATAGATGTAAGTGCAGGCTGGGCTGAACTGAACACATGGCAGGACGACATAAAAAACCAATATAATGTAACCGCTGACGGTCCAGATGCATGGAATATGTGTAACCCTTATGATAACCTGGCTCCCGCACCGGAAATCGCACTTTCCAAGCTGAAAGCCATCGCCAACTCGCAGTCGTCCATTCTGGGCGGCAAGGCCTCGGGCGAGTACAATGCGAAACGTCGAATGGAAAAGCTGGCTGTTGAAACCGGGGTTAAGGTCTATGTGAACGACAAGCTGATTGTTCCGACCGACGTCAACGGCAAGACGGTTGACGTACTGCTTTACAAGGGCACGACCTATCTGCCGGTTCGTGCCGTTGCAAATGCACTCGATCAGGCTGTTGCGTGGGATGGCACGAGCTACAGCGTATACATCGGCAGTCACAAGGACGTATAAGATTCAGGAGGTCTCTGTATGCCCTCAAAAGATATGAGCGAAATTCTGTCACGCTGCCGCACTGGTGATTCGGCCGCATAGGAGCCGCTGGCGCTGCAGCCGATCACGAAGTCTTGGGAATCGACGATTGTGAACAGGTTAGCAACATCTTTGCCTATAATCCTGCTACCGGAGATCGAATTACGAACGATGAGGTAGAATGGACAGTCAGTGATCCGACTGTAGTAACCTACGATCCAGTAAATGGCGCTGTCAGTTCGGCGAGCCGGAAAAATAAAGGAGCCTCCATCGCCATGCGTGGAAGCTCCTTTGGGGTAAAGTAGGGTGATATGATTTTCAACAACTGAGATCTGAAAAACAAACAGGAGGAGACGGATATTTGTTTATCCGGTCATGAAGATTGGGTAAATACACGCTGATCGCTGGAGCGGTTTCATACCTGCTGTCTCAGACAGTGTATTCACGTATCACAGACTTGCGGCAATATTCCAAATAACCTGCAGGGCATTCTTCACCGCGAGTAATACGTTTCGGACGTCCTCCTCTTTATCGCGATATGCCATGTCGCGACAATCCTTGATCGTTCCGTCGATGGGATCAAATCCCATCGTCCAGATGTCAGTATAAGGACTATCCACGGAAATTGATCTCTCAATGCCAACCTGATTCAGGCTGAAAAACTGATTGGGCGCCAGTGCTTTCATGCGTTCATATACACCGTATCCATTTGCACCGTTGGCTTCAGTAAACGTCAGGAGCAGCGTTGTCAGGGCATATTCCATCGTTACTGCTGCACGTTCATTGCCCAGTTCACGCGCCCGTTTGTTCAATGGCTTAATCAGTGTCATGTACGGCAGCACGCTGCCGAGCAGCTCACCGTTATTCTCTTTCGCGATAGCTGGCAGATATTCTGCCGCATATTCCAAAAGCGCATAAACTGCGTTTACATCCGCTTCCGTGCATCCGAGCTGTTCAGCCTTTTCCAGCAGAGCTGCCAGCAGAATCACCATGGTTTTTACGCCGTTCTCCGGCAGCGCGGTTGCGGACAGCACTGCAAGCGCCTTTGACGCTTCAACATCTTCCGGACTGGCGTTTTTTACGATCTCTCCCATGGACATCGTAAGCTGCCAGGTGCCTGCGGCATCCCGGTATTGAATCCACTTTCCATTGCCATAAGCACAGGCGGCAATATCTCTCAGCTTGAACAGTCCGCTTTTCAGCGACTGCTCTGCTGCAATCGTGCGGGGCATTCGTTTCAGCATAATATTAACTGTGTCTCCTTTCCTGAGTTTACGGTTCTACATTCGTTTTGCGCAGTTCATCCTGCACTTCGTGAATATCCAATTCCAGCGGCTTTTTGTTCTGCGCAACACACATCGCGGCAACAATACCCATAGCATGCCCCATATTCATTACAATCGGCATTACGCGATAGCTGGAGTGTGCCTTATGCGTACCCGAAATATTGCGTCCGTTCAGCAGAATACCCTCCACCGTCTTTGGTACAAAGCAGCGCAGTGGGATCGTATACGGCTTCGGCTGCTTGAACGCCTTGTATTCACCATTGGCATCCAGTCCGGCGCCTTCTACATTGTGCAGATCAAAGAAGAAATTCGACTTGGTAACTACCCAGTCTTCAAAGGTACGAGCCTGCGCAATATCCTGCTCATTCAGCTGATAATTCGCCTCAAACCGGCGGGTTTCACGCACACCGATCACATCGGCACTGTCGATCAGATAACAGCCTTCATATCCCGGCACATGGCGGCGCAGAAAGGCAATAATCTCGGGAAGCTGCTTTCTGCATACGTATTCAGCACGATTCAGATCTCTTGCATTTGTGCCGTCCACATCGGTCATATTGCTCATGTTGACTGTGACAACGCCGGGGAGCGACGAAGGATACAGCAGGATATGACCTGCCGGAGAGGGCAATTCCTGACGACCGAGTGTTTGCAGATCGCCTTCCGGCAGCTGGACCGTATCCTCAAAGCCCCAGAAGAACATGGCGCGATCCATATCTACGCCGGCAACCTTGAACATGATCGTCATCGGCTGCATACCGCCGTCCGTCGAACGTCCCTTTTCAAACGGAACGCCCGCACGTGCGGCTACGTCGCCGTCGCCGGTCGAATCGATCACCATTTTGCTCAGGATCGCTTCCCGGCCGGATTTGCTCTCTGTGATTACACCCGCAACGCGGTTTCCCTCCATAATGACATCGCTGAAGCCTGTGTACAGCTGTACATTAACGCCGGCCTCCACCAGCATATCCAGCATCAGAATACGCAGTTTTTCCGGATTGATGACCTGCTCCGCTTCACAGTCGCGTGCCTTTTCGCGCAGCTCTTCAAAGCAGCCGCCGTCCTGTCTGCCGGTCCAATGACTCATAATGCCCGTGGTTGCTACACCGCCGACCGCGCCGTATTGCTCGATCAACATCGTTTTTCGTCCCATGCGTGCTGCGTGCAGGGCGGCGCCGAAACCTGCGGGGCCGCCACCTACAACAAGGACTTCCGTTTCTGCCGCAACCGGGATCTCCCGGCTCGGCTCAGTATAATACTTCATCTGAAACTCCTTTTTTAACTCTGTTTTTTGCTTTTTCTATCCTTTGCTGCCTTGTAGAAGAACATTCCAATCGAAAGCACAGCCAGCGCCAGGAACAACAGGCTGAACGGCCGTGTTACGAAGATGGACAGAGAATTGCTGGACATTACCATCGAGTTGCGGAAATTCGTTTCCACCAGATCACCAAGAACTACGCCAAGGATGATCGGTACAACACTGAATCCAAGCCTGCGCAGCAGGAACGAAAACGCGCCGATGATGACCGCCAGAAGTACCTGGAATGTGCTGGCTTCGCTCGAATAGACGCCGGTAATGCAGTAAACAATGATGATTGCGCTCATCAGCTCATAAGGAATGCGTGTGATATTGGCATACAGCGGGGTAAACACACGACCGATAATCAGCATCAGGATATTGATAACGACAAGACCAATCATAATGCCGTATAGAATATTGCTGTGCTCCTTGAACATGGAGGGACCGGGCACCATGCCTTGCAGCATAAATGCACCCAGAAGAATTGCCGTGCAACCGTCACCGGGCACGCCCAGTGTTGTAAGCGGAATCAATGTAGAACCGGTCGTTGCATTATTGGCCGACTCAGTTGCGGAAACGCCTTCGATCTCGCCGTGACCGAAATGATCACGGTATTTGGAGGTCTTTTTCGCCTGATCGTAGCTGATAAAGGCTGCAATGCCGCCGCCTGTACCCGGGATAGCACCCACAATCGTACCAATCACCGAAGAGATCGTCATTGTTTTGAGGCAGCGCTTGATCTCTGCCCATGACAGCTTCTCATGGTCCAGCTTCAAATGCTGCTTACGCGTTGCATCTGTACGCGGATTATAATCCGAGCGGCTGAGCAATTCGGCAATTGCGAACAGACCGACCAGCGTAACGATCAGCGGGATACCGGCGCCCAGTCGACGGACACCAAAGGTAAACCGAAGTGTACCGCTGACCGAATCCTGTCCCAGCAGTGCAATGAAAATACCGATCAGGCCGCCGAGCAGACCCTTGATGATATTGCCGTTCGAGATGCTTGCAATAATAGACAAGCCAAACACTGCGATGCAGAAATACTCCGGAGGGCCAAACATCTGTGTGAAATGTGCAATGCTCGGTGCAGCAAACAGCAATACCAGCGCACTGAACAGGCCACCGAAACACGAGGCATACAGCGCCATCGTCAGAGCCTTCAGCGGCTTGCCCTGCTGTGTCAGTGGATAACCATCCAGCACAGTCGCTGCGCTCGAGGGCGTACCCGGTGTATTGATCAAAATTGCAGTAATGGAGCCGCCGTATGTGCCGCCGCAATACAAGCCAAGCAGCAGAAGCATCGCCGGGATCGGTTCCATACTGTATGTAATCGGCAGGCACAGGATGATCGCAATATCCGCAGTCAAACCCGGAATGGCACCGATAATGATACCTGCCAGCAGACCGATGAAAATTGCAATGAAGCTCTCTGCCGAGGCCATCAGCGCCAAACCGGTCATCAAGTTGTTTAACATATGCGCTTCCTCCTTCTTATGGCAGAGTCACGCTCATTGCCTGAAATGCAAAGTACGCAACGATTACATTTGCACTGGCAATCGCATAGAACCACCATTTTCTCGTACCGAAATACAGCAGAATGCCATTGGAAAGCAGCAGCGAGGAAATGATAAATCCGATATGCGGAAGCAGCAGCGCGTATGCGATCAGCATGGCAATATAGATTACCGGTTTCAGCCGCAGCAGATTTTCTCTGGTAAAAATGGCTCCTGAAATCGTGTATTCGGTCTTTTCCTTGGACAGGATACCCTGCACCAGCAGGATTACGCTGCAAAGTATCATGCCGCGGATCAGAAGCGTCGGAACTGTTGCAGCAGTCACCGCGCTGGTTTCATACGTCCGGATCTGCGATGGTATCAGAATATGCAGGGCAACAGAAACGATCAGGAACAGAACGCCTGTTATCATATTCGAATTTAGCTTTACTTTCAATCTTGTCACCTCTCATACCAGATTAAGGCAATACCGCATAATTTTCGCAAAGCACCGCGGCAGCGCGACCGGAGCCTGCGCAAGGAGCCGCCGCTTTCATTGTGCGGTGTTGCCTTAAACAGACCAGCCTGTTACTTGAGCATCTCCACGTATTTGTCCATGCTGTCCATCTGATCCTCGATAAACTGCGTCACTTCGTCACCCTTGGCATCCCACAGCGGATAACCCATCTCGTCCATAAAACCAGTGAACTTGGGATCGGCATATACGTCATCGAGCATTGCATTCAGTTTGTCTACAATCTCCTGCGGGACGTCCGAGCGAACAGCCAGACAGTCCATGCCGGCAAATTCAACATCAACACCCAAGTCCTTGATGGACTTTACTTCACCGTACGGAGTCTGAACCGTTTCCGGATAGAAAGTTGCGATCGCCTGGATCGTACCCTCTTCCTGATGCGAGTAGTATGCCGGAGGCGTACCCAGACCGCAGTCTACCTGACCGGAAACCACTGCATTGATCGATTCTGCCTCGCTGCCCATAACGACCGGCTCCGCCTCGATGCCAAGCGACTTGAACATTGCAGAAGAAACAACGTACTGGTCACCGCCCGGGCCGGAAGAAGTTGCATACGTGATCTTATGCGTTTTGCCGTAGTTGATCAGATCATCAAACGTCTTAATGCCGGATTTCTGCGGATTAGTGAGGATCATCAGCGAAACCTGACGCATACCGCGCAGCATAGTGAAATCAGAAAGATCATAGGATACATCGATGTACTTCGGAGTCAACGAAAATAACGGACCGTTGGCGAGGACCATAGTATAACCGTCCGCATCCGCATCCATGGCATCCATCATGCCGATGGTGCCGGAAGCGCCTGTGTGATTTTCTACAACGATCGGCTGATCAAAATAATTCTTGGCCACCTCCGAGATCTTGCGGGAGATGACATCGGCACCGCCGCCGACACCCCACGGACAAATGATTGTTACCGGACCATTCGGGTAATCAGCCGCACCTGCCGCAGCATCGCTCCCCTTTGCAGTGGAACCGCCGCAGCCCGTCAGACCTGCCAGCAGCAAGGATCCCGCCATCAGCATAGCCATCAATTTCTTCCCTTTCATTTTCTTTTCCTTCTTTCTTTTTATAATTGAAACGCTTTTCCACGTTTGCATACGTATTCAATTGCGGAGAATAAAAGAATTATTCTCCTGCTGAGGGACAGAATGTGTCTCGGATGATCAATTTGCTGTCCAGTATATACCGGTAGGTATCCGGCAGTTTGTTCGATGCCATTGCCATGACCCATTCTACTGTTAAATTGATAATCTTGTCATAATCTACTGCCACAGTGGTTAAATGCGGCGTAAACCAGCTGCCCATCGGGATATTATCCGAACCAATCAAAGCCACATCATCCGGCACCTGAATGCCCTGCTCGCGCAGTGCTTCCAGAGCGCCTAATGCCATCATATCGTTCTGCGCAAAACACGCTGTACCCGGCTGGAACAGTTCAATATGCTCCAAAACCTGCTGCGTAGCCTGCTTCAGGTTGTAATCTGCATGCAGAATGTGCGTATCTGACAGCTTATGCCCATGCTGATGCAAAACACGTGCAAAAGCTTCATGTTTATGTATAACGTCGATTCGATCCTGCGGTCCGATAATTTCCACAAATCGTGTATAGCCAGCTTCGCAAAACGCCTTGCCGACCAGACCGCCAATCTGTGAATGGCTCGGTGCGATCATATACGACTCATCCAATGATTCATTCGTATCGTAAATATAGATAAATGGAATTTTTGTTTCATGCAGTAGGCTTTTGACTCGCTCATCCACCTGCGGTCGGTTAAAGATCAGAGCATCAAACCGTCGATTACTGATACTCTTTTCGATGGAAAAAAACTCACCGTATTTCCCTTCATCGAACACCGGCACCAGATCCAGCCCTTCCTTTACGAGCTGCATACGTATGCGATAGTAAATATCACTTTGAATATAATGGTTTGCAAAGCCGGTAAAATCCTCTGAGAATACATATCCGATCACACCGGTGCGGTTGGTTTTTAACCCCCGTGCGTTAGTGTTAAACTGAAAGGAGTATTCTTCCGCCAGCTTTTTGACTCTTGCCTTGGTTTCTTCCGAAACCAGCGGACTGTCATTCAGGCAACGGGAAACCGTTGATTGCGACACACCAGCTAATTTGGCAAGTTCGACAGAAGTAATCGTTTTCAACTGTTTCCACCTCTTTGCATACGTATGAATTGCTTGTCTTATATCTTGCCTTATTTATAGCATATTTGCAAAATAAACACAATAGCCAAACGAAAATTTGCAATTATTTCGTTAGTATTATCCAAATTCTCATAGTTGTTTTTAGTACTCTTGCTCTTACTGAAACCCGATCGGACCCTGTTTGAGCTTCAGAAGCACTTTTCCCGCACGGCAGCAAAAATCAACTTATCTCCACGCCTGCCGCCGCCAAATAAACCCGAAGAACAGACTGCTTTTTCAGTCTGTGCTCCGGGTTTTGTTTATTGAGAAGAAAAGGTGTGGTATGATCTGACAAGCAACGGATTTGATTGTTCAAATCCAGCTCGACAGGGAATTTCCCTGTGAC
>OLVP01000672.1_pt1 | contig 26840 bp, 25 predicted proteins | sample 1673281 | NCBI WGS metagenome assembly OLVP01 (sample SAMEA3178940, study PRJEB25190) | human gut metagenome | biome: human gut; feature: human-associated habitat; material: faeces | place: Austria | collected 2013
GTATCATACAGGTAATACCAGTCATTTGCTGGCTTCTGCCAGCCGGTGAGCATCGTGCCATTGACATCAAAATAATACCAGTATCCGTTGACCGACTGCCATGCACCACGGCATATAGAGCCATCCGGAAATCTGTAATTCCATATATTGTCTTTTTTTACCCAGCCTACTGTATCTGTGGTTCCGGACTTTGCCGAAGGATTTTTTGTCTGCTGGCCTTTACCATCTGATACATACCGGTCTGTAATGGAAAGCTCCCCGGATTCTATCCATTCACTTTTTCCACCATATTTTTTTTGTGAATCCGTTCCCGGTACCGTGCGCACCTTAAAGGTATACTCTCCTGTTTTTGTCATATATGGATAAAAATTATACTGGACTGCACTGGTCTGGGAGACGCTGTAAACTTTCGATTTTCCTCTGTAAAGCTGTACCTCGTAATAACCGGAGGTGTTATCCGGCTTTTCCCATTTAGCCTGTCCCAGGCTTTTTTCATTCCACCAGGCATCTTCCGGAGCAGCATAGTCTCCTTTGATCCCGTTTATCCGCAGGGTAACTACAAGATCATCCCCGTCTCTCCTGGCAGACACAAAGGTTCCCCCGCTGATCTTTACATTGGCTTTTTTATAGCTGGAAACAAAATAATCTTCGCTGACATCTTCCGGTTCCAGGGTGACTTTCATCTGAGGTTCTTCAGAAGCCTTCAGTTCATTGGAGCTTTTGTCTGTCCATTCTGCCTCGGAAACGCTGTATTTACTTCCGCCTGCATCTACTGCTACTTCCCCATCTGAAACCGTGGTCGTTTCCAATTTTATATCCGGAAGCTTGCTGCCTGCTTCCAGCTTGGATGTAACACGGATATTTACTGTTTTTATCTCTTTTGCTGCTGCAAACGCATCTATCTTTCCCCATTGGAACAGCAAAACTCCTGAAAGGAGGAGCAGAAGCATTTTATGTCTGTGTCTGAACTTTCTGTCAGGTATTTTCGGATTTTGTTTCATTCTCTTTTTCCTCCGATGACGGCACATATCCTAAAAAATAAATGTAGATTTCTATGATCGCCTGATATAATTCTTCCGGCACAGCCGCTCCCAGCTGTAATCTGCTTAAAAGAGTTGCAAGGGAATCATCCTCATAAACAGGAACTCCTGACTTTCTGGCTGCTTCTGTGATCTTTTCTGCCATATATCCCATTCCAGAAGCAACGATCACCGGGGCGCTGTCCTTTTCCGGTGAATATTGAAGTGCAACTGCTTTTTGTTCTAATAACCGCTCAAACGCTGACATTGATTCCATTCTCCTTTTTTCTAATCTTTGGGAAAACATCCAGAAGACGGTAATGAGCTTTTCTTTCCTGTACCTGCATCATTTTCACGCGCATCCCGTTTCTGGCACATATTTCCTGAAGCTTTGCCTGTATCTCTCCGGCACCGGCAGAAAGATTTTTAGGAATTCCCAATTCCATGGATATTTTATGATCCTGGAGATCTGCCAGAAGCTGGAAATCTCCCACCCCCCTGATCTCAAAGTCCACCAGAAGGCGTATTTTCCTGCCTCCATCTTTCTCTTCTTCTTTTTTCTCTGCATCCGGATCGATCCAAAATTCAGATACAGCTTCTTTTCCCTGATATTGAAAAGGAAGGATAAAATGATTGACAGGCATATATACGCTTTCGTTTACCAGCATCCCACGCATCAGCTGGTAAAAATCCTGTACCTGTTCCAGCCCGGCTTCTCCTTTTGCTCCTCTTTCCACAAGTGCGCCAAAGATATCTCCATAAATATTTCCTTTTTTTCCTTCTGAACCGGTAAGTACAGCATACAGTTCTTCAGGCTCTGTTTCAAAAAAACGTTTAAAATCCCTATTAGCTGCCATTTGTTCAAAAAGGCTCCTGAGAAGGGCACTGCTTCCGTTTTCATAACGTGCCCCATAAAGGATCAGCTGGATCACGCTGCTTCTTACACTGCCATAATCATGGGTACGGGAAATATATTTTGAAAGAAAGGGAACCAGCTTCTGAAACAGAACCTGGGCATTTTCTTTCGTTTCCCCATTTTCTGCCTTCCAGTCCAGCTGATCCAGAATTGATGCATATTCCTGTCTTGCAGAGGTGTAAAGCATTCCTTTTATTTCATCTGTCAATTCCTGCATCTGCCCTAAAAGATGCTCACCGCTGGAATAATTATTGAATACCTGAAGGAATTTAAGGGCTGTTTCCTGCAGGCCTCTGTTTCCTTCCTGCTGCAAAAGATTTCTCAGGTTTTCAAAGAAAGTACCGGAAAATTTAGTCTGTCCCTGCATTTTTAAAAAATCCAACAGCTGGCCAGGATCTTCAAACCTGGCAGAATCCAGCAGCTGCTGCACCATTTTTCCCAGGTCTTCATCACCTTTAGCGATAAAGGCTCCATCCCGGAACAGGATCCGGCCCAGGGAATCCTTTATTTCATTTTCCTGCCCCAGCTTCTGAAGAAAGTCAGTATAATTTCCATTATAATTGCGGATGCTGAAGCCACTTTCATTTTCCTGGTCACCAGCGGTACCGCTTTTCTGTCCATCTGCCCGCACTACACGAGATGGGTCAGAAGGATTCTGGATCTGGGAACTGTTCAGGGCGCTTTGCTGCTCCTGGCCTGTATGGACATTTCTATTATCTATATATGTAGAAGGATCTGTTACCTGTAATATATTAGACATGTTTTATTCCTTTTCTTTTTGATTCTATATATTATAATAATATGAGTTTATCCTGCATACTTCCATATGCATATTTAGTCGTCGTTTTCCCGTTTTTTATAATTATTATTTTTCTTATATTTTCAAGAAAAAAGGCGATAATTTACATAGATTCAGTAAGCATGTGAAAATCACAGGATACTTTTGTGGTCCTGCCGTTTTATTTTAAGGTGAGGAGTAATTGTATGAAAATTCAAGATTCTATCCAGGAGCAAATACACATGGAACATGTATCAATGAGACAAAGCAATATTGCTTTGTCTGATAATATTTCTACAAAACCGGCTGATCTTGACCGAGCCAGTTTTGAATATACTGAAGGTATTTCGGCTGATGAAACACTTTTTGCACGATCTCTGGCTCACAGCATTACAGAAGATGTCTGCCGCGAGAAAGGCGTTTCCGTTGAAAAGGTTGCCCAATTAAAAAAACAGGTTGAGGAAGGAACCTACGAACCGGATCCCATGGCCATTGCAAGGGCCATGTATAATCTATGAGGGCGCCTGAAAGCCTGATCCCGGTATTAGAACAGCTGTGTACTGTATTAGAACAGCTATGCCAGGTTGAGGCTGATAAACTAACCGTTATTTCAGCTGATCATCCCGATCAGCTGGAATCTCTTTTAAATGATGAAAACATGCTTTTACTGCAGCTGCGCGGACTAGATAAAAAACGGAGTGATCTTCTTCGCAGGTCGGGCCTTGAGGGTCTTACTTTCCGCCAGATTTTGATGCAGGAGGACAGCGAGGAGGCTGTGGCACTTCTCTCTCCGATCTTGGAACGGTTATCCAGCCAGGCTGAAAAGCTGAAAAAAGTAAAAGGTGGCACAGACCGTCTGATCCGGATCCGCATGAAGCAGTTAGAACAGCGCCTTGCCGGTGCGAAGCAGAGCGATCCTCATGTTTATGACAAATATGTCTGATAAAACTGTGGGGACTGCAGGATACTTATATTTTGGAGGTAATAATATTTTATGGTAAGAGCAACTTTTTCCGGTTTTAATACCGCTCTGTCCGCTCTCCAGGCCAATCAGAAACGTCTGGATATTACAGGACAGAATTTGTCAAATATGAATACTGCCGGATATACCAGGCAGCAGTTAGAGGCATCCAGCCTTAATTATACTAATCCTGTTTCCCATTATTCTAATGGGAATGAAACTGCAGTAGGCTTTGGGGTAAGCATGGAGCGGGTCTCACAGATCAGAGATCCTTATCTGGATATCCAATACCGCAGCCAGTCTGCTGACTGCAGCTATACCAATCGTTTACAGACTGCCCTTAATTCCCTGTCAAAGGTACTGGATGAAACAACCATTTCCGGCATCCGTAAGGCATTTGATGATGTCCAGTCTACCCTTACAAGCATGCAGGATCCTGCAAAAGTGGCTGATTCCATCTATGAAAGTGAGCTGCGCTCTAAAATGCAGTCTGTATGTAATCTTTTTAACCAGGCATCCAGACAGATCTCACAGGCTGAACAGAATGAATTTCAAAGGCTCACAGGGGAAGGCAGCAGTGAACAGGGCGATGTGCAGAAGATCAATGACATTCTCCGCCAGATTGGCGACCTGAACGTACAGATCAAACGTAACCAGGTTGCCGGCCATCCTTCCCTGGAACTGCAGGATGAACGAAATCTTCTTCTGGATGAGCTTTCCGGTTATATTCCTGTTGAAACCAGATATTACAAGGATGACGCCCATTCCGGGAATAACGCCTATGACTATGATGCAAATGGTGCTGTGATCGGCAAAAAGGACTGGCCTGATGACCTGGAAGTGAGCATGAATTATATTGATGCCCAGGGAAAGAGCCAGAAGCTGATCCTGGTAAACGGATCTGACCTTGGTACTAACGGTCTCACAAAAAACTACGGTCAGTTAAGTGTGTTAAAAGGCGATCACCAGACAGCTGCTTCTGTTTCTGATCCTGCAAACATTTCCATCAAGTTTGAAAAAGCCCCCAGCTATAAAGGGAATGGACAGGCTGCAAATGATATATACGCAGAGTTAAAAGGCATCCATTTTGAAGGCGGCTCTCTTCAGGCAAGCCTGGATATGCTCCAGAAAACAGGTACCGGCAATGTGATAAATGGATCTACTGCTGTGGATGATGTCCGTGGATACCAGTATTACTCAGAAAAACTGGATCAGTTAGCTTTAACTTTCGCAAATTCCATGAATGACATAAACAATGGCAAAAACCACACGGATCAGAATCTTTTATCTAATTCCACCAATGACTCAACAACTGGTATAACAGCCGGAAATATCGGTATCAGCAAAGGCTGGACCAGTGGAACGATCCATATTTCTACAGACGGCACCAACCGCACAGATACAATCCTTGATATGATCGCAGCTATGAAGGATACCAAGAAATTGAACGGAAAAACATTTGCTGATTATATGAATAACCTTTCCACCCAGCTGGCATCTGATTCCAGCTCCAACCAGACTGCATTAAAGACGGGCACAACTGTTTTAAACAGTATCCAGGACTCCAGAGACTCTCTTTCCGGTGTCAGCCTGGATGAAGAAGCAACCAATATGATGGCCTACGTTTCAGCCTATAATGCTGCTTCCCGTCTGATGACTGCCCTTGATGAGGTGTTAAATACACTGATCAACAATACCGGTGCATAAATAAAGGAGGTTTAATGATTATGAGAGTTGTACGTTCATCTGTTTACCGCAGGTATACTTCTTCTTTAAATGATCTTCAAAGCAATCTGAATAAAAGCATGAACAAGGTTTCTACCGGCGCTGCTTATGAAACAGCTGCTGATAATCCTCTTGCTTATTATCAGGGAAAGAAAATGGATCATTTATATCAGGATGCAAAGAGTAAAAGTTCTATTTTAGGTGATATTAAAAACCGTCTGTACCAACAGGAGCAGGGCGCAAGGGATATCCAGAAAACTTTAAGCAACAGTAAGACTTCCATGCAGTATGTGCTGGATTCCTCCCATAACAGCTCAAAAACTTCTGTCCAGACAAAAAGAGATGCTCTTCTTCAGGATGTGCAGAGCATGGTCAGCAATCTGAACAGCCAGTATCAGGATTTTTATATTTACGGCGGAAATGATATTACAACAGCTCCGTTTTCTTTAAGCGGAGATGGAAAAACCCTTACTTATACCCATAAGTATTCAGACGGTACCAAAAAGACGGTCAATATGACCATGGCATATAATAAAGATAAAAATACTTACAGTTATAATTTAAGCGATGATGACCTGAACAACCTTGTGACAGCTATGAGAGAACAAGGCCGGGTAGATATCGGTTATGGCGATATTTCCAACCGCCAGTCTCTTTTAGATACCTATACCGGAGGACTTAATATGCTAACGGGGCTTACTTCAGATTCCTTAAATGCCATGTCTGATGCGGATGCAAAGGATGCGGTCAAAGCTGCCCTGGAAACAACTCCTGTGGCACTTCTCAGCCGTTCGGTTATGGCCTGTGATAATTATATCAATGATACTACGACCATTGATCAATTTACAGATACTATGGGCAGTGTACTTAAAGATGCAGCTAATACAGAGCATACTATCAGCACCGTTTACAGCGACCTTGGCAATAAATATTCCCTGGTAGAAACTACAAAAACCCGTCTTGATACTTTAAGCGACAACCTGACAGAGGAATACAAAGACATTCTTGGAGCTGATCCTTATGAGGCCATTACAGAAATGTTCTCTTACCAGTACTCCTATTCTGCTGCTTTAAAAATGGGGTCAAACCTGATGCAGTCATCTCTTTTTGATTTTATAAAATGATACAGGTATATTGTTTACAAAAAACAAGCAAAAAAATAACTTTCTATTTTTAGATCTGAAGAAGGTGAAGATGTATGAAACCTGTGATTGAAGCAAATTTTAAACCTTTTGAATCTGTCCGTTTCCGTCAAAATGCCAGGCTGGTTTCAAAGGACCAGCTGGCAGCAAGCCAACATCAGGCTATTTCCCAATACCGCCTGAAAGCACGTCAGGCTCAAAATTACGGGATCAGTTCTCCGGAAAGCATGATCTGTATCCAGGATATCAGACAAGCTTTTGATCTCCAGGATACTGTCCAAAGAGTACATGGCACAGCAAACATTTCTGGATCAGGAAACAGCTTTTGTGATCCATTTTCTGGCAGCCCTGACAATAACGGACTGTATACACTTCAGAGAGGAGAATTTGAATTTCGTGTGGCATCTGGCAATCTGGAATACATACCAGCCCTGGAAATGACCATCATAACCTCTTACCCTGAAGTAGAATTTATATATACCGGCACCCCCAATTATGTTCCACCAAAAAAAGAGCCAGATCCCCCTGCTCTTAATCTTACCATATAAAAACTGACCCCCGGAGGCTTATACAATCATGAAGATTGATACAAAATATTACGGCGAGATGGATTATACCAAAGATGAACTGGTTGTATTTCCAGATGGTTTATTTGGTTTTTCCCAGTACCATGACTATCTTCCCCTCTCTATGGAGGAGGATGACAGTTCCATGCTGATACTCCAGTCTGTAGACGAACCGTATGTGGCATTTTTCCTCATTGATGCAGTCACACTCTTTCCTTCTTATTCACCGGTTCTTCTACCGGAAGAATTATCCTTTCTGGAAGTAGATTCCAGTGATGAATTATCCTATTATGTCATATGCACTGTAAAGAAGGATTATCTGGATGGAACCGTCAACTTGAAATGTCCTCTTGCCATTAATCCGGATACCCGCAAAGGGATCCAGGTGATCTTATCCAACGCTGACTATGATTACCGCCATACCTTACGTTCTCTTCTTGGTAAAGAGATAAAGGAACAGGACACTAAAAAGGAGATAAATAGCCATGCTGATACTGAAACGTAAAAAAAATGACAGTATCCTGATCGGGAATGACATACGCATCACTGTACTTGACTGCGACAATGGATCTGTCAGCCTGGCTATAAATGCCCCGAAGCATATTTCTATTTTGCGGGAAGAATTGACAGAAGCAGAACGCAGCAACCTGGATGCCTTATTATCTGATACAGATTCACTGCGCTCTATTGAAAAAGGACTGAATTCTTATATGAAGAAATAGACCATAAGCTTAGTGACCCGCAAACGGGTGAATGCTGATAAAATGACTCTTATCGGCTAAACCAAATATCATATAGCTCTTTCAGCTGCCGGCGTACGAGAGAAAAAAACTCTCTCAGACGCCGGTAAAATAATGCTCTTTTTTCCATGCGGTTTTCCCACTCTTCTTCTTTCAATATGTCTGATCTAAGATCCAGCGCCTGTTCATCTGTTTCCGGCCCAAATTTCCCCGTCATGCCATAGAATACATTTTTCTCCAGTATATCAAATACCTGTAATTCTTCTTCCTTTGTCTCCATGCTGGCACATTCTTCCCGTGTTCCAAACCACATATAGCTTAAATGCAGAAGCTTCTGCGCCAGTATATTTACTTTAAATTCCTTTAACCGGTCCTCAAGATCCTGAAGCTGGTTTTCTGCTGCTGTTTTTCTGTAAAATACATATAAGTCTGCCAGGTGGCGTATCTGCAGATGTCCTGTTACATATAGGTAAGAAGACTGCACCATAAGGTATACCAGCTGGTCTATGATTTTCCATTCATAAATGTAGTTTTCATTTTCTTTCAGGAAAGTACGCTGGAGCAGTTTTCCCATCCCCTTCTGGTATACCTGGGTTTTAAAAGGAAAAGTATCATAGATTTCAACAGAAAAGCGGCCTGGTATACGCATCTTTTCACCCACTCCCGGATAGAGAGTATCCGTTTCGTAGCCTATATTGACCAGATAGCCTTTTGCAAAAAGATAATCTTCCGGGTCAAGAAAAAAAAGCTTCAGAGAGCTTTCCCCCGCCATTTCCTCTCTTGGATACAGCTGTCTGCGGCTGCTGGAGGAAAGGACGAGTACCGGGATTTTTTTTAATTCCAGAAGGACCAGTATCTCCCGTTCTCCTTCTGTGCAGCTTTCGTTGAATTTCAGAGTATCACTGTAGCGCTCATAAAAGCGTGTTTTCCACCGTTCCGGTATTTTTTCATTATTTCCCAGGATTGCAAGATAGATCAGGTTTGAAATTTTATTATAATCTGCAACCCGGAACAGCTTTTCCCAGTCCAGATTTCCATGAAGCGGCTTTAAATCATCCTGGCGCATAACAAATGCAGCCATATTTACCAGTATGCGGCCTTCATAAAAGTTTTGATTTTCCATTTAACTTCACCTGTTTTTTGATATTCTTCTGTTAAGTCCCCCATCGATCCTGCGTATCTTATCTAAAAGCTTTTCTGTGCGGCAACGCAGATCTTCAATACGCTTCTCCAGCATTTTTTCCCGCTCTGTCTTTCCTTTAAAACAGCTTTTTACATTCTTTAATGGACCTTTAGCCAGATCTCGTAGATACCGGGCCTGAAGGCTGTTTCCCACAGTCTGCAGGATGATCTGTTCTTCACAGTCTGCATGGCGCTGCAGCTGTTCTCCCCTCATATCTAAAAGAAGAGAAGCGGAGACTGTGTCGCCGCGCTCCACTGCCTCCGCCAGTTCTTCCGTCAGACTACAAACTTCTCTTAATATATTATATCTCCTTTGAAGATATACCAAAATTGTTTCCAAGTCTGCGCTCATATATTCTCCTTTAACCGAAAACACTTCGTTCTCTCACAATATGCTGATCGCCGGAAATCTTTCCTGCCTGGTTAAATGCATCTCTTAATTCAGAAAGTATGTGGCTGATCCTTGGAATCTCTTCTGCCCTGCGTTCCCTTCCTGCTTTAACACGGCTGATATCATAGATCAGGTACTCATAGATACGTTTCAGATCCTTACTGATGGGATACTGCATATCCAGTATCTGTATTAAATACCGGACGATCCGTCCTGCTTTTTCGAGACACTCTTCAAAAGTCTCATATTTTTTATCCTCAAGTGCGATTTGTGCCATTTTCAGACGCTTCACTGCTTCATCATACAATAAAAGCAACAACTCCAGATTGCTCATAGAATAGATCGTACTTTCCTTGTACTGCTTAAACTTTTCATACATGTTTCCTTACCCCCATCAGCCACCTAACTGTGACAGGTAGCTGGACTGTGAATTCATCTGATTGATCAGCCTTTCCATCTGCGTAAACTGGCTGATATAACGGTCCTGCTCAGTTGACAGCTGGGACTGCAGGTTTGTGATGGTTTCCTGCATATCCTTTAATTCTTTATAAATACTGTTGTTAGTCAGGGTCAGGCTTAGTTTTTCAGATCCTGCCTCTTCAATAAGCACACCATAGGAATTTCCATTCCTGCTTGCATATCTGGTGGCATAAGTAGAAAGAGTACTGTCTATGGTGTTTACAATACCATGCGTGCCTGTGAACAAGTCTGATACCTTTTCCGGATCACTGTCCATGGCCGTTTTAAACTTTTCTTCATCAAATACGATCTTTCCACCTGCTGTGTAATCATCTGAGAAGGAAATTCCGATCTTTTCAAGATCGTCATAAGAAACACCATTTATCATCATTGAAGAGAAAATGCCCTGGGTAGCATTGTCCAGATCTTTTAAAGCGCTGCTGTTGTACAGAATACCCTCTTTTGCCTTATCCTCCCAGTTTTTAATGGAGGTTTCATTCATTTCATTTTTCTGGTCATCTGTCAGAGGCTTATAATTACTGTCCGGCTTGGTTGTTGCCTGGGTGCGGACCTCATCGATCATGGCATTATAAGCTTCAATGAATTTCTTTACAGTTTCTGTCACCTTTTCTGTATCTGCTGAAGCAGTAAAGCTGACGCCTCCTTCAGCAGTGGCAGAGCCTGTATTAAATGTATTAGTGGCTCTAATATCCAGACCGTCAATGGAGAAGGTATTGCTGCTGCTGGTAATGGTGGTCTGTACACCATTATAGAGAATACTCATCTCACCATCTGTGCCATCTTGGCTTACCCCGCCGAAAATGAGATTTGCTGCATCAGTAGTATCCTTTGGATCTGCACCAAGGCTGATTTCACGGCCCTTACCTTTTTCATTGGAAGAAAGAACAAATTTATTTTCACTGCCCAGATAGGTGGCAGTTACTCCTGCATCTTTATTATTATTGATTGCAGTAAGCAGTCCGTCTACTGTGGTATCCTTTCCATATCTCTATCCATACTTCCCTGATCAGAACGAAGAGATATTAATATATGAATTCTATCTCTTTGAATTTCTTTTTTTCTAAAACTCTCACAAATATCTTGAAACTCTTCATTTGAAAATTCACTAATAGATTTAGGGAAAATATATACATTGGATATTAGCGTACTTGTTTTTTGAAAAATAGTTGCAGCATTGACTTTTGTAAACTTGACTTCATCTTTTTCTCTTGCTTCTATTTTATAATTCCAATCAATAGTATCAATGCCCCTATATTTAATATAACATTCTCCACTTCCAATCTCACCAAGTGCTTCAACCAATCCCCAATAATCTATCATATTTCCACATCCGATGGATGCCGCCTCTATGCTATCTTTAAATTTTTCTCGTGCAAATAATGTATCAAACATACTTTTATATTCAAAGGCATATGAAAAAACATACCGTAACAAATATAATTGTTGAATATGTATGTCTGAATAATCCGGCTTTTGTCCAGCTTGATAATTTAATGTTTTCAGCATACATAAATTAACGTTTTGGTCTATATACTCTCTGAAATCATCATATATCATTGAAATATAATTCTTTATTGTAATCATCCCTGAGTTCCCCTATAAAATTTATCTTTTATATTTTTCTTCTGTCAAAAAGTATCCTTTCGCCAAAATGTATACTTCCCGTTCTCCAAAGCCTATCCCCTGGGGTAAATCTCCGATTATATCATCACTCTACGGAAACAGAAACACACATCTATTTTACTCCAAAAATGGCGAAATCCTTTGATTTATTGGGCTTTTCTTGACAGAAGGCACACCGTCTCCACATGCGGTGAAAGTTACTTCTTATACTAAATAGCGAAATCGTCATCTTTTGCGAAAAGGTTTATACCCCTCTTATGGGGATAGCCTTTACCCCCACTTCTGTATCACTTATCTGTGATTCTGTTCTTTAAATCCATATCATTCATCCAGTCTTGAAAAACTGAATAATTTTTTACATCTTCTCCAGCAGCCTTTATTCTATCCTCTGCTTTCTTTTGTTGTGCTACACTCATAGCTTCAGATGCTTTCTTTGCTGTTTCCATGATATGTATTAACTCATTTCCAAAAACACTCTGTATCTGCTGATCTTTCGCTTCAATACGCCCCACGCCATTCAAAATCTCTGTATTATTCCATACTTCTCTTTGCCCTTTATGATAAAGAGTAACAAGTATTACTCCCATCATATTTGTTAAAGTACCATAGGTCTTTTCATCTTCGTAACAAAAAGTGTAACTACCTATCCCTCTATGAAAAGTCGCATGCGGTTTCAAATCTGCAAAATTGCTCGCACCAACAGATAATTCTTTTATGTCATCAAAAAAGAAAATGTGATTTTCTATTTTCCCTAAATCATTACGTTTTCCTCGCAGGAATTCATTCATTATTTTTTCAGATTCAATTAAACATTCCAACGCATCTATACCAACCACTGAATTCTCAACAAAATCTAAAATATCCAAATAAAGACTTCTCCAATTAACAGAAGTTATAAAGTAAGCCAAATTCTCATCGTAGTCAAAAATAGTTTTCTCCTTTTTTAAATAAGGATGAAATATTTTGCTAGCAAACCAAGTTTCTTTTTCACTAAATAAATCCTCGCAATCTCCACACAACATGTACAACTTCTCGCTATCCTGTATGGTTTTGTTAGGGTTCTCTGTACTCCGAATATTACCTATTGCTGTTTTCTTTAATGTCCTTACAGCCATCTTTGGCACTGTATGGCTCAATTCCAATTCTGCTTCATTTCCACACAATGCACATTTTGTTAAGTTATACATTTAAATCACCTCTAAGCATACTCGCACACTTATCATACCATATCCAACATCTTTCACTATCATAGAAGATTAAGTAAAAGCCAACCAGAAATTGTGACTCCTATTAGTATCCTTTCTTAGTAGCACGTCATCAGTTAGCCTTTATCAATGTTTCTTCATTAAATATTCAGTAGCAAAACACTTCTTTTGAATTCTTATTAATTATATCAGATATGTCGAATCCAATTACATCCGATATCCTCAACATGGTTCTTTTGAGTTCCTTTTCTATTTCATCTATGTGTTGAACTTTGAGTGCAAATGGTGCATCCGTCTCTAACAACACATGATCAATTGGTATAGCTTTTATCACTTCCATTCCCGATTTTGTTTTCAACATTCCCGGATTTATTGAAAAGTAGCATCCCAATTCAATCGCTTTTTCTAATTGTGGCATAGAACCTGTAAACCAATGAAATATATATTTATTACTCTTTTGTCTTTTGTATGTTCTTAAAATTTCAATTACCGTACTTGTCGATTTAAGTGAATGAATAGAAATCACTTTTTCACTGTATTGTTCACATAACTTAACAATCTCACTAAAAATATTTATTTGTAATTCTTTGGTCTGAATATATCCTTTACTAAAATCCAATCCCACCTCACCAATATAATGGCTTTTTTCAATGAGAGATTTAAATAACTGCATATCATCATAGCCACTAGATACTAATTGCGGATGCATCCCTAAACCAACATGAATATTTCTAGCATTCTTGCAAAATTGTATTTCTCTACTATATGCCTTCGGTGTAGTTCCAACCGCAAATAAATTCATATCAGAATTCTGTATTTCATTTATAAACTCTAGCATATTATCCATTAAATCTAAATGACAATGTGCATCATAAATCATTATTCTCATCCTCTTGTGCTAAATTATCCTGTATAAAAGCATCTACTTCTAATAATCCTCGTATATATGTATCAGCTAATTCTCTCAAATACTCATCATCCTGCGGTAATGGACCTGGCTTATGTATATAAAATAAAGCACGATTTCTATCCTGTTTTATTTTATCTATTGCATACTGGAAAGAGCGCAATTGAATTCCCATTCCTTCTGCATTTTTATTCTGCATTTCATAAATAGACGTTTCGGTATACACTGTTCCATCATCCCCAAACGCTTTATGCATTGCAGCTCTTCTAATTAAACAAGGAACACAATAACCACAATGTTGTTGACTGAGTTGTTTCCATCTTGCTTTTCCTGGTGAAGAACATGAGAATGATAATTTCATCGTCTCATAAAGAACATCCTTGTTTTTACATTCCCCTGCCATTTCTCCCTTTGTTTTATTCCAATAAGGATTTTTTACTGATAGATTTAACCCTAATCCCACTAATAATTCATTCCACAAAGAAAGATAAAATGGATGCGTTGTTCTTGTACTAAATGAACCTACTCTTGTTTCATCCAATGGTACATTCAAAGCAATCAGACCATTTTCCGGAACTAACAGTTCATTGATATTATCCATGCCAGTCATTGCAAAAAGGGCATAACCGATAAATAGGAATGATCTACTCCTCGTATTGTTATCATTACCACCTGCCGGAATATAATCACGTGGAAACACCATCCACAAATCTAACCATGTATGTAAAACATCTGGATATAACAAGTCAAATTTATTCACAATATTTTTTTGAGCATTTTTAGTAAGTCCTTCTCCAGCATGACTTATTAACAAGGTATTTTTCTTATTCTCCATCAAATTAATGGTACTTATAAGACTATCCATTCCACCAGAGAATAATGATACTTCATCATATTTATTTGATTTTTCTCTTACTTCCTCCAAATTATTAAACTGCCATGCTCTACTCGACAACGTAATTTTCCATAAATCTCCTGTAAGAAATTTTAACATACGTTCAACCGTACGAATCTGTGAGTCCCATATCTCTACATTTGATACCGGTATTTCTAGTTCAATTTCTCTCGTCCAAGAGTCCTGTCCATGCACCACTCTCTCAATTCGCGTATCAGCCATATAAACCATTGTTGCAAGCGACATGATATCAAATCCAATTTCAGAGGGATACACATTTTCTTCATATAATTTTTTCTTAATGTGGCTTAATCCATAGTTTAGTTCGCCATTAGAAAGCATAGGGACATCAACAATAACTGTGCCATCCATTTTCTGCGAATCTATATTTTCAATATCATAATTTGCTCTTAATTTATATCGACTCATTCATTTTCACCTGCACTTACCATAATTTCAAACGCTGCCTTATACACCCGGTCCACTATTCTTAAAGAATCACCTTGTCGAATATTTCCAGCCTTGATATCTAAATTGATAACAGCATCCGATACAGAACCCTTAACAAAATCCTTCATTTGAACAATTAATCTGTCTGATATAGCTCGTTCTTGCGGCAACAATATAATCTTGTTACCAATATCATTCGTGATTCTATTAAATATCGCATTTGCCATGGTGCGTTCCACAATCACCATAATCTGCTCTGAAGTCAAATCCTCAAATTTAATTGTAGCTATTTCTGGTGATTCTTCAATTGCAGAAATATAAGCCGACCTCGCAATGCCTTCATCTTGTGGTCCCCCATCTGGACAGATAAAGTCTGTAATAGCTATAAATGCGTCACTAGCTGTCTTATGTGAGAGATTCTCTATAGAAAGATACTGTTCAACAGCCCTTGCACCACCTGAAGCAAATACACCTGCAACATTTAATAATCTTGCAGAACTGCTTCTAGCAGCTCCCATTCTCTGTGTCGCATTTGAACTACCACCCAAAGAATTTCTTATGTAATTAGAGACACTTTTACGGCCTAAACTGCTATCCCGTCCTCCTGAATTTATATACCTCGTGAACTCTCCTCGTGGTGTTCTAAAGCGATCCACATCACCCACTGGTGGAATTTGACTACCATCGGGACCAAGTCCATTTTCATTTTGTGGATTTACATCTGGTTGCTCTAACCATGACGGTACCAAAGGTGTTCCACCTTTTTGTCCTCCATTATGTGTTGATGTTCCCATTTATTAATTACCTCACATCTTCTTTAAAGCTGCTTTAACAATTGCCGTCCCACTGCTTTTCAATTTATCAAAATATTGATTTACTCCTTTTCTTTCATCACAATCTTTTGGAATTGCTTTATCCCAGCCATGTATAATCCACACTCCAGCCTTATCTACAGGAATAGCATCTATAAAATCAACTAAACTTTTACGGAGTTCCGGCTTATTCTGTACCAATACAATCAAACCATCAATCCCTTTTGGTTTCATATCAAATTGCCCTTTTTCCATAATTTTTTGAGCAACAATTCCGAACACTTGATCTGATTCTTGATTTGTCAAATTTTTCAAATCTTCAACACGACCTACAATAATCATTTCATCTCTAAAAAGTAGCTCAACTATTTCTGATAGATCATTTTTAGAAGTTTTACCTGAAAAATAATCCATTTTTTCTTTACATGCATAATAATACGGTCTTAAGTCCTTATCTGTAATTTCTGGTTCTGTAGTAATCCACTTCCAAATCTTGTTTAAATCATACCATCGCTCTTTTGCTTCTACTGTTTTCTTATCTTCGACCATAGTTTTTATATCAGCTAGTATTTCAGGAACTTCATCCCATTTCCCTTCAGAATCCAAATGATTAGGTAATGCCTTATAAAAATCTGGTTCATAGTATTCTGCCAACATCATCTTTGCCAAAATCGCAAGTTCCAGTTCGTCTCCAAAGCCACGATTCTTAGCAATCTCATAACGTAACAAGAGCATATTTACAAACCTTTTTATCTTTCTAGGATTTCCATCTGTATTTTGTGCTAATAAATGGCATATTTGAGTGGCAATTAATACTTCCTTCGATGACTTTTCATAATCATTTCCAAGAATTTCTTTCACGTCATCAACCGTAAGACTTTCTACATTCCAAGGCTTTCTGATTCTAGATAATCCCTCTTCTCTCAGCTTTTTATAGTTTTCATTTTCATCTGGCAAAACAGAACCCACCATAAGAAGCATTATGTATATACACGCTTCTACCTCACCTAATGCTGGAATTCTAAACGGAACTTGAATCAACTTTTCCAAATACTTATTTGCAAAGGCCTCACCTGCATTAAACTTATTTTCATCTGTTGCATCGGGAAAATGTTTTTTAACCGCATAGCGAATCATTCCCTCGTCTGCTGCAATTACAAATGCTGTTTTTTCCGTAAACATAAACAGTCTTACAGCCTCTAACGTATTAATCGCCACATCAGGTAAACATCTGTCAAGATCATCAATTAAAACAATAAGTTTCTCAATAGCTGCATCTTCTAGCAGTTCGGCAAAATTTTCCTGAAACTCTGAAAATTCTTTATTACTTGATATGTCCTCTGTGATTTTTGCGTCACTTAAATAACCTCCAATAGATTCAATTGCTCCAGCAATTCCCTCTTCCGTAGTTACGGTTGATTTTAAAATATCCATTGTTGAAGATAATAACGTAAGCGGTGCTGTACCTGTCGCAATTCCTAAAGCGGTTTTACCCGCAGTCTTAGCAACAGTCATCCAATTTATATTTTTCCACAGTTTTTTTAATATTTCCCCAGACTTAACGCCAAGTTTCTCTTTCTTCTCAAGCTCTGAAATAATAGAACTCATCAAAGCTACTTTTGAGTCTTCAAATCCCTGATGTTTCCAACCGTTAAATCGGATACAAGAATACTTCTTTCCTGACACTGAAGAAGCCAGTTTCACTTCATTTTCTACCATTTCAAGAATGCTGGATTTACCAGCACCCCAGTCCCCATGAATACCGATAGAAATCGGTTGTTCTTTACTATCCTTAATAAGAGAAACTATTGTCTTTGCTATTGCTTCATTATTAAGTAAATCAACTTTGGTTTCATTATCAGATAAAATCATATCTTCAACCCCTAGTATAATAATGGTGTAGTCAATCAAGACTACTTGGTTAATAAGTTTCTATAAATCAGATAACAGAAGAAGGGATTCTTCCTTCATCAGATGTTATCCAAATAATTATCATGTCTGACGGTTCCTGATAGACACCAGATAAAACATAAGGTATTATCTCTTAGGATAGGACAAAGAATGTTCAACTCCTTGGGAAGTCACTTCTGTGACTGATACCTACAAGAAAGTCAATTAGTCCATTCGACAGGGTTTTATGTTTTAGCTGGTTGGGAGCCGGAAGGCCATACCCGAATAACGCGCTAGGTTGTGTACCTGCCAGATTGGAAATGGATTCCTATCAGAAAGGAGTTTTTGCTCATGTCAAACAATGTTATTTTTAATCTTGATGAATTATTCATCTCTGTGGGTATTGATGTCGGTGCTGACCTCTCCTGGATGTCTATTACACTTCCAAACCAACAGTTAGTAGGAAAGCCTTATAAAATCCTACATAGTAGTATGAATTCCCTTACAACCGCTGTTTCTAAAATAAAAGAAGCAGATGAGTTGTATTCTTTGGAAAGTCGCATTTTCCTGGAATCCACGGGACTTTATCATTATCCACTCTTCTGCTATCTTCGTGATAAGGGTTTTAACTGCTCGGTTATAAATCCTATCATCACTAAGAATAGCACAAATATGAACATACGAAAAGTACATAATGACCGTTTTGATTCTAAAAAGGCTGCTTTAGTTGGTTTGAAACATGATTTAGAGGTTTCTCTTATGCCATCTGACCTTGCCTTAAACTGTCGTAATCTGTGTCGTGAATACTACGACTTAATGGATAACCGCAGTGCTTACGTGAATAAACTGCAAGGCGAACTGCGTATGGCATTTCCGCAGTATCTTCGCATTTTTTCAAAAGTTACCATCAACACATCTCTAACTTTACTTGAGACATATACATCTCCAGAAGCATTTATAAATGCTGACAAGCAAGAGATTATTGATCTTATTAAATCTACAGCCCGCTTTGGACTTACATATGCTGAAAATAAGTATAATGCCATTATCCAGGCTGCAAACGATGCTAATGAATTTGGCTGTATCATTGACAGCAACATCAAGCGTATTCGCCTATATATTAGTTTCATCCGTAAATATGATGAAGAAATAAAAGGTATACTTGAATCATTACATGATCTTATTGATGCCAATGAAGATACTGACTTTGTCAGACAAATCCATTTAATCGAAACATTTAAAGGTGCCGGTTTCTTATCTGCTGTATCCCTTATAGGATTTCACTTTTTTGTCGCATTTCAAAATTGAAATTTATTTAAAGTTTTCAATTTTGATAATATCCTCATTATCTGTATATAGTATATAAATCCTAAACCAATGACACCATTCTTCCATACCACCTATACCTACATGTAATTTATCATCCTGTGAATTGCTTTTATCAATACTTATATCCGATCCTTCCTGTTCAGCTGTATAGCCTGCTTTTTCATATTTTTTTATATAATCTTGTATGTCACTATGACCGATAAACAATGTAGAATGACTATCTTCATCATCATTTACTTCAACGGTAAAACCGTCACTTAATCTCAACCATACGGCAACTGTTTGTGGCAATTCCTTTATGCCATAACCATACTCACTTAAATACTTATATATACATATCGAGTTAATTCCTATGAACAACACAACTATTGCAAAAATAACCAAAATTGGTTTAATCCACGTTTTTTTCATTATATATCTCCTTTATTACATCATCTTCAACTTAATGTTAATGTAAAATTACATGTAAAATTTACCTTTGTTTTTTATATGACAAATTTCTACATGACAATAATCTCTATTTTTGTTTAATCTTCCCATTAAACTTTTATCTAAACAATTATCAGTATGCCCGGAATATAATATATCATTTTTTTTCACATGACTAATAATTGCTGTATGTGTATATTTCTTTTTTTTCCTATTATAAAAATATATTATATCACCCACCTGTGGATTAAATGATTCAATCATTTTTGCCATATATTCTTTAGTAACTTTATCACTCGTTTCACGATTTATTGTTGTAAAATTACCCATAAGTTTTGAGCGAACAAATTTTCTATTCTCTAATACCGTTGTCCATGATGTAGTATATTCTCCAAAACAATCGTTTACATAATGAAAATACCAACCAGAACTTTTTTCTACCATTGGTACATTTGCTGCATACAAAACCTGAGATGCATAATTAGTACAGTCAGAACCAAAATATAGATAATCAGGGTTTGGATTATTATAATATTTTACCATATATTGTCTAGCCTTAGATCTATTATATTTAAATGAATATTTCTTTTTATGACTTGCATTTCCGGTTGAATCAAGATTACTAATAGGATTACCATTACAATAACAATATAAGTTATCCTTTGATATCATATTATCAGCTATACCAATATATCTCACATCATCTGCATTAATAAATCTTCCAACTTCCGCATCATAATATCTGCTTTGAAGGTAATAGAACCCACTCTCGTTGTCATGGTAATAGCCTCTGTAAGTGATATGATTCAATGCATATGGCGTTTCATTTCCTTCATAACAGAAAGTACCCGTCACATTTCCCCATGCATCATATGCATATGTTGCAATCTCTGCCCCTCTTGAATCAAGAAGTCCGATTACATCCCCCTGCATATTCTTTTCGAAGTAAATTCTTGTCTTCTTAAGGCTCTGATCCATGTCATTTATCTGACTGTACTCGAAACCTGCCATTTCGTCATTTCCGTTATAGAAGTACCAGATGTCATATTTCTTTTCTGTTGACTTGTATGTTACCGTCTCTCTTATAAGTTTTGTTTCATCCCATTCATAATCAGTAGATGTTGTATTTGTTTCCTTATGGGTTCTAAGTCCATCCTGATTATACCTATAAGTGATTTCCGAATTATCTTTCAAAGTCATCTTTGAAAGCTGTCTGCCTCTTGTCCATTCAAAACGCTTTCCATCTATATAATTAACCGGATTTCCAAGCCCGTCATATGTTATATCTTCTCCATCATATTTAGTAAGCTGATCCGCCCAATCACTGTTTTTGTAACTATACTCCTTATCCTTTACGTTTGTGAGGCTTCCGTCCTCATTTATCGTTTTAAAATGTTTTGCATTAACATTTCCTGTGCTTGAATATCCATATGTACAGCCTGTATTGTTTGTATAATCCAGTTCCTTTGTAAGCCTTCCATGAACATCATAAGCATACTCATACATCTTTTTACCATTCTGCTTTATTGCTGTTATGTTGCCTGCAAGGTCGTATGTATACTCAAATTCCTTGTCTTCACCATACATACCTATGCTATAGGTTGTTTTTGTATCTGACACTTCTTTCTGTTCACTACTTAAAATATCCTTTTTATAAAGCTGTGAATATAGCCTTGTGTTAATCGTCCTTCCCTCATCTGATAATTCCATTGTAAGACTATCATTATTATATAATTTATCTGTTATGACCGTTTTATTTTCATCCGATATATCTGCTTTATGTGATGTCTTATATGTTACGCACTTTCCTTCAATGTCTTTAAAAGTATAGGAAATATCCGTATCCGTTATATTTCCTTCCTCATCCTCAACTGTTTTTATATCCTTTATAAATCCATCACTTCGTGATACCTTTACCGTATTATCATTGTAAATATAATCATAACTTACATCTTCACTGCCGGTTTTATCTGTAAGCTTAAGGAGTTGTCCTTCACTATTGTATTTCATTATGTATGAATATGTGGTATCTTCATTATAATATATTTTTGATTCTGTCGCCACTGAATTAATATTATTTTCATCAGCTTTTATTTCTGAAACCACTGTTTTTATTTTTTGACCATTTCCATACGATACTACATTCTCTGTCTCATCAACAACTTCTCCTTCTTCAATATTTGTAGTGTCACCATTTTCGCCCTTATTGTCTTCAAGAATATTTTTACTATAATTTACAAGAGGAATATTTCCCACCATAAGGGATGTCATTTCTCCGTCATTATAAGACATTGTGTATTCTGTTTTCTGGTCACATATGTATGTAATATTTCCGTCACTATCATATGTATATGTTATGCATATTGTATGTTCTCTGTCCTTTGAATTTTCTTCTATAATTGCCGTATTGTTCCCTTTTTCATCATAGAAATATTTTACGGTCTTATTTAATGTGTCATCACCGTAATTCGTAGTTATCTTTTTTATATCACCACGATATATGTTTACTATATAAGTTGCGGTTACTCCATTTTCAGTTTCTGAATATTCATGGTCATAAAGTCCCTTGTGTACCTGAGCGGAATACGCTCCAAGCCTGTCAGTTCCCTTGAGCTGTGGATTATCTGTTTTTCTCGGATCTGTTTCTTCAAGTTCGTCTGAATCATTTCTCTCATCAAAATCCGAATCTTTCAACCATGGGTCTGTTCCTTTCACATATTCTTCCAAATCACTTAATCCATCTTCGTCACTGTCTTTTCCATCTTCATTCTTTATTGCAGGGTCTGTACCAAGGGTAAATACCTCATATCCATCTGGCAGTCCATCATTATCCGTATCTAAATCATATATCTTGTTTCCTTGTGAATCTGTGCCTGTTGTCTCATTCCACAGTGTCTTAAAATCCCATATTTCATAGCCGTCTTCAAGTCCGTCCCCATCGGTGTCTCTTGTAACCGATTCATAGGAAACATCTATTACATCATTTCCATTCTCATCCTGCTTTGTTTCTGTTACCCTATCAAATGAAACTATATTGCTTAGTATATCATCTTCCCCTGTAACAATGTCCTCATCTTGATTTTTTAATATAGCAAGAACCCTGAAATCTGTTTTCTCTGTATTATCTGAACATTTATAAGCATATTCCGTACCATAAGTTATTCCAACAGATTCAAAGCTTCCTTCATTCTCCCTCACATATACTTGGTATACATCTGCATCTTCATATGCTTCCCACTGAAGGTCAATCTCTGTTTCATCTTCGTTTTCATCATCAGCTCCGCTTATGACGAAACTTCCATCATACTTTGCATTGATATTCTCAGTTTCGCTATATCCCACATAAAAGATAGGTCTTTTTTCTTCTGCCGGTCCATAAAAGGTCACATAATTGCCATTGTTCGTATTTTCCGTCTTTAATGCTATACCACAGGATTCAATCTTTTCTGTTGCAACTTCCCTTACAATATCAGTCATATACAGCGCAATTCTGTCATTGATCTTATTATCTTCACACTTATATATTCCATACTTTTTCGTTCCAACTTCAGCTTTTCCACCCTTATACATACTCATAAAATCACAAGAACTTTCTGCATTTCTAATGCTGATTTCCGGAGTTCCCTCTATTTCAGCTATGACGGGTTCAAATACCGCATAATTAACTGTCTTTCCTTTTAATGCATTAATCACATCAGAACAGAGAATGAATGCTGTCTGCCCATAACCTTCTGAATCTATTCCCGTGTAAAAGCGATATGAACCGGGAATTGCATGTGCGTTACTTGGATTTTCATTATAAGAATTAATGTTTGAACTCTTGGTTGCATCCCAGTAAACGCTCGGATCTACTGTAATCGGATACTTGCTTTCATCATTTAAATAATCACTGTTTACAGTCAATTTTACGATATATGTATCATCTTCCACTTTTTCCAGTTTCATTTTTACATCATCATAGGATTTATTTCCCTGTGCATCGCTTACGTATGGTGCCGATATTGATGCAACAACATTTCCATTCTTTTTGTCCGTTAATAGAATGTAATTGTCATCATACTTCACCGGCTCCATTCCCGTAAAATCATATTTGTATTCAAATGTATTTCTCTCAGGCTTTTTATCTAATACAATTTCCTCCTTGACACCGTTGTTTAATGATGTGTAAACATACTTTATATTCTGACTTTCGCTTGAATATTCCACTTTGTTACAGTCTTCACCGTCTTCTTCCTGCGCAATTATTTCTTCTTCATTTGTTAAATATTTCATTCCCTCTGTTTCATTAACGGTCGTTCTGTTTTTACCCTCTTCCGTTTTGCTTTCTTTATCATCTTCCGACACCGGTGCAAAACATATGGCATATTTTTCACTACTCATGACAATCGGATGTTCTTTGTCTAACTTTTTTGAAAAATACTGTCTGCTATCTCCTTGTGTATTTACATACTGATACTCCCCTGCATTTAAATTTTCATCATTTTCACATGTCACATTTAATTTTTTCTCATCCGTTCCTGAAATTTCATTAAGCGTATTATCATAGTCTTTCCATCTTCCCTTTTCTTTATATCTGATGTTTTCCCCATATACTTCCATTTTTTTCGAGCCATCACTCATCAGATATGTGTTTGTGCTTTCCGTTCTTTCTCCTGTAAGTTCCTTTACAACTGTTACTTTCTCTTTACCCGCATTGCTTTCCGTTCTGTTTTTCTGTGCGGCATAAACTGAATCTGCCATTGTGTCAAGATTTAATCCTGTTACCATCAGTGCAATAATCAAAATAAAAGATATTGTCCTTTTTCCTGTTTTTCTCATATGTTTCTTCTTTTCTTTCATATTAACGTACCTCCCATGCTATTTGTTAGCTTATATTTAATTTTGCTAAATATCTTGTATTCACGCATATGGTACCAATCTACTTTTTTCATTTCAACCCCACTTGCGTAAGTGTACCCATTTTTTGCGTAAGTGGGAGTTTTTTAGAAAAAACAACAAAAAAAGATATGCCGATTAAATTAACCAACATACCACCCTTTACTCTATTTGCAAGATATCTCTCTTCGCCTCTTTAAATACTGCTTTTTAGTTTCTGAATATCTTCTCTTGCTGATATAGGCAAATTCATCATTAGCAAAATATACTGCACTACTATCAAAATTTTTTATTTTATCCAAATTCACCAAATAAGAATTGTGGCATCTGCAAAATCCAACACTTTTCAATTGTTTTTCATACTCCGATAAAGTTCCACTGCATTTTATTCTATTATCCGATGTATGTACAACAATGTTTCTCCACTCCGTCTCAATATAAAGAATATCCCTTATCTTTATATTAATTTCTCCCTTACCCAATTGGTAGTGTCAAATTTACTACCCTATTTTCTTTATAAAACCTTTATTTTTAGGGAGTTTGCAATAAAAAGAGCATTGACCTCCCTTTTTTGGTATAATGTCAACGACGAAATCAACTTTATACAACGACAAAGGAGACAATGCTCACGGACATTATACTTTATCTACTTCAATTAATTCAATACCTTTACCAACAAAACTGCTGGCTTTTAAATTTTATCTGCAGATATATTCCTCTCAGACAGTGGGCTTTTGACGATTCCCACTCTCCGAAATACCAGAAATTCAAAACCGATGAACTTCCTGTCATCAAAACTTTCATCAAACAGGACTGGCAGTTTCTTCTAAAGTATTACGAATGGAAATATCATAAATTTCTGAAACCTGTACAGAGACGTAACGGCCGCACAATTTCCGAAGATATATGCTGTCCTGTCTGTGGTGCGCCTCATCACTACATATATGACAACAATGGGAATAACGGTCAGTATCAGTGCAAAGTCTGTGGTCAGACATTCTCTTCCGGGGAACACACCACAACCCCATTGCGTTTCTTCTGTCCGCACTGTAGCCACAGTCTTGTTGCTATTAAAGACAGATCCTTTTTCCGTGTACACAAATGTATAAACCCTAAATGCCCTTACTATCTCCACAACCTTGATAACGTTGACCCGGAGCATCTGAAAGAATACTTCGGGAAAAATAAATATAAACTCCACTACATCTACCGTGAGTTCACTGTGGGTTTCTTTAAGATGGACATTTCCTCTCTTCCGAAAAATGCATCTTCTCTTAAATTTACAAAACACAACTCCCATATTATGTCTCTGTGCCTGACCTTTCACATTAATCTTGGTTTATCACTTCGCAAAACCTCTCAGGCTCTGAAAGATTTATATGACATATCCATATCGCATCAACAGATTGCCAACTACTGTAAAACAGCTGCAATGGTTGTTAAGCCTTTTGTTGACAATATGCCGGGTAAATGGCAGCTGCTCATTTATCTGGGACAACAGACCATACTGCAGATGTAGCAACAGGACTGTTCCTAGATTCAGAGCCGGAGGTTATATAAAGCCACCACGAAGTGGTTTCCCTTGATAACACACAAAAGAACTGCTGTCAAGGGTGGCAGTACGCCATCGTAAAACTTAAATATCTGCAATTTTCAAGGTTCGTATAAGCCTTTTTCTTTTGGCTCATTTTTTCATAGGTCACTTGACACTTTCCGTAAAAATTTGCTCCTTTATAAAGCAGGATATTTATTGTATTTAAAAGTTCATTTCTGTACTGCTTTAGTATTTTTGCATATAGTCTAAGACGAAAATATTGTCATTTTATTGTCACGAGTCAATACCGTTGTAGTCGTTCTTGCATGTATGACAAACTTGAATTTGTTTGTACAATGTTCAAGATATAACTGTTATTATGTCTTGATTAGAGTACAAACTCATATAAGAAGAACTTCCTCGGTACTCCAATATCAACATATGTGATTTCAACCTTATCCACATGCTTAAATCCAAACGACATATACATTTTCTGTGGAATATCATTTCCCTCTATGCAATCAAGACGAATTGATTTAAGGTTTCTTTCCCTTGCTGTGTCTATTGCGTGTTGAACTAACTGCTTCGAGTATCCACGACCTCCATATTCCGGAAGGACACGCAAGGCATGAAGAACTACTGTCTCGTTATCATTTGCATCAATAAGCCATTTAACTGCGTGATACGCCTCATCACGATCATGATTCATAATATACGCCGCAACAATTCGACCATCTTCAATACCGATAAACTGATTTCTCTCTTTGATTGCATCTTTGATCATTTCATCTGGAGGGAAACCACCTTTATCTCCCTCCGGCAGAAAATCTTTTCCGCTCAAAACTTTACACATACCGTCATAAAACTGTCGCAATTCTATAAAATTTTTCTCTTCTGCATATCTGATAATCATAGAAATCTATCCCTCCAACTTCTAAGTTGTAAGTTTCTTTACTATCATATCTTTAAAACTTGTTTTGCTTTCGCATTA